>Ga0209184_1002191_pt1 | contig 10447 bp, 9 predicted proteins | sample EN8Hudsemesocosm_2_FD_184627 | JGI IMG/M metagenome (GOLD analysis project Ga0209184, IMG submission 184627) | Methane-oxidizing microbial communities from mesocosms in the Hudson Canyon - EN8C Hudson Canyon (SPAdes) (version 2) | ecosystem: Environmental > Aquatic > Marine > Cold seeps | place... | reverse complement strand
CTAACCATATCTTCAACTTGGTTAGCATCGCGTCCCCATAATAAAGTTTTATGACCATTTCGAGCCAAACAGATAGCCAGTGCTGTGCCATAAGAGCCCGCACCCAATACTGTGATCTTGGCAGAAAGTGTCATAAATACCTTTTTATAGTAGGGTGAAACAAGTTACGAATAACAAATACCTTCAAATGTAGGGGGTAATTTATTGCCCCTTTTGTCGGACTGAAGTCCAACCTACAAACTAATGCGTTTCTGCACTTTCTGGTGCGTTAACTTTCGCTTCTGCTGCACGCTGTTGCACATAAGAAGCAAATAAGGCTTCAAAGTTCACTGGCGACAAGTTAAATTGTGGGAATGAACCACGGTTAACTAAACTCGCTACAGTTTCACGCGCATATGGGAATAAAGTTGTTGGACAAAATGCGCCAATAGTATGCGCTAACTGTGCTTCAGGTAAGTTACCAATAGTAAAAATACCTGCTTGCTGTACTTCTGCTAAAAAGGCAGTTTGACCTTCAACAGTCGCGGTAACCGTTACGGCTAAAACAACTTCATAAGTATCATCTGCTAACTTGTTAGAGCGCGTATCTAAGTCTAACTTAATTTCAGGCTTCCACTCTTTTTGAAAGATTGCAGGAGAATTTGGTGTTTCAAATGAAACATCTTTAGTGTAAACACGTTGAATAGCAAATTGTGGTTGTGCTTCTGCTGGTGCTGCTTCGCCTGCTGGGTTTTGGTTTTCATCACTCATGAGAATTTTCCTGTATTTTGTATATAAATTTAATATTTGTTTTGTTTTGCTTTTAAGCTTCCGCTAACAAAACGTCTAACTGATTATTTCTTTCTAACGCCACTAGCTGATCACAGCCGCCAACATGAACATCATCAATAAATATTTGCGGCACGGTATAACCGCCATTACTGCGTTCAATCATCTTTTCGCGTAACACCATGTCACCATCAATACTGATTTTCTTTACCTGTATTAATGGGTGAGCCGAGAGTTTATGTTCAAGTAATGCAATAGCATGCGTACAAAAAGGACAGTATGCTTTTGTGTAAATATCTACTTTTGCCATAATTTTTCAATTCCCCTCGTAGGGCATTATTTATTGCGATTTTCGAAACGCGTAACTAGCAACTCGAAACTTACTTCTTAGTTACTGGCAAACCAGCGCCTGTCCATGCGCCCATTCCGCCTTTTAATACACTTACACGAGCAAAGCCAGCTTTGTGTAAATCATTGGCAACTTTAACTGCGCTAAGACCAGCACTACATACAACTATGATGGGATTAGCTTTGTGCTTTTCAAGGCTAGCAAATCCATTTTTAGTGATTTTTTCATTTGATAAGCTTATCGCATCAAGAATATGATTGGCGTTAAAATCTTTTTCAGTGCGAATATCAAGGGCAACACCCTCCTCTCTATTCATTAAAAAAGTTAAGTCTTGCGAGCTTATTTGTTTAACTGGCGATAAATTAATTTTAATAGTTGTCACGATGATCATAACAACAAGGGCAACCCAAACCGCACTTAACATGCCATTATTGCTGGCAAAAGTAATAAATTGTTCCATAAATGGTGACCCTATTGATTAGCATTGAAATGTGAATTTTAAAAACCGTGACAGTATACAGATTCTGCACTTTTTTACCATGAAGATTTATACTCTAGCGAACTCAACATGCTAAAAGCGGCTATTTGAATTATTATACCAAGTCTATTAAGTTATTTCCCACTCAGCGAGAATTAAAAGGCTTAGAGGCAAGGCATTGATTGAAGATAATGGTTATTCCCTTATCAAAATCAATAACGCAGCATGTAAACCTTTAAAACTCGCCCTTTGGGAGCTCATTAGCAAACTGATAACTGCGAAAAATTGATTTAACATAGAGTAACTATATTTAATCAATTTTACTTGTTCTAAGCTCTCTAATGTAGCTCTGAGTAGGGAATAAATTTAATTGAATTGGTATTATAGACACTGAAACTGCCTGTGAATCATTTCTTGCTTAAAAAAATAGGTATGAATGTGTACAATGTTGGCAATCTAATTTTAAGCAGAATACAAGGCTCGCGAGAATGTCTAACAAAGAAGCATCGACAAAAAAATCAACCGTTTTAATTATTTTAGATGGTTGGGGGTATCGCGAACAAAGTAATTCAAATGCGATACAAGCTGCTAATACGCCTGTACTAGACAAACTTAAAGCTGATTATCCAAATATGCTGATACAAACTTCTGGTATGGCGGTTGGCTTGCCTGATGGTCAAATGGGTAATTCTGAAGTTGGCCATGTGAATTTAGGGGCAGGACGAGTTGTTTATCAAGATTTCACCAGAATAACCAAATCTATTGACGATGGTGAGTTTTTACAAACCCCAGCGTTATGCCAAGCGGTAGATAAAGCAGTGAAGCAAAATAAAGCGATACATATTTTTGGTTTATTGTCTCCTGGTGGCGTCCACAGTCATGAAGAGCATATCTTTGCCATGATGGAACTAGCCAAAGAACGTGGCGCTACTAAAATTTATTTACATGCCTTTTTAGATGGTCGTGATACTCCGCCACGAAGCGCGAAAAACTCATTAGAAAAAGCACAACAAAAGTTTAAGCAACTTTTTATCGATTCAGAAGGCGAAGGACAAATAGCTTCAATCATTGGCCGTTATTATGCCATGGACAGAGATCAACGTTGGGATCGTGTTGAAGCAGCTTACGACTTAATCGTTTCCGGAATAAGTAAATATCAATATAATGATGCAATATCAGCGCTTGAGGGTGCTTATCAACGCGATGAAAATGATGAGTTTGTCAATGCAAGCGCCATTTTAAATGATAATGGTGATGCTATTGAGGTAAACGATGGCGATTCCTTAATTTTCATGAATTTTAGAGCGGATCGTGCCAGACAATTTAGTCGCTGTTTTACCGAAAGTAATTTTGATGGTTTCACCCGTAAAAAGGTTCCCGCCATTAGCGATTTTGTGATGTTAACGCAATATTCTGCAGATATTAAAGCCAACTGTGCTTTCGCCCCACAAGCACTAAATAACGTAATGGGCGAGTGGCTAGCGAAACATAATAAAACACAATTGCGTATTTCTGAAACGGAAAAATATGCTCACGTTACTTTTTTCTTTAGTGGTGGGCAAGAAGACAATTTTGACGGTGAACAACGAATTTTAGTACCTTCTCCAGATGTGGCTACATACGATTTACAACCTGAAATGAATTCAACTCTACTCACTGATAAATTAGTTGCTGCTATTGAAAGCGGAGAACATGATTTTATTGTTTGTAATTATCCTAATGGTGATATGGTTGGCCATACAGGAGACTTCTCTGCCGCAGTTAAGGCTTGTGAAGCCGTTGATACCTGTGTGGGACGTGTGGTTTCTGCATTACAGAAAACTGGGGGTGAATGTTTAATTACTGCTGATCATGGTAATGCAGAACAAATGTTAGATGAAAACTCTGGCCAAGCTCACACAGCACATACTTGTGAGCCTGTACCACTAATTTATGTTGGTAGAAACGCCAAACCTGCAAGCACAGGTACGTTAAGTGACATTTCACCTACCTTACTGCATTTAATGGCAATGGAGCAACCTGAAGAAATGACAGGTTCGGTATTGATGCAACTAGATTAATGGGGCAAACTGTAAGTTAATCTACAAAAAACAACTCATTGATGTCCATAGTCATTCCATTATTTCGAAAATTAATAAGCAGCTTAATTCTAGTAAGCTGCTTATTGGCATCTGTTGAATCTCTGGCGAGTGACAGTAACAACGAAAAAGCTAAACAACGAAATAGCGCCAAACTTAATGATGTTCAACAAGCCATTGCTAAGCAAGAATCTAATATATTTAAAACCAATAAAGCGAGATCAGTTTTAGAAAGGCAGTTAAAAAATGATGACTTGGCAATCGCCAAAGTAGCTAAAGCTATTAACAATACCGAACAATTGTTAAAAACCACGAAGAAGAAAATATCCTCTTTAAGCAAAGAAAAACAGCACTTAACCTCTCAAAAAATAGCACAAGAGCAATTACTGGCAAAACAACTCCGTTCAGCCTATACCACAGGTCAACATGATTATTTAAAGTTACTGTTGAACCAAGAACAAAGTGAAAAGATTCAACGAACCATTACCTATTATCAATATATGAATAAAGCACGTATTAATGAAATTGAAAAATTTCAAGCAACTATAGCTCAGTTAGTGGCAGTAAGTGCAGAACATCAAAAACAAGTCGAGCATTTACAATCCCTAAAACAAAGCCAACAAAAACAACGCGTAAAATTAAGTGAAAACAAAAAAAATCGTAGTAAAACTATTGCATCGCTAGGTAAAAAACTATTATCCAGTAAACAACAATTAGCTAAATTGAAAGCTGATGAAGCTAACTTAGCCGCAGCCTTACAAAAAATAACAGAGCTTATTCGAGCAGAAGTTGATTTAACTGGGCTAAGCAAACTCAAAAGAAAATTAGCTTGGCCGGTAAAAGGAAGGCTCCTTAGAAGCTTCGGAAGTAGAAAACAAGGCTATTTAAAATGGAAAGGCGTTTTGCTAGGCGCTCCTATTGGAAGACAAGTACAAACTATTCATAACGGCACGGTGTTATTTTCTGACTGGTTAAAAGGATATGGCTTATTAACGGTGATCGACCATGGTAACGGATATATGAGTTTGTACGCCCATAATCAAACTTTATTAAAGTCGGTTGGTGATCAAGTAGAAACAGGCGAACCCATTGCTCTTGTTGGACAAAGTGGTGGGCAAGATCAAGCGGGACTCTATTTTGAAATTCGTCATCAAGGCAAAGCTGTTAACCCAAAAATTTGGTGTCGTTAAGTTATTAGCGCAACTCAATTCAAGCATTAAACATAAAAGTAACTACAAAAAAATACTGCCAAATGTTATGCTTTTGTAACCCCACTACTATAAAAAATAATAAAATGATTTCAGCTGTGTCGAAATTTTTCTCTCTTATTGTTCTTTTTCTCCTATGTATTTTATATACAAAATCAACACAAGCCCAACCCGTACGCATTGCTATTATTATTGATGATATTGGTTATCGTTACACCGACAAAAACGCTTTATCATTACCCGGGGCTATCACCTACTCTATTTTACCTCATACTCCTTATGGCAAAAGAATAGCCATTAAAGCCAATGCAAAACATAATGATGTAATGTTACATATTCCTATGGAAGCCGAAAATGGCAAAAAATTAGGACCTGGCGCACTGACTAGTGCTATGAATAGAGAAGAAATTATAGCAAGCTTAAATGCATCTCTAGCAGAAGTACCTTTTGCTATTGGCATTAACAATCATATGGGCAGTCATTTAACACAGTTGGATGATCCAATGACTTGGACTATGAACTTTTTAAAACAACATCATTTACTTTTTTTAGACAGTAAAACCAGCCCATACTCTAAAGCAGGAGATATCGCAAAATTAGTCGGCGTTCCAGTGCAAAATCGCCATGTATTTCTCGATAATCAATTAACTGACAGCTACATTACTAAACAGTTCCAGTCTTTGATTAATCATGCAAAGTCTCAAAAAGTAGCCATTGCTATTGCCCATCCACACCCTGAAACAATTCAAGCTTTAAAGCGCTTAATTCCTACACTGGCGAAAAACAATGTTGAGCTTGTGCCACTATCAGCTTTATATTCAACGCTAGAAAGTTACCAGACACAAGTGGCGAGTACTGAATAGCAAATAGTAAGTAGCTAGAAAGAAAAGTAGCGAGTTACGAATTCCATAGAGGCCAAGCAAAATATCTTCGAAACTCGTAGCTTCTACGGCTCGTAACTTTTCTCTATAACTTAATATTATTTTCTTTTAATATTTGATGTAAATATTTAACGGGGATCGCATAAGTAATTCCACTAGGGTTACTAATAACCGCTTCTTTAGTCGCTTGCACAAATACCTTATTAATAATCCCCAAAACCTCGCCAGTTTTCATATCATACATAGCACTACCACTATTGCCGGGATAAGCCGTTGCATCTAATTGATAAACTAAATAAGGATTACGCATGCGTTTAAGCATCTTCAAGCTAATTTGCCCTGCAGTTTGTGCGGGTACAACAGTAGGAGTTGTACTGGCAATTATTCCCCGATGAGTAACAGGGTATAAACCTAAAACAGCACCAATAGGAAACCCAGTAAAAGCAACATAACTACCATCACTTCGAAACTGCTCATTAGCCAATGTCATTGCTGGTAAAGCCGCCCCTGACAATTTTAAAATAGCCAAATCATACAACGCCGAAGTCACTACAATTTCAGCTTGCCGAACTTTAGCTTCTTTTCCGGAACCGATAAATACCGCCATTTTTTGCAGTAAGGTGTCATCAAGTTCAGTTGGTAAAACATGCGCATTAGTTACCACATAATGTCCATCACCAATAACAAAGCCTGTGCCACGTAAAATATTTTGCGGCCGACTTGTTGGCGTGTGAATACCAATACCAACAACTGAAGGTTTAATTTTTGCTACTATGTCTACAAACTCTGCCTGAGCTAAATTGGTGAACATAACCAAAACAGCAAATAATAATCCGTATAGTGTTTTCATGTGCTTCCTTTACTTTAAGTATATGAGCTAAATAAAATGAGTTTTATAGTTTACCTGAAATAAATTAAAGATCTAACATTCGCAAAATCCCTACTATTGTCCATACTTATGACTATTATGAATGAATTTAAGAGTAATAATGAACAACAATATTGTACCTATATTTGCCGGCGGAGGAACTCGATTACCAACCCACTTGGGTGTCTTAAAAGCATTAGAGGAATTAACGATTCCTTTTGACACTTTAGTCGGGGTATCGGGTGGTAGTATCGTGGCAAGTTTTCATGCTGCCGGCTTATCTTTAAATGAAAGTAAAAGTATAGCTTTCGACACTGATTATAATCAATTTAGAGAATTTTCCTTACTTAAATTAATCCGCCACGGAGGTCTAAGTTCTGGCGACATTTTTGAGAAATGGGTTGATCGCCAGCTAAAAGGCAAAACCTTTAGTGATTTAGAAAAGAATTTACATATAGTTGCTACAGATGTGACCAATGGTAAACCAGTAATATTTAATAAAGAAAAAACGCCAAATATGAAAGTCTCAGAGGCTGTGCGCTTTTCTATGTCGATTCCTCTCGTATTTAGTTTTAAAAATTTCGGAAAACACATCATGGTTGACGGTAGCATATTATCTGAAGATGCTTTGCATAGAGATTGGGACAACCAAGGAACACCAATATTATGCTTTCGCTTGCGTAGTGAAAACGAATATGACGAAATAAAAACCTCGGGACTATTCCCTATTTTCAACTATATTAATTTACTTATTAGGGCGTTTATGACCACCATTTCTCGAGAGTACATTAACGAAAATTTTTGGCATAATACTATTGTGATTAATACCGGAGAAAGCTCGGGTGTCGACTTTAAAATGTCACAAGAACAAAAAAATACTCTTTTTGATATTGGCTATCAAACAGCCAGAGAAATTATCCCGATAAAAATGAAACTATAAAAAGTTAAACTCACCACCTTGCTTGATGACACCCTTAACTGCAATAATAGACCAACATACTTTTTATTTTCACACTTGAGTAATTGTTCTTAAAAACATTTGCTACAAGTTATTTTCAGGATGATAAATGACCACCTTTGTTCATGATTTAATAAGCCAAAGTGCAGAAAAAACACCATTAAATACTGCCCTCACATTCAAAGAACAACAGCTTAATTACCAAGAACTCAATAATAAAATTAGTAGCATTGCTGCAAGTTACCGTGCATTAAAGGTTGTACGCTATCAGCGCATTGGCATTTATTTACCCAAAACCATTGAAAACATATTAGCCATGTTTGCTGCTAGCAAAGCAGGCGCTGTTTTTGTTCCAATCAACCCCGTATTAAAGGCGCCACAAGTACAACATATTGCGAATGACTGCGATATAAAAATTATTATCACTAATAAAGCACGATTTAAAGCGCTGCAGCCTCTTATTGACAGCTTACCCAAATTAACCACAGTAATATTAACTGACTCAGACACAACAAGTGTTGAAACCATAGCGCATGTATCTGTAATGACTTGGTTAACATTTATCAGTCTATCCTGTAAAGAGCAGAACCCTAAGCCATTAACTGGTAATGATATGGCAGCCATTTTATATACCTCAGGCAGTACAGGAAAACCTAAAGGTGTCGTGCTTTCTCACAGCAATATTGTTTTGGGAGCAAAATCAGTAGCCCAGTATTTACAAAATACCGCTACAGATAAAATATTGGCTGTATTGCCATTAAGTTTTGATTATGGTTTTAGCCAATTAACGACAAGTTTTCTGGTCGGGGCAGAGTGTGTCTTATTAGATTACTTACTAGCTAACGACGTTATCAAAACAATAATCAAGCATAAAATCACGGGGCTAGCTGCGGTTCCCCCTTTATGGTCACAACTTTGTAAACTAAATTGGTCAGATGGCGCTGGCAACTCTATTCGTTACTTTACCAACTCTGGTGGCGCTTTATCTACAACCAACTTAAACCAATTGCGAACCTTAATGCCTAAGGCAGCACCTTATTTAATGTATGGTTTAACTGAAGCTTTCCGCTCAACTTACCTTTCTCCGGATGAGGTGGATAAGAGAATAGGCTCCATGGGAAAAGCTATTCCCAACGCAGAAGTGTTGGTTGTTCGTAAAGACGGTAGTGAATGCGAAGTGAATGAACCAGGAGAACTAGTACATAAAGGGCCACTCGTTAGCTTAGGATATTGGGATGCAGCAGAAAAAACTGCTGAGCGTTTTAAACCTGCTCCAGGACAACCTAAGGGTATAATCAACCCTGAACTAGCCGTTTTTTCAGGTGATTCTGTTAAAAGAGATGAAGACGATTTTTTATATTTCGTTGCCAGAGCCGATGAGATGATGAAAACTTCAGGCTACCGCATAAGCCCCATGGAAATTGAAGAAGTACTTTATCAGCATGAACAAATAACTGAAGCGGCTACCATTGGTGTGCCACATGACGATTTAGGTCAAGCAATATTGGCAATAGTGTGTAGTAATAGCCAAGGTGATTTGAGTTTAGTCGAGAAGTCTGTGTTAAAGCATTGCCAAAAACAGCTAGCTAACTACATGGTACCGAAAAAAATTATTGTTTTACCTGAATTACCTCATAACGCCAATGGCAAGATAGATAGAAATAAACTAAACCAAGAATATAAAAACTTTTTTAGTGGAAATAATAAGTAACTTAACATGACAAAACAATCACCACGACAAACACCAAAACACGCTGATATGACACAGTTCTCTAGTAGAAATAATGAACTGGTTATTGGCGATAAAACAATCAGCCAGATAGAGAAACTTATTGGCAGCACACCTTTTTATGTTTATGACAAAACGCTTATAGCCAATAAAGTCACTAGCTTAAAATCAGCTTTACCTGACAAAATCCAATTACATTATGCAATTAAAGCAAATCCCTACCCTAGCTTAGTGCACTTTATGGTAGATCATGTCAGCGGCTTTGATGTTGCATCAAAAAAAGAAATGTTGTTAGCACTACAATCAGGTATGCCTGCCAATGAAATTAGTTTTGCTGGTCCAGGAAAAACGCACGATGACATACAAGCAGCTATTGTTGCTGGTATCACTCTTCATGCAGAATCTAAAACAGAAATTAACCGCGCTATAGCGCTAGGTGAAAGTTTAAATATTAAACCTAACATTGCTATTCGTGTTAACCCTGCCTTTGAGTTAAAAGCTTCTGGTATGAAAATGGCAGGTGGCTCAAAGCCCTTTGGTATAGATGAAGAGCTATTACCCCAGATACTCAATGAACTGCCTTACGACAAAATAAATTTTAAAGGCTTTCATATCTTTGCTGGCTCACAAAACTTAAAAGCTGCTGCCATCATAGAAATGCATGAAAAAACCTTTGCTCTAGCACAGCAACTTGTTTCATTAACACCCGTTCAGATTGGTTATATCAATATTGGTGGTGGGTTTGGTATTCCTTACTTTCCAGGCGAACAACGTTTATTACTTGATGACATAAGTACCAATCTAGCTAACCTGTTAAAACAATATCAAGAAGCTTTGGTTGATATAGATATCATAATGGAATTAGGGCGCTACCTAGTTGGAGAAGCTGGAGTTTATGTAAGCAAGGTTGTCGATAAGAAAATGTCTCGTGATACAACTTACCTCATATGTGATGGTGGCCTACACCATCATTTATCTAATTCAGGTAATTTTGGTCAAGTGATTCGCAAGAACTACCCCGTGGCAATTGGTAACAAGTTAACTATTGATGATGATAACAATGAACTTGTTAATATTGTTGGGCCTCTTTGCACTCCATTGGATATTTTGGCAGATAAAGTAAAATTGCC
>Ga0209184_1002189_pt1 | contig 10462 bp, 8 predicted proteins | sample EN8Hudsemesocosm_2_FD_184627 | JGI IMG/M metagenome (GOLD analysis project Ga0209184, IMG submission 184627) | Methane-oxidizing microbial communities from mesocosms in the Hudson Canyon - EN8C Hudson Canyon (SPAdes) (version 2) | ecosystem: Environmental > Aquatic > Marine > Cold seeps | place... | reverse complement strand
GCTTGATCCTCGAACACCTCAAAGTTTAGCTGGAAAAGAAGTGTCAGTAATGACTGATAATCTCTTAGCAAATACATCGCCTGCATTGCATTTTCACTACTCATGATCCGACAAGCAAGCAAGCCATCATGGTTGACATAAAACTGCTCACCCAAACTCAATCCAAAGCATGGGTCGGGCGCGAGTATGTAAGCATTATCAATCAGCTTCAGATATTGGTCATAGTCTATCGATAAATCAAAAAGCGTTAAGTCCCTTAAATGGATATCGGTTCCATCAAGTAGTTCTTCTAGCGCCACACCTTCAGCAGCAAGCAATTTGATAAGGGGCTTCACTTTCCCGATAGATATCGTTAACTGGTCGTTTTTTGACTCTGCTTTCCTTGACGTCGAACTTGCAGTACTGGGCTTAAGTTTCACAAGAGACATAATAATGGCAACTCCAGGGAACGAGTTAATATACGGTGTAAAGTTGTACTTGACCTACTCAAAATACAAAGCCCTGTATATTTAAGCTAGTCATTAAAAGACAAAAGAATGGCTTAAAAGGACAACGAACCAATATTGCCAAGTACCTCACAAAATAATAAGCACCGCACAAAATAAATTGATGGTAGCCGCTCTGCTCCAGACTGACACATGACAGGGTAAGGTGGGCATTCGTTAAGCTAGCCAATAACTCTAACTAAGGCGTCAGAATCACCTTGCCGATATTTCGCCGTTGCTCAATATACTGGTGTGCTTGCGCTGCTTCAGAAAATGTAAAGGTTGTGTCGACATGTGGATTAATCCAACCTTCTGCATGGCCTTTTAATAAGGCTTGCATCCAAACGTTAATCTTTTTGTGCTCGTGCCATAGGTGCCCCATGTTCACACCGAAAACCCCTTTATTCTGATCCATCAAACCGAAAGGGTGATAAAAAGGTGTCTGTGCGACCATTTTCAGTAGTTTTAGTTTTCCTTTAAACCCTGATTCAGCCACGGAAGAAATTCCAAACACTCCTAAGCGCCCGGTATTACTAAGAGCTCGGTAACTATTCTTTAAATTCTTACCACCAAGCGGGTCAGTAATTAGATCGACCCCTCTGCCTTCTGTTAGCGCTAACAGTTCTTTCTGCCAATCTTGCGTTCTATAATCTATGGCATGATTCAAACCTTTTTCTTTCAGAAATTCATGTTTCCCGACACTTGCCGTTCCGAAAGTTGTTGCACCAATTTTATTGGCAATTTCAAGTGCAGCCAAACCTACTCCGCCCCCTGCATTGTGGATCAAGATTGTTTCATAAGAATGCAAACTCCCCATTGCTACGAGCAACTGATACGCGGTTAAATAATTCACAGGAATGGCCGCAGCCGCTTCAAATGACAGTGATTCAGGTTTTTCAAATATTTGATGCAAAGGCACGACTACCTGCTCTGCCTGACCACCAAATCGAGTTAAAGCGAAAACCTCTTTGCCTAACCATTGTTCGTCAATATTTGAGCCTATTTCATCAATAATACCAGACACTTCATAACCGACAGTACAAGGTAATTTGGGTGCATCAGGGTATAAGCCTTGTCTCGCCATAATATCGGCAAAATTCAGCCCTGCAGCTTTAACGGCAATGCGGACCTCGTTTTCACTTGGTACAAGATCTGCACACTCCTGAACCTGTAACACCTTGGGTTCACCCGCCTTGGTAATCACAATTTTTTTCATAGAAAACTCACTCTTATTATTAGCTGTAGATACTTAAAATTGGCTTGAAGAAAGCTAGAGGCTTATTTCTGGTGGCGCTTGAAAACGATACCCCGCACTCTCAAGTAACTTCCCAAAGCGAATCAATTGTTTTTCTGAGTAATGAGGTCCAGCAAAAGATAAACCTATCGGTAAACCATCATCATTCAATCCTGTTGGAACTGTCAACACAGGTAACCGCGTAACGTTGTAAGGCATAACGAAACTAAAACAATAGTCGCTATAGTGAAGCGTATCACCATCAATTGGAATGGGTTTGTGTTTCTGGTTATGTTCGAACGCTGGTCCTGCTGATGTCGGACTTAACAAAAAATCGTGAGCTTCAAACAGTTTGGTGAGCTCGGCCGTTAGCTCTTGTTGCTCCAACTGAGCTGATGAGAATTGCTTGAAATTCAAGCTTAAACCCTGATGCAGCTCACGCTTAGCCTCTAGCTTAGACCCGCTTAAATCTCGCTGAAATTTCAACTTAAGTAACTGCCGCATTGGCCAACTAAAATCTTGACCAATGACAAAACCAAATATCTTAGCCCAAAGTTTCAAAATTCGTTCTAAGAGTTGTTGGTCAATTTTAATTTTCTCAACTTGAGCACCCGCACTTTCTAAACTTGAGACCATGCTCTCTAAAGCTTTTTTTGTATCCGTACTGCATTGAATACCCAGTATTTCATCAAACCAGCCGATACGAAAATCACTTAGTTTTTTGTGTTCTGGAAATCCTCTATCTATTGGCAAATACCGTAAATAATCCCACCTTGGTGCATAACAAACATTGTAAGCAAGTTCGATGTCGTCCATGGTTCTCGCTAATGGCCCGGTACTGTTCATATCCAGGTAGCCAACGTTTCTATCTGGCAACGGTGGGACATGACCATCTGCAGGATGACCATTTTGCGTTGGTTTCAACCCAAACAATCCACAGTAATGGGCGGGATTGCGTATAGATCCCGCAATATCACTCCCAATTTCGAAGGTTGTCATTCCCGTCGCAACCGCTGCAGCGCCGCCACCAGTACTACCGCCAGTTGACCGAGTGAGGTCATACGGATTGTTAGCCGTCGGAAATAACGGACCAAACGTTTGCGAATCAGCTAGCAAGGTAGGTACATTTGTTTTGCCTAATAAAATAGCGCCTGCGTCTTTTAACCTAGAAACTAAAATAGAGTCTTCACTTGGTCGATAATTTTTTAAAGGCGGGTAATTGACCGTTGTTTTGAAGCCTTTTACATTAAAACACTCCTTAACCGTCACAGGTACGCCGTGAAGAGGTCCAAGTGAACGACCACTCAATGCAAGCTGATCTAATTCCATTGCCCTTAAAAGACTATGTTCCTGATCTTGCGCAACGATGGCATTAATCGTTGGATTAAGCTGGTTTATTCTTGCCAGATAGGACTTCGTGAGTTCTTCTGCACTCACAACACCAGATTCGATGTTACAAGCGTGTTGTGTCGCGCTGGTATAAATCACGTTATTCCCCTCTTGGTTATAAGCCACCTATTAAGGGCGACAGAGAACTATCCTAAAACCATTTATTGAGACATACTTTGCCTTATGAGTCAGTTTATTGACTTAAACAGCCAGACCATAATTCACCCATATAGCAGGATGTAGTGGTACGGTGAATTTGGCCACCTAATTAGAGATGTTATTATACATCTCTTAGAACTTTAGGTGATGCAATGACTAGAAGAACTAGAGCAACTTTTACACCAGAATTTAAACTTGAAGCAGCGCAGTTAGTTGTTGATAAAGGCTACTCAATTAGAGAGGCGGCCGAAGCCATGAATGTTGGTAAATCCTCAATGGATAAGTGGGTTCGTCAGTTACGAGGTGAGCGTAACGGCATGCCGAGCAAAGCAACTCCTTTAACTCCTGATCAATTAAAAATACGTGAGTTAGAAAAGCGTATAAAACGGATTGAAGAGGAAAAAGAAATCTTAAAAAAGGCTACCGCTCTCTTGATGTCGGACTCACTGAACAGTTCACGATAATCAAAGCCCTGAAAGGGAGCCATGCAGTTAAAATATGCTGTGATGTATTTTCTGTGCATCGCAGTAGTTATAAATATTGGGTTGGTAGAGATCAGCTAATAAAACCTGAAAAGGTTGAAGCCTTAGCGATGGTTAAAGGTATTTATCGCGAAAGTAATTCTTCAGCAGGCGCAAGGACGGTGTCAGGCATAGCGACAGCTCGGGGTTTACCCATGAGTCGTTACATCGCAGGACGATTAATGAAAGAGCTCAATTTAGTTAGCTGCCAGCTTCCAAACCATAGATATAAGAAAGCAAAACAAGAACATATAGCGATACCTAATACCTTGGCGCGAGGATTTAACGTCCATAAACCAAACCACGTTTGGTGTGGTGACGTAACGTATATTTGGGCAGGAAATCGCTGGGCTTATCTCGCAATAGTTATGGATTTATTTGCTCGTAAACCGATTGGTTGGGCGATGTCATATTCACCAGATACTAAGTTAACAGCTAAAGCGTTATCGATGGCGTTTGAGTCTAGGAATAGGCCCAAGGGAGTTATGTTTCATTCTGATCAAGGAAGTCATTATACAAGTAGAAATTTCCGACAATTATTATGGCGATATCAAATTGAACAAAGCATGAGTCGTCGAGGAAATTGCTGGGACAACAGCCCTATGGAGCGATTCTTCAGGAGTTTAAAGACAGAATGGGTACCGCAAACAGGTTACCGTTCTTTTGCTGAAGCAGAGCAGAATGTAGTTAGATACATCATTGGCTATTACAGCCAGGTTAGACCTCACAGCCATAACAGTGGTTTAACACCCAATGAGTCAGAGAAAAGATACTGGCTTGAATATAAAACCGTGGCCAGTTTTACTTGACCACTACAGGATAAGTAATGAGAACAACATCTTCTTGGTGGTTGCTGAACATGGCCGAATATCTTCGCCGCTTAAAGCTCCCTGTTAAAAGCTTATTTGATGAAGCGGGAATTTCTTTTCAGTCGCTCATGTATTTCAATACACGATACCCACAGGATGGGGTGACCAAACTCTGGGAGCTAGTCGAACAACGTACTAAAAACGAAGAGATTGGCTTTTTGATCGGCAAACAAATTAATGTTGCTGGCTTTCCTGTACTTGGTTTTTCACTTATTTCCGCTGTTGACTTACGGGATGGATTTGATCGTTTCTTACGTTACCAGCGCGTCATTGGAGAAAGCGCCAATATTAACCTGACAGTCAAGGGAGAAGAGGCTCACCTTTCCTTCAACTTTTTTGGAGATGACGAGCCTATTAGTAAACATACAAACGACATGGCTATCGCTGCAACCGTTTCGATGATTCGACTACTTGCTGGCGATGATTGGCAACCCAAGGAAGTGCATTTTGCTCGGTCCAAACCCAAAAAAGAGGATGATTTTGTCGAGTTCTTTAAGTGCCCTATTTCTTTCGAGCGCAATCTGAATAGTATTGTAATCGCAGCAACGGACTTTGCACCGGGCCAGAATAAAGAAAGTCACTTTGATACAGTTTTACTCGCTGCGGAATCAAAAGATAGTCAACAGCCAGTATCTGATTTAGTGACGATGTATCTTCAACAACATATTCAAAACCATACTCTAAATCGCAACCAGGTTGCCGAAGCACTGAATATGAGCCCAAGGTCATTACAGCGAAAGTTAACAACAGAAGGTACGTCCTATCAGACCTTAATTGACCAAGTTAGAGAGGAGAAATCTCGGGAGTACTTATCGGTTCAAAATTTATCCATCACCGAAATTGCTTTCTTATGCGGCTTTTCAGACCCAACTACCTTTAACCGTGCGTTTAAACGCTGGCTGGGGGTTTCGCCAGGAGAATACCGGCAGCGATTAGAGAACGAAAAAAATTAAGTTGATCGCACTCTATTATGAGTAGTCTATGGAACAGTAGTCATACCATTATCAAGAAGAGTTTGTACTGAAACGTTCGACTTCATATGGTCAAAATAGAACTTAATCAAATTGAGTCAAAAGCCTCGCACTTAATGCGGGGCTTTTTAGCTTCTGGCCTCTATTCAATTTAACATCATCAACCACTATATTCTTAGCTGCTGACTCTAAAGCAAGCCATAAACTATCCTGTTTCTGGTTTTCTTAGCTCCCGCTCACCTTTTTGAGGATATGAATGATTCTTCTTATATTCCAAATATTCCTTAATGTACGTCCCGTAAAACCGGTCCACATAGTGCAAAGCGCCGGCATAATTCCCTTTAAACCGCGCATGGTGAAAGTCATGGTAAACAGGGCCATCATAGAGCGGTAGAAAACGTAGCGGATTCCAGGGAAAATCATAACCGGCATGGCCATCTGCGGCTTCAATATTTCGAATGATAATCCACGCATATAATACGTATAGGTGACAGCCTAATAAGATAGGACCAAGCATTGCTAATGAACCAATCAGCACAAATTCCACCCAATGAAAGTAGTTGCCATCCAAGGCACAAGTATTTTTAATACGATGATGTACCGAATGAATATGGCGTAACACCCACTTATTTTCATGCATATATCGATGCATCCAATAAAACAGAAAATCATCAATAATCAGAAAGAAAACAATCTGAAAGACCCAAACATACCACGAAGGAATAGGCCCTGTATGAATGTTGCTCAAACTCAATATCGGCCACACGAGGACTAACACTAAAAACATCATGAGCGAATTTAAAGTTATACGTGCGACATTAGGCCAAAAATACTTTGCTACCTGAAAAGGTTTACTTTGTATTTTATAGGGCTTAGCCCACTTGGGATCGATCCAGGCCAATAATGTCCATGGCAATGCGATCACCAAAAATGAACCTACACTTAGTGCTAATGTTGCAAGCGGAAACTTTAAAAACATCGGGTCTTGATACAGCGCTAGCCATGCTTGAAAAAACTCAGTCACATTAACCTCTTATTTTGCCTTTATATAAATTCATCATACTAGGCTTATGTTGTTTAATATTTTATGGTGTATGCTCAAACGATAAAACAAATATTACATTTTGGCTTGTGAAACTATGACAGCATCTTGTTCATCAACGACAACCGCTCCCTTTCTTGGCAGTGTCGCGCTTCCCTATTGGCAAACACTGGTTCGAGTGGCTGAGCAGGTCGGCGTTAATCCAGAAAATTTTGTAGCTTCAACAGACAACCCTCATAGTCAAAAAAGTTTATCCTCAATTCCGGTTGAGCACTATATAGCCTTATTCGAAGCAGGCCTTAATCACTGCTCAGATTTTGGATTAACAACCGGTAAATCAATTACGCCAGGAACCTATCCTGTGCTAGGCATGACACTCCTAAGCTGTCAAAACTTGCTTGAAGTATTGGAACAAGTCGTTCGATACGAAAGCTTAAATCATGATTTAGGAAAGTCTCAACTGAAGATTAACCAGTACGAGAGTGTCTACAGTTGGTCGCCCAATAAGTTGCTTTTCCCAAATGAGAACAGCAACTTTTGTTTTCATCTAATCGTGAGCGTTTTCGCAGGTATTCACACCTTTTCTCCATGGCTAATTAACCGTACTATTCCCTTTAAACAAATTAATTTCACAGGTCCTGAACCACCGAACGCGGATATCTATAAAGATTTTTTTGAAACTGACATACGCTATGGTCAGGAGAGGAATTCGATTATTGTTGAAAGTAGCATTTTGGATTGGCCAGTGCTAAATGGTGATACAAGCTCATTCGATGCCTTAACTTCGTATGCGGAAACGCTATTAAATTCCCGAATTCAAAAACATGACATCATTTCGAAAGTGAAGTCTATTTTACCAGAATCTCTACGCCGCCAATCATTCCGTATTGATGATATTGCAAGTCAACTCAATATCAGTCCACGAACTTTACAAAGAAAGCTAAAAGAATCAGGGTATGGCTATCAGACTTTATTGGACGATGTAAGACGAGAATTCGCCGAACACTACTTAGTCGCATCAGAACTATCAATGAATGAAATTGCATTCTTGATCGGTTATCAAGAACAAAGCTCTTTTAACCATGCTTTCAAATGCTGGAACGGCATTTCTCCAACCTCGTACCGAGAACAGAAATGAGCTAACTCATGAATATCAAACTTAATCAAAAGCTGACTAGCCCTTTTTGCTTTCGATAAAACCCAGGTGAACATCCTTTACAGCGTTTAAAGCTATGACTGAAATTAGTGACATCACTATAACCAAGTCGTTCAGCAATCTCATCAAGCTGTATTGGTTGTGCCAATAATTCTTCTGCTAAGCCCGTACGCACATTATCTCTCAACTGTCGCCAAGTAGTGCCTTCTTCTTTTAATTGCCGATGAAGTGTGCGAGTTGTCCTTGCCAACACATTTGCGATGCTTTCCATTGAGGTATCTAAACCATCTCTTAACAGAATCTCCCTGACTTGTTGGGACAAACCTTGCCATGCTTGCTTTTTTTGCAGCAGTTCAAGACATTGGGCTTCGCATAAACGAGCGGTTAAGTCATTCGCTTTGGGCAAAGGTAAGTCCAGCAAATTGGATGCACCTATGTAAGCATTACGAGAAGCACCAAATACAATATTCCCTCCTACGCTAATTTCCAATGCGGTAGGAGCTACTTCTGGTTTATACATAGGTTCATCTATACATAGCTCTAGCGTGAAAGGCACTTGATCCAGAGCGAACAACTCTTTGTAGATAATACTGACGGCCCAAATGTCCCTGATCATCACCAACACGCCTAATTCATCTTGTATTTCGGTATGAAATGTCAGGAAAAATTGGTCATCTTGCTCATTTAGGCGAATATCTGAAAAGGCGTAGGTTAATGCCAAATAGCGCATTCCAAGTACGGAGGCTTTCCGCAGCGTTTCACTGGAAAGTAATGCATAACCCACAATCCCATAGCTCGTTAATTGATAACGCAATCCTAACTCTACCCCTAGCCAGAATGGGTCACCAAAGTAGTCCAACAAGTTCTGAAGTACATGAAGCTCCTGTTCGTCGTCAATCAGGCTTTCACTATCACTCAATTGGATTGCTTCGATTCTTGTTCCACGCAATAAACTTTCACTATCCATCCCTTTTTCAAGAGCAAAGCTGTGGATGATGCGAATGCTATTGATATCTCTTTTTGCCATGTCTCGACTCTGTGTCTTATAACAATGTCTTAAAATCACAAGTATAGGTCTCATTTTCCCATGGTTCAACTATCCTCTACTTACTAGAATGAGTTAACTTGAATACAAATGAGGCCAAATTATGTCACCCACTCCACGTTCACCTTCCGTTGTCATTATAGGCGCAGGTATGACCGGCATACTCATGGTTATCAAACTTCGTAAGGCAGGCATCACCAATATCACGGTGCTTGAAAAGAAAGACAAAATTGGGGGGACCTGGCGAGAAAATACTTACCCTGGCGTAGCATGTGATGTGCCCGCTCACATGTATACCTACTCATTTGAACCAAACCCAAACTGGAGCAATTTCTTTGCGCGAGGTGGCGAAATACAACAGTACTTCGAACATGTTGTTGAAAAGTATGATGTCAGTCGTAGCATCAGATTCAACGAGACCGTAACAGATGCGCGCTATAAAGATGGTCAGTGGATTATAGAAACAGAGAAAAACGCGACCTACACTGCCGACTTTATTGTTTGCGCCACAGGTATTCTGCATCACCCTGCATTTCCTGATATTGAGGGACTGAATGAGTTTAAAGGTGAGATGTTCCACACAGCTCAATGGAATCATAACGTGGCAGTTAATAGTGACAAGCGTGTCGGTGTTATCGGAACCGGTTCAACTGCCGCACAAGCAATTCCTGAACTGATAAACTCGGGCGCTGATGTAAGTATATTTCAACGCACACCTCAATGGTTGATGCCCCTAAGTGATTTCACAGTGTCTGAGAAGGTGAAACAACGGCTTAATAAATACCCGTGGTCAGTAAAGTTAATGCGTAAACTTTCTGTTTTCATGATGGAGCATTTTTTCACCAAAGCAGTCACAGGGCATTTCTTTCAGAAGAAACTGCTTGAATTTCTATGTAAAACGAATTTACGCTTCAGTATTAAAGAACGTTCACTGCGCGAAAAATTAAGGCCGAATTATCAGGTGGGCTGCAAGCGCGTCATTATAAATAAAACCTTTTACAAGGCGATCCAGAAGCCAAATGCTAATCTGGTCACAGACGCTATAGAACGCATCACCGATAAGGGCATTATTACTAAAGATGGTAAGTTGCATAAACTCGACGTACTGGTTCTCTCAACAGGTTTTCACCCCTTTAATTTTATGCGACCGATGAACTTAATTGGACGAGAAGAGCTACATATAGAAGATGCGTGGTCAGACAAGATCAAAGCATATCGTTCTATGCTACTCCCAAACTATCCGAACTTTTTTTTAATGCTTGGCCCTAATACACCGATTGGTAATTTTTCTGTGATTGCGATGAGTGAAGTTCAGGGCGACTACATCATCAAAATGATAAACAAGTGGCGCAGTGGCGAGTTCGACGAAGTGGAGCCAAAACCGGCTGCAATCAAAACCTTTAATGACTATATTAAAAAAGGTTTAAAAGGGACGTCTTGGGTAGGTGGTTGCCAAAGCTGGTATCTCGATAAAGATGGCGATCCAGTGTTATGGCCCTATACTTGGGGCCGCTGGGTGAATGAAATGGCAGAGCCCAATATGGATGATCTAGTGACAACCAAGCTCGATGCTGAGGAGAAGAAAGACGAA
>Ga0209184_1002187_pt1 | contig 10464 bp, 5 predicted proteins | sample EN8Hudsemesocosm_2_FD_184627 | JGI IMG/M metagenome (GOLD analysis project Ga0209184, IMG submission 184627) | Methane-oxidizing microbial communities from mesocosms in the Hudson Canyon - EN8C Hudson Canyon (SPAdes) (version 2) | ecosystem: Environmental > Aquatic > Marine > Cold seeps | place... | reverse complement strand
GTCGCGGGTGTGGCTGTGATAGGCGTGCCGAGTGAAAAATGGGGTGAGGAGGTCAAGGCGATCGTACAACTTGCTCCCGAAGCATCGCTTTCCGAAGAACAGCTACTTGCACTTTGCAAAGAAAAAATGGGTAGCGTGAAGGCCCCTAAATCGATTGAATTTATGGCGGAGTTCCCCAAAACCCCCTTGGGTAAAATCGATAAGAAAGCCATCAAGAAGAAGTACTGGCAGGGAGAGGAACGCGTTATTTGATTTATAGCGTGCCATCTGAACTTTCAACTATTTAGGGAAACTCAGTTTAGTGTCAAGTGGGCTGACTTCACCAATAATGTGGTGAAGTCATAAAAAATGGATAGAGATAAAGCAAAAAAATTGTGTAAATCTATCCTAACCTAAAAATTTATTATGACTACATAGGGGTCATGAAAGGCAGCCATCAACAGCTGAGATGTACTCGGAGCTAACAATGGATAAATTAAATTTAGTGATAATTGTTGCAACATCTTTAGGGTTATCCTATCAATGTTTTGTTAATCAACGTAGACATCGAGCAGAGTTTCTATCATTCCCAATCGCGTTATTGATCCTGTTCCCTTATCCGTTAATGGGGCTGTTGGGCTGGATTAACTCGGATGTAATACTCCTTGGCATCTCTCTTATAATGGGTATTCCGAATACTTGGTTAGGGTTGCAATATTTTCAATTTGAATGGAAACGTCGTCCTCAAAACTTTTCTTTCGAAGAAAAGCTTACTGTAGCTCTCACATTAGTCGGTGGTTTACTATTGACAGGGGTATCCCTGTTGAGTGACTTCCCCATGGCATTGAGCAGTACCGGAGCTTATTTTACCTTTTGTATTGCTATATTTGGCTATCTTTTGAAGATCTGGCGTGTCAGCCGTGGTGAAGAGAATATTGAGGGTTTGAATTGGTCTACATTGTTCGCTCTGTGTATTTTCTTTGGGACGATGACATATGTAGTGATCGCTAGCAATATTAATGTGTTAGCTATTGCTTATTTATTCTCTATGACTTCTTGTATTTTCGCCATAATTTATAAATGGAATATCCAACGAAACACAAGCTGGCAAAATACCTGATTTAGATGAAGCCCTAATATGAACCATACATAATTTGTCAGCATCTTTTACGACTAAAGTTTAATACTGTTTAGATAGTGAGCACAGTTGCAAATTACTACTGGCGAAAAAAAACAGGGGCCACGCAAATTGCCTGCGCAGCCCCATGCAACTCCCTTATCCCATTGCGTCCTCGGCTAATTCAGTTCCTATGACGGAGGCTTCTTTCTCTGCCTCTAATGCGATATAAATCGTGTCTCGCTCGATCGATACAGGGTAGCGTTTGGTACAACCTTTTTCTGGTGTTTCCGCCATTCCGGTATCCAGTTCCGTGACTTTATTATGAAGGGGGCAGGTCACTCGTTTATCATAAATAATCCCCTGGGAAAGTGGGCCGCCCTTGTGGAAACAGCAATCCTGCAGTGCAAAAACTTCATCTTTGGCGTTTAGGTATCTATCTATTTCAATGAGCTATGTGTAATTATCGTAATTTACTACTTATGATGACAGGCTACAAAAATTTGCAGGCATTCTAACTGGTAACCTGGTTCTTCCACGAGATAACTTGATTTCTACCTTTGCTTTTTGCCTGGTATAAGGCTTCATCGGCTTTTTCCAATATACATTGTGTCGTCATACCGGAAGCAGGCACTAAGGAGCAGCAACCGATACTAATGGTGACAACACCGTAGGGGGTATTATTCTTATGGGGAATCGATAATGATGCAACGGAAGTTCGTAAGTTGTCAGCCATTTCATTAGCCTGGTCAGACGATGATGCCGGTAAAATTACCACAAATTCTTCGCCACCATATCTTGCTGGAAGATCTGTCGCACGATGAAATATTTTTTCAAACTGACTTGCAACCTTTTTGAGGCACTCATCTCCGTCAACATGCCCGTAGGTATCATTGAACATTTTAAAATGGTCTATATCGCATAAGAGAATGGAGAGTGTTTGCTTATTTCTGAAGCATCGATTTATCTCGTATTCGACACGTTTATCGAAAAAACGCCGGTTCGCCAGTTGAGTTAATCCATCAGTATTAGCAAGCACCTGTAATTGGAGATTGGCATCATGTAATTGGGTGTGGGCATCTTTCAATTCGTCGCCTGACTTCAATAATAACTCATTCGACTTTTCCTGTGCTTTCAATGCAGATTGTAATTTTTCAGTTCGTTCATTAACTTTATTTTCAAGTTGTCCATATAACCGGGCATTTTCTATTGATATGGCTGCTTGGGATGTTAGCATTTGAAGCACTTGCAGACGCTCTGGTGTAAATGCGCCATAGGTGAGATTATTTTCCAGATAGATAATGGCCGATAGCTTTCTTTGTTTTATGATTGGCAAGCAAAGAATTGATTTTGGAGTCTCTCTGTTAATATAGGGGTCTTGTGAGAAGCGAGCATCATGACTCGCATCCTCAATCACGACGGCTTCCATCTTGTGGGTGACGAAATGAATGATAGAAGCGGGTAGTGGCAGGTCATTCTGAGACTTATTTTTCTCTAACGCTGCAGTAACAATAATATTATTATTCTCTACATACCCGATTGCGTCAATATTAATGGGGGCTCCATTTGTAGTCACCAGTATCCCTTTCTGTGCACCAGCGTTTTCAATTACTATTGTGAGCAGGGTTTTAATTAGTTCATCAAATACAATTTCACCAGAAATGGCTTGGGCAGCTTTCATCATGGAAGTTAAATCTAAGCTTTCAGTATGACGACGCGAAGGGGTGATTTTTGTGGTTGTATGAATACCGGCTTCCAACTGGTCAGAATGTTGGCTAACAAGAGGGTATAGATCACTAAGGCTCGTCTTAAGGTCTGCAACTTTACCGTGTGCACCCCATTGTTGATATAGATAGTCAGCCTGCCTCAGGTAATGGACGGCTAAGCGTTTTTGATTTCTTGTCAGGAAAAAATGTGTCGCTAGCTCGCAAGCCAAAGCCTCTTCATGCACGAATTGACTCTTTTTAGCCTGATCAATTGCCATATCATAAAATCTGGATGCTTTATCACTTTTTCCTTTTATTCTTAGTTGTTCTGCATGAACCAGGTTCCACCGATGAAGGTGATTCTCGGGTGAGTGATGCGCCCATTTTTTTAATTTTTTTTGATTAGAATTTACACGAAATAACAAAAGTTTTTTAAACGGGCCTGGGTGTGCCTCCAAAGAGGCAAGGATGGTCAACGACTCATAAAAATGAAAGAGAATTAAGGCGTACATCCCAGTGCCACCTTTCAAATATAACCTCGCCTTTTTTGCATACTGGATTCCCTTTGCGTAATCCCGGTAAAAGTAGCTCAGCATTAACTTGGCGCAATACAATAAAAAAAGTGTACTGGTATCGTTCACCTTCAAATGCTGGGATACTGATTCAGATTCTTTATAAGCTGACCCATCTAGTGTAGTTGGACAAGTCGTTTCTACACTAAAATTGAGCGCTGTCTGCCACCATATATTGTGCCAATAAATCGACGAGCCGACTTGAAAGCTTTCCAGTTCTCGGTTTGCTTTGACCATTTTAGGGACAAGCTTGCCAAGATTGTTTCCACAATGGAAAAGCACTTGAATATAATTATTTAGTGAATAGGAGGCATACTCGAAATCCCCTTTTTCTAGTGACAACTCATAGGACTTCAGTAGAACATCAATTGATTCACTAATGTGATGTTTGAAAGGTTTTATAATCCAGCCAAAAAAGAAAAGCGGCTGTTGTAATGGTAAATTATGGGTTTGAGCGATGTTGACTCCAAACTCTCCAAACTCGTAACCGGAGTCAATATTACCCAACATGGAACATTGTGTAATTCCCCACCAAGAATACCCATATCCTGTTATCGCCGAATAACCATACTTTACAGATTCTTGTGTCATTTGAAATACAGTCGAGGCGACTAGTTCTTGGGAGGTCCAATAGGCAGGAGGTATCATGAGCCCTAACAGATTCATTGCTGCGAGTTTCTTTTGGTCTTTCATCGGGGGAAGCGCAAACAAATCCCCAAATGTTTTTCCTTTCAGTGCTTTTTTTGTTTGTAACAGTTTAGCGAGTACTTGAAAATTATTAGGAGATTTCGGAATTTCAATATCCAATAAGGTCAGCGCGTACAGTGACGCATCAACTGCATCGGATAATCTATTTTGTGCAGTGTACGCTTGCAACCTTATCTCGTAAGCCTTAGATTTTTCCAAAGGTGTTTTGACTTTTTTAAGGTAAATTTCAATCCATAGCTCCATTTGATCATATTGTTTACTTAAAAAAGCAACTTCAGAAGCGATCAAATACAATTCAGCTGTTTGCTGATACTGCGTTTGCCACTCGGTATTATCAAGGAGTTCAAGTGCAGACTTAAAATAGTGAAGTGCGAGCGTATAAGCTGTCGTGCTTTTAGCTTTTTTTCCTGCGCTAATATTTAGACTGGCCACCCGCTCTTTTTGTAAGGCGGTTGTCACCTCATTTTTACCAGCGTTATAGTGATTAACAATATCAAAAATCCGCTTTTCCTTGTCGGAGGAGTTCAATTTATCAATCATTGTGTCAGCTATGTTTACATGAACAATTCCTCGTTTTTTTTGTACTATCAAACTGTAGGCAGCTTGTTGAACCCTGTCATGAATAAACTGGTAAGTGACATTCGCTTTACCTATTTCAATATTGGCAAAACGATAGTTAAGATCTAAAGGTTTGATGATCCCTTTTTGAAGGGCTTTTTCCAGACGACTAGCGGTTTCTCGTGTGTTCTTATTCTGAATAATAGCGAGTGTAGACAGGTCAAACCGGCTTCCGATACAGGCAGCAAACTTTAATGTTTCCTGTGTATCATAGGGAAGCTGCTGAATTTTATTCGCCATTAACTGAACAACATTGTCAGTGATATCCTTGGATTCGACTTCGGCCTGATCCCACAACCAGCAGTCTGAGACGGTATCGAAATGAATCAGGGATTCATTGTATAAATTCCTCAAAAACTGTACCAGAAAAAAGGCATTCCCCTGTGTTTTTTCGTAGATCAGATTTACTAAACTGTCGATAGCCGGTGGGTTTCTAAGTGCATCAGAAACTAATGAAAATACATCTTTTTTTGTGAGATTTTGCAACTGAATCGTACTCACATTTGCTTTGCTTCGCTCGATATCATCCAAAGTTAACCTAAATGAATGTGTCGAATCGACTTCGTTATCGCGATAAGCACCTATGATTAACAAATATGCATTATCTTTGTCGCTCATTAAAAAATTAAGCAGGTTCAGGGATGCTGCATCGGCCCATTGCCAGTCGTCAATGAAAACAACCAATGGGTGTTCTTTTTTTGATATGGATTTGACGAACGCTCTGAATACGTAGTTAAAACGGTTTAACGCTTGCTCTCCAGTCAACCGGGGTATGTCTGGTTGTTTACCGATAATTAGTTCAATTGATGGCACCACATCAGAAATTACTTGTCCTATATTACCCACTGCGGATTGTATGTTTTTTTTCCACCGTTCCAGTGATGATTCGTCCTCCTTGAGGAGTAAACTGACAAATCCCTCAAATGCAACACTCCATGCATGGAACGGGACACCTGTTTGGTATTGGTCAAATTTTCCGGAAATATAAAGCCCTCTTTTTTCTGTTAGGGGTAAATGAACTTCATGAACTAACGAGCTCTTTCCGGTGCCTGAAAATCCGGATACCATTATTAGTTCGATAGAGCCCTGGCTAACTCGATTAAATGCTTCAAGAATTAAGCTGACTTCCTTTTCCCGGCCATACAGCGCTTGTGGAATTAGAAATATGGGAGAGTGATCTTTTTGACCCAGTTGAAAAATATTCTCGGAATTTTTGTTTTCAATTTGCGTCAAGCAACGTTCAAGATCATATTTCACACCCGCACCACTTTGATAGCGGTCATCCGCCATTTTTGATAGAAGCCTGAGAATAATCTGGGAAAGTGCAGGAGGAAGGTTAGTTTTACTGTTACTAAGGTCAACGGGCATTTGTGCAATGTGGGCGTGAACCAGTTCTATACCCTCTTTTGCTGTAAAAGGAAGTGACCCTGTAAACATAAAGTAGAGCGTTACGCCAAAGGAGTAGAGGTCAGAACGGTAATCCAAAACGCGGTTAATTCTGCCGGTTTGCTCAGGAGAAGTGTAAGCTAGCGTACCTTCCAGCTTTCCAGGATTTTGAAATTCGTGATATTCCTGCTTCAGTAATGATGATATGCCAAAATCAATGATTTTAACTTCGTGTGTTTCTGGGTTCCAGATGATATTAGCAGGGTTTATGTCTTTGTGGATCACGTTATGCTGATGTAGCTGATCAATAACATCAGCTATTTGAATGGCTAATTTTAAGCACTGCTGAGTATCTGGTTTCATTTTGGTAAGTAGTGTTGCCAGAGACGTGCCACCAATGTCTTCTTCCACTATTACCAAAGTATTTTGAAAATCTAATAACTCAATAGCATTAATGACCCCTTCAATATCTTGTAGTTTTTGAACTATTTTATACTCTCGGCGAAAGAGGGATAATTCTTCAGTAGATGGATACTCTTTATTAAGAATTTTAAGGATAACAGGGCGCCCATCATTCTCCTGCACGCCACGATAGACTTTGGAAATTTTGCTTTCATATATCTTTTCGGATAATTGGTAGTTAGCAATCTTTTTCATTAACTGTCTCTATCTACAGTTATTGTGAATTAAACTTGCTTAAATAGCTTTTCTACTTCTGCTGTTAGGCGTCTATTTTCATTGTCATCACGGAGTGACGGAAACATCGAAAAACATAGTTCATCATCAAAATTTAAGTTAATGACAACAATGGCTCGATTAATTAAAGCTGCCCCACCTGCATCGATAGGATCAACATTAACGGCACTGTGAAGGGCTAGTGATTCGCAGCCTGCCAAAAATGTACGACTCGACAAAAAACGGTAATTGTTCCAATTAGTGATGACATAAGAAACCTCATCATCTTCTGTCCCGACTGCATTTTCTTCGGCTGCTTGTTCTACCATATCAAAACATGTCAGATTGATTTGCTTAACACGAAACTCAGTGATTCGATCATGAATACTCTTGGCTATCTGTTCAATGCTTATCTCACCAGGGGTAGATATAGGGACAAAGGAAATGTAATTGCCTAAATATTGCTCGCGAAGCCCTGGTGTTAGTAGATCCGATACTGTTTTTCCACTGATGATTTGCTTCTCAGAATGACCTTTTGACGCTACATTGATATTGTAAAGTGCTTTATGTAAAACAGCTGTCACAACGGCGTTTTTAGTGACCTCCGGATAGATATTTCGACACTTGGTGATCATTGGGTTCGCATCGATGATGCAGCTTATCGGTTGACGTTTTTTTTCTGCAAATTTGGGGAGTAATTCAGGGAGCGTAGCAAGTCGTACGCCATGCTCGCCTGCATCAGACGTTGAATAATTTTCGAGGTGCTCAATGTTGGCAGGGCCATCATAACCATCTCTCTTCAGGAGGTTTATCATCGATTGTGCGTCAAGAGTTTGTAGACTTTTCGCTTCATGTACTGCTGACACCATGGCCTCTGTATCTCCAAACGAGAGGGCATTATAGTGATCAATGATTAAATGAAAAACTGTTTCAGCACTGCGTGCATCCATGTATTCATGCGAACACATTTCAGCAATATAAAACTGATCGTTGGTTGTGCTATTAATAACAACAAGATGCACGGGGTAGTTTTTACTCGCTGCTCGGATATCAAAGCTATCAGCAGATATTTCTTTAAGCTTTTCTTGTATATCGTCACTTTCGAACACATGAAAACATTCGCCAAAATCATCAAATAGCTGCCAGCTGAAATGATCCTGAGCTTTAAAGTTGACTTGATGATTAAATTTAGAAATTGAAGAAGTGATGGCATAAAAACTTTCTTTCAATTCAGGTACTCTGATCTTCCCCTTAAACAAATAGCCAGCAGTAAATATGATCTCAGACCTACTCATCAAGCCTTCTAGATTGATCTTTCCGGTACTATTCGCTGATTTCATTAGATCACCTCATTAGGTTGAACACAGCAATTTTTAGTCAGCTAGTTAATCATTATAGCTAATGGTTTGTGAAAGGTAGGGAAGTATGAGACTTTTTTTACCCTTATGATAAAATGAGTTTACTCACATGTTTTTTATTCCGAACACTTACCCAAAGGTTGTCTTTGTTGGAGGCCAAGCCCTCATTAAGTCTTCGTATGAAAAAATTTGGAGCAAGCCTTATCCTAGCAATTGCTTGTCCGGGGAAAGCGCGGTACTGAACGCACAGATTCAGCTCATCATTTAAATCGGCGGTTTCTGCCAGTGAAGGGGGGGGTAATAAGCAAACCCATGGGCTTTGAACGATCTGAATTGGTGAAGGTAGATATAGGTATCGATCATCCTGCCAGAAAGTTTTATATCGTATGTGCGAAGAGCATGAGAAAAGTGCCACGGGTTAAAGCGGTTTATTGACTGTCAACAATAAAGCCTTAATAGCAAAAGCGAGAACCCAAACCCCAGATAAGAAAAAAACCGAACATGTTGAGATAAACGTTTTTTTCGAATAGTGGTGCCCGGTCTCGGAAGCGGCACAAGGACACTAGGATTTTCAATTGGACCTACTGTATAAATTATTAACTTAAACACTACAGTACGTGCAGTATTTTACGTGATGACTGTAAGCCAGCCAATAGCTTTCCAACTTATCTAATCGCAATGTTGATGGCTTCCTTTCCCAGATAATTGTGCGCTATCCATCAGCAAGTGACGTTAGTGGAAAAAAATAAAGATAGCCTAATGATTTTAAACTCACCAGTTATCACCCCGTTTATTTTTTCCATTTTTTGGTCACACTGATTGACTTCGCAGTGTCTAAGATACTGAATGCCGAAATTTTGGTTCAAATTATCTAAAAATTTTAAGGAGTAAACTATGATTGTAGCGTTAACTTGTATTGCTTGTTTGGGGTTGTTGAATGTTGGGTTAGGTTTTTATGTGTCGATGGTCAGAGGGAAAACGGGGGTTATGATTGGTGTCCCTGAAGATGCGACACATCGAATGACTCGGGCAGTAAGGGCTCACAGCAATACTGCTGAATACAGTGCAATGTTATCGGTCCTAATGTATATATTGGCTACACAAGATCCACAAACTTGGGTGTTATGGTGCATGGTTGGTGCGACTCTGGCTAGATGTTCGATAGTAATCGGCCTGCTAACAGGTGATTTGAGTCGACCTACGCCAGCTCGTTTTGCAGGTTCTTTGGGTACCTATATTTTTGGCATTGCGCTTTCAATTGCAATGTTACAGCTTGCATATTCTTAGTGCCCGATGACTATGAATCCATAGGGAAAACCTAAAATGAAAGACAGAAATATTGCCAATTTATTCGCCCCAGAAAAACCTGATAACAATACCTTAGCTAAGCTTGTTGATCTTGCTCAAGCAGGCGATAAATCCGCACTGGATTCGGTTATAGCTGCGACTTGGCCCGAGATTTATAGGCTAGCTTTGCGTTTCACTGGAAATGCAACTGACGCAGAAGACGCAACTCAGGAAGTTATGATACGAATCATTACACGTCTGAGTAGTTTTCGAGGAGAAAGTCAGTATACAACCTGGGCCTATCGCGTTGCGACTAACCATCTCTTGAATTTAAAACAAAGCCGTCAGTCTCAGGTTTTATCTTTTGAGAAGTTTGGGGCGGATTTGACTTACGGGCTTGAAGCGCATCCCGATGAGAATCAAAGCTTAGAATATGATCTTCTGCTAAATGAGGTTCGAGTGGGTTGTACTTTGGCTATGTTGCAGTGTCTCGATTCAGAGATGCGTTTGGCCTATATATTTGGAGAAATTCTTGAAGTTGAGCATCATGAGGCCTCCATGGCCTTGGAACTCGCTAAAGCGACTTACCGCAAACGTTTGTCACGAGCCCGAGAAAAAATAGCCAATTTCATGCTTGGAAATTGTGGCTTGGTGGATGCCTCTAATGCTTGCCGATGTAGCAAGCGGGTACGTTGCGCCATCGAGAAACAACGAATTGACCCAAATAAGCTAATCTACAGCAGTGCTCAACAAAGGCTTAAAGACTTCCCGCAACTCTTATCTCAAATACGTGAGTTAGATACCATGCAAAGGTCTTCTGCGCTATATCGAATACAGCAAGACCCTCCCATTTCAGACCATTTTATAAACTGGCTAAAAACTTTGGTTTCAAAAAACAGGCTACAACTCGATAAATAAAAAACACACTAATAAAAAAGGGAGGGGGCTTTACCTAGGTTGCTGCTTGAATAGACAGTCCTGATTCGAGTCTACTTCAAATGTTTGGAAGTAATACTGATTACGCCCATTGGCTTTAGCGCGATAAAGGGCATCATCAG
>Ga0209184_1002179_pt1 | contig 10485 bp, 10 predicted proteins | sample EN8Hudsemesocosm_2_FD_184627 | JGI IMG/M metagenome (GOLD analysis project Ga0209184, IMG submission 184627) | Methane-oxidizing microbial communities from mesocosms in the Hudson Canyon - EN8C Hudson Canyon (SPAdes) (version 2) | ecosystem: Environmental > Aquatic > Marine > Cold seeps | place... | reverse complement strand
CTGCGCGCCTTGAGCGGTGAAGAAGATAAATACACTGAGCAAGCATAAGGTCCGAACAAATAGCTGATGATTAATATTGATGAAAGGTTTCAGCTGCAACCAGCTCGGCCGCACCCATTGCATCTGCTCTGGGCGGTATTCTTTCTTTAACGTTCGCCATGCCCAATACAAGCCTGCGCTGGCGGCAAAATAGTCCGCGCACAAAGTCGCCCATGCCACACCGTCACTATGCAGACCATAGCCATATACCAGCACCACATCTAATAGCGCGTTAATGCTATTACTGGCGATGAGTAGAAATAGCGGCACCTTGGTTTCGCCACGGCCAATAAACCAACCAATCAACACATACTGCACCAATACTGCCGGTGTGGCATACAGTCGAATACTGGCATACTCCACCGCTAAAGCCTGAATGACCTCACTGCCACCCATCATCGCGATAATGTGTTCAATGGTAAGCAGGGCAAAGATCAGCAAAGGAAGGCTAATTAATAACGCCAGTAGCAAAGCATTATGCAGAATCCGAATACTGCTATTAATTTGCTGAGTACCCTGTTGAGTTCGTTGCGCCTCACCAATCGCATGGGCGCTCAACGCCGTGGTGCCCATGCGCAAAAATCCAAAGCTCCACAATAATAACGTCACCACCTGGCTGCCCAGCGCTACCGCGGCCAAATAGCTCACTTCACTCAAATGCCCCAATACTGCCGTATCCACCAGCCCCAATAAAGGCACCGTGATATTGCTCAGCATGATCGGCCAGGCGAGTTGAAGAATACGTTTTTGTAGTTGCAGCATGATAGAGACAGATTCGGTATGATGGGCGCATTAAGAGTTCATTTTATTGGGGATCGCTATGTCGGCGCCAGAGAAAACTTCGCCTACCGCAAATAAAGCATTTATGCCGCTCTTGGCCATCATGAGTCTGGTATTAGGCTTGGCTTCATTTATGGGCTGGCAGTCTCTTACTTCAACAGAGTCCGGCAACGATTCATCGTCTCTTCAGACCTTGCTGCAAGAACAAGGGGCCTTTGCATTCCCACAACCCATTAATATCACCGACGTGCCTTTCATCAATGAAGAAGGCCAAACTGTGGGCAAAGCAGACAACATCGGTAAATGGTCCTTTCTATTTTTCGGCTATACCTTTTGCCCCGACGTTTGCCCAACTACCTTATCGGTCATGCAACAAATGTGGGTTAAGTTAAGCCCCGAAATGCAGGCACAGACTCAAGTGGTTTTAGTGAGTGTGGATACCGAACGCGATACTCCAGAGCAATTAAAAACCTACATGGATTACTTCGACCCCAGCTTCACGTCCTTCACCGGCAAGCCCGCGTCTTTACGCAGCTTTGCCGCCCAGCTCAATGCGGTATATGCCAAGGTAGAGCGTCAAAATGAAAAAGGTGAAGTCGACCCAGAGTTGGGCTACTTAATGGATCATAGCGCGAACATCGCCATACTCGATCCAAACGGTAATTATTATGGGTTTATCAAACCACCGTTTACGCCGAAGAAAATGTTGGCGTTGGTGACGGCGATCGAAAGTCGGTAGAATTTAAAGAGCTGCTATCAATACAAATGATTTGAAGACCTTTCAACCCCTTATAACCCCACCTCTTTTTGTCAGCATACAAAGCTGGGAAAGCGATGTAGAGCATATCGTTTTATTAGGGTTGGATAAAAAGACAAAGAAACTACGCTCAATGTGTATCAATAAACCGTTACCCAAATGTATTTATGATATTCAAATCGCCTAATTTTCTCTGCTGTATAGAATCCAGAGATCATTCGGTATACCTTCAATACCGGGATCTGCTTCAAGTAGCAGAACGCCATCTTTCACAACCTTAAGACGTAACTTATCCGAACTGAAATCTTCTTCTGAAGCGCAAAGATTATAAGTTTTAGCATTATCAGGTTGGCCAGGTACTTTAAATGTTCTAATAATCGTTTGGTAATCAGGGGCGAAATCTAGTGATAATACTAAGGTTGCTCCTCCAATTTCTGTAGAGTAGCGCTTACTGAGCTGTTCGTGATTCTGTTTAAAATCCTTAACATTAACAACATCCGTTCCTACCAGAACAAGATCTGTTGCAGTCAAACTTAATGCATCACCTGTACTGCAATCAATTTCTGCAGTGATTGCCTCTGCTATACACAGCGAAGACAGGTTCAATAAAAGAAACCCAAGAAATATCCATAACTTATTTAACGTCACAACCACAACTCCTTTGTCGGCTTCGTATAAGTTAGTTTGACTGGTAAAGAATTAATTAACAACTAACCTGGCTGGAACAGCGCCAGCAACTCATCTGAGGAAAGCGCCCCACGCAAGCGCTTGATCTTTCCTTGAAGCGGAAAGAAATAACTTCTAGGCAAATCGCCATACCAACGTGGGTCGATGTCGTAACGCAGCTTTTCTTCGTCGTCATTAGCAAAGCCCCAGTTATCCAAGCCTGCTAAATCAAACTGCTGAAGAATCTTCTTCACCCGTAACTGCTCTTCAACCGCATCGGTATTAATTAGGGTTAACTGATAGTCAGGGAATTGCTGGTGCAGCTCTGATATTTTTTCGAGCTCAGTAATGCAAGGCGGGCAATCAAACGACCACAGGATTACCAGGTGATCTTGTTGATTCTTATCGGTCACGATCTGCTCAAAACTGCCCAGTTCAAATGCTTTTAGGCTAACTGAAGCGCTAGCTAGTGAGTTAGCTTGCGCAGCAGCGGCCGTTAATAAACAAAGGCTAATAAGCCAATAAGATAGTCGCTTCATTTTGAATCTGTCGCTAGCGTCGTTGGAGATAGCGGAAGAAAGCGATAGCCTTCATCCTGAGTATGCCAGCTCAAATACACAGCCTTCGAGCTCTTAATCAATAACGGATGGTCGGAAGATCCTACGGTGGTGCTGACCACTGTATTTTGACCCCAACTAGCACCCGCGTCTTGCGATACCTTCATTAAAATATCGGTTTTCTTACCATCGAATTCTTTCCACACTAGGAAGACAGTTTGAGCAAGAGTCATTACATAAGGATGCGCAGACTGCTTATCCGCTTGGCCAAAACCCATTGGTTGATAATTATTTGAGCTGTTGCCGTAAAACAGAACATGATCACTCTCTAGATTATCAGAGGTGTCATTAAACCAAGTCGAGTGAACAAGATTATCACCATCCACATCCAACGCTGGGCCATGATGCGGGCAGCCATTAATTTTCCACTGCTCGTTGCTTAGGCGGATTTTCTTCGCAGGTTTCAATTCAGAGTCGAAGGTAATTAAACTGTGGTCGCGAATTTGGTTATTCACATCGTTGCCATAAATATCACGCCAAGCAATCACAGGTAGATTATCGTTATCTAACGCCATGGCGATACGACAACACACACAGGAGTTATCCGACAAGTTCATATTCTTACTGAACGTCTTACCTTGATCAGCGGAGTAGCTGTAATACAAAGCACCGCCAATATATTCCTGCCCCTTATCTTTTGCCGCTTGCTGGTCGCGTTTATCCAACCAACTAATAAACAGCTTACCGTCTTCACTCACCACCATGGAATCAAAACGATGGCTGATTTCTTGTCGATCGTCATTCACCGTAATGGGCTGGCTAAAGGTTTCGCCACCATCAAGAGAGCGGCTAAAACGAATATTGCCGGTATATTTTTTCTCTAACGACTGAGTCCACGAGATATAGATATTGCCCGCGTTATCCAATTGAATCTTGGCGCGGTTTTCAGCGCGGGCGGCAATTTTTTCAGGCGCTCGGTTCACACTCAATGGTTGAGAATAGGTCTTGCCATAATCCACCGAATGCTGCACATAAACATGACCACCAAAGACCCAAGCCAACCAAAGCTTACCGTCAGGGCCAAAGCTCGCAGACGGAGCCTTGGCACACTTAAGTGAGGCAATGGTGCAAGTCGTTCCATTCTTACTTTTTCCAGCAGAAGAGCTTCCATGCTGCATCGCATTACTGCTATTACTAAAACTCAGTAAAGCGACAAACAAAAATGAAACTAACCTGATCATAAATAACTTCCTAATTCCAAGATAAAGATTCATTGTTGGGTGTTTGTGTAGCAAATATGCGAGGCAGGGATTGCCGAACCTAAGGCTACAGGGAAGTATTTACGCCGTTTTGCGGAATAAATACCCAACCATGAATCTGTCCCGACTAAAACGAATAGCTAGCAGACACATACGCTGTGCGTGGCATACCTGGAGCATACGTAGCTACTCCACGACTAAAACTCGCATTGGTCGCATACGTTTTATCTTCTAAATTCATAATGCGCGCACTCATCTTAAACTCAGGAGTCACTGGATAATTAAAACGAAGATTCAACAACTGATGACCTTTATAGGTTTCCGTATTCGCTTGATCCATCCAGTATTGCCCTAGGTGAGAAAACTCTAGCTCCACCTTACCGCCGTTCAACTGGCTAGGGTGATAAGCCACCGCTACGTTACCCATATCTCTTGGCGCCGCAACGATTTCATTACCGCTGTAATCGGTATCTGCATCAGGCTGCCAATCTTCATAAGTAAACTCAGTGTAGGCATACGATACCGCAAGATCGACATCCGCATGCAACGGCGCGGTTAAACCCGTTTCAATACCTTGGTGTAACGTCTTACCGGCATTCTGAGTTTCGCGGCTACCATCAGCATGTTTGAAAGTTAAAATATCGTCTTCCTTCACCATGTAATAAACCGAGATTTCATAGTTCACTTTACTGTCAGTGTTACCCCTAAGACCAATCTCATAGTTATCCACTTTCACTGGCTCAAGCTCAACCGTATTAGTCGACTTACCTTGGCGGAATAACTGACCTTGCGACGGCACTCTAAACGCATGGCGATACGAAGCGAAGGTATTCAAGTTTTCGTTAATCGCATAGGTTAAACCCAACTTAGGGCTTAAGTGCTGATACTCAACATCGGTATCTTCTGGGCGTCTATGGTTACCCGTATCGATATCCGTTAAATTATTTTCATAGTCATAACGCATGTGATCAAAACGTAAACCCGCGTTCACGCGTAACTTATCGGTCGGCGAGGTTTCAACATGGGCATAAGGCGAGACCGACGAAAAGCTCACGTCGTAGTCATACAGCTTTTCTTCAAGCGTATAATCAACGTAATAATTGCCTTCTTGGGTTGGGTCAATTCTATTTTGATCCATCGAACCCGGGCTGTAATCCACATCGGTTCCGACAATTAAACGCGTACGCATCGGGGCAAAGTCTTGACGATACTTCATCATCACACCCGCCGACTTGTTTTCTGTTTTATAGGTATTCGGATCGTAGCTCAACGACCAGTTCGGTAATAACTCCATGCTGTTATAGCGGAAGTAAGGGGTAATACTATAAAGACTCGCACCCACTTCTTTTTCGAACGCACTGGATAAACGCAGCGACTCCACTTTACGCATCGAGATCGGCGTATAGTTACGGGTTGGATTGTTTTTATAATCGTCTTCTAATAAACGTGAAGAACCCGCGGTTTGCTGATCGATATTCGAAACGTTCAAAACCGTTTTAACTTTCACGCCGTTATCTAAAAACGAATCCAAACGGAAGTTAGCACTTTGACGATCGTACTCGGTAGAGTCTCTCCAACCATCGGTATGGGTCAGGTTAATATCCGCGCGAATACCATGATTCAAACTCGCCGTACCACCACCCAATAACAAACGTTGCCAACCAAAGCTGCCCAGCTCTAAACTCACATCACCTTCAGTCTCTTCCGGTGCGGCCTTCGTACTCACGTTAATCACTGCCGCCATCGCATCACTACCATGCAACGCACTGCCTGGGCCTTTGCTAACTTCAATGCCCGCGGATTGAGGCACATTGATTTCATATAACGCGTTGTGATTAAAGAAACCCGTTGAGCGTGTTGGAATACCATCTTCTAAATACAAATACACAGCACTGGTGCTGATAGGCTGACGAATCGCCGTCATGTGGCCTTCACCACCAGTCACATTCACGTGTACGCCCGGCATGCGGTTTAAAACTTCAGAAGGATGGCCAGGCTGTAAAAAGTTAAGCTCTTCTTGGCTAATCTGACTGGTACTGGCCGAAGTCTCAGATTTTAATGCTTCTTCGCGAGTATCGGTAATGGTAACCGGAGGAAGTTCAACTTCGTTATTATTAACGGGTTCTGCAAGGGTAAAAGAAGGATAGAGAAGGGTGGCAATGGCTAACGCTAACGCTAACGGCTGCTTATGTTTCATTTTCAACTTCTTATATGAAAGGAATAGGGCGCAGTCTATAGAGGCAGGTTGGGTTTGAGAATGTGACACATTGTCACACCAGTGACTTAGGTCATGACCCTGTTGAGGGGTTATTCATAAATAGAACCGTTGTGCTTGAGCCAACCATCTTGATGCCGACCAGCTGGATCGTGGTGAGTCCAGTGTATTACGCCACCTTTGCTATTCCATTCGTATTCGCCATTAAATTCAACGATGTCGCCTTGCGTAGTGAGGTTATTTTTGGCGCAAGGTCTATATTGTGTGCTACTAACACTGTTTGGTTATTAGAGAGTTTTAGAATGAAGCGTTGATGGCGTGAACCTTTGTTGTCGTCGGGAAGTAGCTTAATAACAGTTCCGCTGCTGAGTACCTGTAAGTCGCTTGTTTGGGTGGCGTAGGCTGATTTAATCTTATTAACATCATCAGCACTAATATTGATGCTTGCGAAAGCGATAAAAATAGTTAGGAATATATGTATCATTGGTTAACTCTACTTATTTTTTAACGCCCGCAACAATCGGTAATAAATATTTAGAAATATATTCTGCTGGGAAATAACTGTTACGCACCTATTTTAAATGATTTGCTATTCCTTTGAAAATGCACCAGTTTGAGTTGGCATTCTAAAAGGATATTTTTCATTAAATGCACTCATACTTAAACATTTGATAATTCCACATGAATCATCAAATATTTTTTTTGCATTTCCAATAGAACATTGCTCTTGCCAACTAGCTTGAAGAGGAGGAATGGACTCAGATGAAAAATTAGTATTATCATCTAATTCAACCAAAACTGGACTTTTAACAAATTCAGATCTACCGTGAGCTAATGAATTTCTAACAGTAAATAAATGTTCAATTAACTCTCGGTGCTCTTTCTTTTTATTGTCGTCAACATATAAAATCTCAGATAAAGAAAAAAATTTTAATTTTGGAGAGAATCTTAATTTGTCATCTATTTCATAGAATGAATTTCCGGTACATAATCGAGCAAAGTCTACTTTCTTTCGGCCAAACAAATTATCATTAAATACACTTATAAGATTATCCAACTGCTCTTTAAACCCATAAGCTATAGCAACTTTATCGTTTATATGAGCACCCATGTCTGATTTTTCATCAATAACCCTAAAGAAATCAGAAGGAGGTGAGTCAAGCACTTGATTTACTCTTGTTTGTATATCAAAAATCAATTTACAACTTAGATTTAAATAGCTTTCAACCATAAATGCAGTTAAGGCTATCCCCGTTATTCCCCCGCAAGTATTACCATAACCTTCAAATTGAAATGATCGCCTTGTTGATTCATAAAACCAACAATGAGAATAGATATCTCCTGAGAGATGGCCACTGAATGACAATTTGAATACTCCTATTAAATGGCTAACGCTACACTCTTAAAAATCTTGGAACTCAAATGAATAAATATTCCGTAGAAACGCCTTGTTAGCTGCTCAGATCATTTAAGTGCTTCGCTATATAATCTAAAAACTTATGTGCACTTAGGTATTTTTGATATATTTCTTCATAAGTTTCATCAATTGAAGCGATTGCGAAATTTGTATGAACTAAGGTATTGCGAAGGCCTCCTAAGAACATAAAGTTAGCCTCTTGAATATTAAGGCCATCCACTTCCTTCAAGTCCTTGGAATGTTTGTCCTTAGACTCATCACCAAAATAAGAAAAAAACCTATTTGCATTTTTCCTATCCCAGTCAAAAAGCGTATGGTATTGACGAGAAAGAGCTTTCTTTTTTAACAATGATACTACTGTTTCATTGTTGCAAGTTACATCTCTAACATACGATTCAATTTTTCTAACGATTTCGTCTTCGAAGTAACTCGCACACGCAAGAACGAGAACCTTTGTAAATCGCCTATCAGCATCGATTTTAAGAGATATCTCCCCTTGCTCTGAAAGGTATTTTGAGAGTGTTCCATGCTGAATTACATAGCTATCAATTATTGCTGTCAATGATCTATTCCCCAATAATCGCTTTCGCCCTATCAAGTCGTATGGTCACATTCTTTAAACCTGCAGTATCTTCTCTTGATGCAGACAAGAACTCTTGGTCAGAAAAAACTGCTTTAACTTTACTTTCTGTTATTTCTTTAACATCTGCCAAATTATTTTTATACGAGTCTAAACAAGCAGCATAAAAAACAGACTCAAAGAATAGTGTTGCAAATCGTCCCTGCTCACCGAAAAAGGCTCTATCTGGTAACCCTTCACACGCCTGTATAAAAGAGAGAAATAAATTCTCCAATTTTTGTAAAAATTCTTCATTAAAGGCCTTACCTTTTTTTGAAAATTTGTTAAGAAATTTTACCATCGAGGGTTTGTAGTTTTCGCCATCGATTAGCATTGCAAATGAACGTAATAGAATCTCCACATCACGCATGTGTAAATCGGCTTCTTCTGATCCATTCATCTCACGCCACTTTACATTGTTATTTAGACGAAATAAAAGCTCATAAAAACCTGAGTGATACAAACTCGCACGAATTTCTTGAGGTCTTAGATTGACACCTCCAGAATTTAGTCTATTAAAAATTTCATATACTGACGAATTATCTTGCTCTGGTAGGTTCTGTTTAACGATAACATTTCGGACAGTTCTCATATCAAAACTAAGCTTATGCTCACCTAGCGTTGAATAATTTAATTTATTGAATCTGCTTACGACGCCAGGCTCAGGCTCCGAAAGCGTTAAATTGAACTTTCTGAAATAGGTATCATCTTCAAGTACATCATCAGGAATATATCCATGCTCACCAAATATTCTGCGAAGCTCGACACGCTTCTCTTTTCGAGGAAAGCGCTGCTTAATGAAGTAATAAATAGTCATTAATCTCTGCTGACCGTCAATTACTAAAAATCTATTTCTAGATTCTTCATACAGGAATATCTGAGGAATTGGCAATCCTAACAAAATTGACTCTATTAGCTTTGAAGCCCTTTTAATATCCCATACATAATTTCTTTGAAAACCAGGTATGACCAAAGCTCCTGATTCTGTGAAATCGAATAGTGTCTTTATATTAAAATCGTTAGGAGATGCCGTAATATCATATTCTTTTACAGAATATTCTTCATTTATCTCAACTTCACTATCATACTTTTCGATATTATTCGTCATACTTGTACATTCTCACCATTATGTGAAGTAATTAACTATTATTGGCGGTTAACGCCAAAATAAAAAAGGGCGCGTGTTTTTGCGTGTCTAGACAGCTTAATAGACGATCATTCGTGTTAATTAGCTTTCCTGAAGAATGTTATTAAGCTGTAATATGGCCAATATAGTTTGTGGTTCTTGATCATCAGCTGATATTTCATAAAGTGGAATTCCACCTGCATCCTTAACTCCTACAATTTTGAAGTCATCACGCCAATACTCGGAAGCTTTAACTTTGTCCATTAAATCATGAGAAATATCTAACTTAGTCATTTTTTACCCTATTTGTCGAATAGTAAAATTGAAATTAATGCGTAGTATACGAACTGATGCCGCATATTAACTTATAAATGGAAAAGACGAACGAAGAGAAATTTTCTTAGAAATCAAACGACTGTCCCTGTTATTGATATTTACAATACTATAGTTAACAGTCGTTTTGGTCAATCGAACAGACCCTGACACCAGCGACCTGCTTAATATTTTACATTTACATCTACATTTATAGAATCAGCTACTTCCTAACCGAATTAACCACCTGACTCACCACAAACAAACTCGCCGCAGAAACAACAATCGTCGGCCCAGTAGGCGTATCCCAAACGAACGAAAATGCCATACCCGCACACACAGAAATCATGCCGATTAAACTCGCCAACATCGCCATTTGCTCAGGGCTTTTTGCTAACGGCCTTGCCGCCGCAGCAGGAATAATTAACAAGGCACTAATCAATAATACCCCAACAATTTTCATCGAGATCGCCACCACCAACGCCAGCAATAAAACCAACATGGCTTTTAACCATTTCACTGGGTAGCCATCTATCGCGGCAAGCTCTTCACTCACGGTCGAGGCTAATAAACCGCGCCATTGCCAGATCAATAATCCAATCACCAACGAGCCACCCGCAAAGATCCACAATAAATCGTTTTGGTTTACCGCCAATAAATCGCCAAATAAATACGCCATTAAATCGATGCGCACGTTATCAAAAAAGCTCAACACCACCAGCCCGATGGCTAATGACG
>Ga0209184_1002168_pt1 | contig 10538 bp, 12 predicted proteins | sample EN8Hudsemesocosm_2_FD_184627 | JGI IMG/M metagenome (GOLD analysis project Ga0209184, IMG submission 184627) | Methane-oxidizing microbial communities from mesocosms in the Hudson Canyon - EN8C Hudson Canyon (SPAdes) (version 2) | ecosystem: Environmental > Aquatic > Marine > Cold seeps | place... | reverse complement strand
AAGAAGAAAATACAAATTACCAAAATCTTTGCTCGTACATCCGAAAACGCCAGGCTCAAAATTTACTGCAAGATTTGAATAACAGCTTATTAGATGTTGCATTGAAACTTGGCTATACCGACCAACCTGCTTTTTATCGTGCTTTTAAAAGCTGGCATCAATGCACTCCGAATGCTTTTAGAGAGAAATTGTTTAATTAGAATATTTGATTGTATTTTTATAATGCAAAAACTCCAAACGGCTACGCACCGTTTAGAGCTCTCAATTTTTTCCTAATTACAAAGCCTAAAGCGTAGGCACCACCTTCTTCTCCATGAAGTTATTAATGTGGTCGGCAATCACATCACCATCTTCTTCCAGTGCAAAGTGCCCCGTATCAAGAATATGGAAATCCAAGTTATGCAGATCACGCTTGTAAGGGTGCGCACCTTCTTCTGGGAAGATGTAGTCGCCTTTACCCCATACCAATAATGTGGGTGGCTGGTGCGTTCTGAAATACTTCTGCCATTCTGGGTACAGCGCTGGATTAGTCCCGTACGAGTAGAACAGTTCTAGCTGAATCGCTTGGTTACCTGGGCGATCTAATTTCGCTTGGTCTACTGTCCAATTGTCTGGGCTAATTATTTCGGCATTACGCGCGCCGTTGGTATATTGCCACTTCGTTGCGCCGATGGTTAATAGGTTATCGGCAAGGACTTTTCCGTTGGCGGCCGTTTTGTCTTTCCAATACGCTTTAATCGGCTTCCAGAAATCTCGTAAGCCTTCGTCGTAGGCATTACCGTTTTGAATGATTAGCCCTTGAACACGCTTCGGATGTTTTGCCGCAATTCGAAAACCAACCGGTGCGCCATAATCCATTAGGTATAACGAGTATTCTTCAACACCGACTTTATTTAAAAAGGTTTCGGTGATTTTTGCTAAGTTATCAAAGCTGTATTCAAACTCGTCCACCGCTGGCATTGAGCTGTTACCAAAGCCTGGATAATCAGGTGCGATGACATGGTAGTTTTCTGCCAGCTTAGGGATCAAGTTGCGATACATGTGTGACGACGTTGGGAAGCCGTGCAATAACACGATGGTCGGTGCATCTTTCGCCCCCGCTTCACGATAGAAGATGTCTTGGCCGCTCACTTTAATCGTCTTAAAGTGTGTTTGATTTACGCTAGCCGACGTCGAGATCGCTGCCGATGCAACAACCGCTGGATTTGCAGCGGCGGTATCGATCATCGCACCTGATAAAGCGACTATGCTGGCAACGGCTGCGGTTAAGGTTTTAAGTTTCGTTTTCAATTCGCTTTTCATATTCGCTCTCATTTCAGCTCTCACTGCTGTGTCGTTGTTCATGGTTACTCTCCGTTCGCTTCTCTTCAAAAGCTCTGTTTGCTTGGTTGATGGAGTTAGTATCCTGATAAACGCTATATTGAAAAACCCGTCTAGCGTTGAATGATTGTCAACGTAGTGTTGTTAATGGCAGGCCGATGGTGATAAATTAAACGCATGGATACACTAGATGGCATCAAAACAGTTATAGCCGTAGTTGAGACGGGTTCCTTTACGGCGGCGAGCGAGCGCCTAGGCATGTCGAAAGCACTGGTGAGCAAATACATCGGTGAAGTGGAAGACTCGCTGGGGGTGCGGTTACTGAATCGCTCTACCCGTCGTTTGGCACTAACTGAGGCAGGCCAACGCTATTACGATCAGGCGCTTCCGCTATTGGAGGAGTTTGAGGAAATGGTCGATAGCGTTACCGGAGAGCAATCTAGTCCGCGCGGCTTGTTGCGAATTAGTGTGCCGGTAACCTTTGGTGAAATGTCTCTGGCACCTCTTATCCCCAAGTTCTTACAACAGTACCCTGATATCGGTGTCGATCTGCAATTAAGCGATAAGATGATTGATATGCTCGAAGAAGGTATTGATGTGGTGATTCGTATTGGCTCTGTGGATGATTCCAGCTTAATCGCCAAGCACGTACAGACCTTGCCGCTGGTTTTGTGCGCCTCTCCTGATTATATAAAGTCTCATGGCCGCCCCAGCATTCCGGAAGATTTATCTAAAAAGAATACTCAACATAAATGCATCATCGATAGTAACTTTCGCATCGGTAAACACTGGCCAATAATTTGCCCCAATAATATAACCACCTCGGTCGAGGTTAACTCCCGCATTACTGCCAACAGCCCCAGAGCAGTGAAAGAGATTGTCTTAGCCGGAGGGGGGATCGGCATGATTCCACGTTTTATTGTGCAGGATGCTTTGGATGATGGCCGTTTAGAAGAAATACTGTTGGAATATCGTACGTTGGAATTTGGTCTGTTTGCAATTTATCCGCACCGCCGATACCTATCGCGTAAAGTGCGGTGCTTTATTGATTTTTTGGTCGAAGAGTTTGCTATAGATAGCGTCCCGCCGATCCGATAAATATTATTAATAACCCTAGTACTAAATTTAGTAAAACCATTTTGCGAATAGTGTTTAAGTTATTTCCGGCAGTCGGCCAGTCTTCTAGAGTAACAGCCGCCTTTAAACGTTTAAAGGGTGCGAAATAAACATGCATAAATATGCCCATCATGATGTAACCTAATAGCATCATAATATGAACGTGCTTACCTACGTTGGCTAAGCCGCCCAATTGAGCGGCCATGTAGTGTCCCGTCGCAATCAATAAAATAATAGATAGCCAAACCCAGTTAAAGAACTTTGAAAATACTCCAACCCAAACGGTTAATCGTGAGGGAGGTTCCAATACACTGGCCGCAACGGGTCTTAGAAATGAATAAGCGAAAAACATTCCACCAACCCAAATGGTGGCAGCTAAGATGTGCAGGCTGATGGCTATAAACATAGAGTTCCTTAAAGATAATAAAATTACTGAATAATTTTAGCACCCCTCACAACTTGCACCAACTAAGAGTTCACCATGTACTAACTATCCAGTGATCTTACCCCCGTACTCAAGCTCTTCTCGACTAGGTGCTTCAAATCTAGGCTCCATGAAATTAAACATCATATTCGTTACTTCAAAAGAAAATACAGCGGGATCTTTTTCTATATTACGTTGATCAACACGCTGCTTACGCGTTTCTTTTGTCGCGTCTAAATAATGTACTTCGGCATTAATACCTAACTCTCTTGCTCTATTGGTAAAGATGTCTCTTTGTTCTTTGGTCGTAAAACCAAGATCTAATATTACATTGCCATCGATTGCCAAAATCTGTTCGCTGACCTGCCAAATCTGATCAGAACAGCGGTTAACTCTCTCCATCATCCAAGTAAAATCAAGCGCGGCCATATCTTTAGAAAAGAGTGTTTTCATCCAAGGATCAATTGAAAATTTAATCGCTTCAATTTCCTGCGCTAGCGATAATGAATACGTCGTTTTCCCGGCCCCGGTAGGCCCACACACTAGAACTAATCTTGCCATATACTATATCTCCTCTCATGATGCACAGTGTTACCATCAGATGCTTTTCAGCTTAACGTAGATTTCCATTTCAAGAAATCCATCTGCCCGTACGTCATTTAAGTAATTTTCCAGCAGCGGAAAGTCGTCGGGTTCAAAGCCACTATTAGGTAGCCAATCAGAGTAGATACTCATCTGGGCATTAAGAGTCTCCTCTGGACTGCCTTTATAATACAGTACCGCATACTTACCGGCGGGTATCTCAGATTCCTCAAAGGGCAAGTTCACTGGCATATCACTCGGTATAACTATCGATGCGTCGTAACGACATTTATCCATCGGCGTAATCGCAGGATTATCAAAGGCAAAGGCGAAACGTGTTTGTTGCTCTGCTTTTATGCCATGGTTGCTCGCCCAAGTTATTAACGTATCCCAAGCGCCATAGATTGCTTCAGGTGCATAACCGCCCTGAGAAGCAAAAGTACATACTCGTTGACGGCTCAACTCTTTCACTTCAACATTCATATCAATATCCTTTACATTTGAATCGTTAATCACGTCATTAGTGATGCGATTAGGATACAAATCTAAAGGGTGGAATTCTTTTCCGTACTTGCTAGAAATTTTTCCAATCTTGCTATCTTTTATTTTATCGGGATTTCTTATTTCAGAGGGGCTAAATCCAAAGTGCAGCTTAATCGCTTTAGAAAAGTTAGCGCTGGATGAAAAACCGCTGTCCAAAGCTACTTGAGTAATAGAGAGTTCTTTTTTGAAAATGAGTAAATTCACAGCGCATTCAAGCCTACGTCTTGCGATATAATCATTAACGGTTTCATCGAGAATAGCGCTGAAAATACGATGAAAATGAAAGGCCGAAAAGTGGCTGACCTCTGCGACTTCCGCTAGGGATATTTTATTTTTCAAGTTGTCGTCTATATATTGTAAGACGCGATCAATACGAAGTTTGTACTCGTTATTCATAACTACCACTTTTTGTAACTACCATTTGGCCGCCGTCAGTAATTGCGTTAATGCTTGCAAGCCTTTGCCTTTGTTACTAATTTTCCAAGCCATAAAGTATTCATGATTACTGACATTAGCAAGCTTAAGTTCTTTCAACTCACCACTCTCTAGGTGTCGCTGTATTCGCTTACGTGGCAAGTGGCCAATACCAATGCCCGCCAATATGGCTTCAATTTTTTGATCCATATTCTGCACATAAAACGTTTTCCCTGCACTACTGAGCCCTGCACTACGGGAGATCTCCAGCATCGAAGTATCATGAGTAATAATGCGTCTTAGCTTAGGCAGTATCTCGATGAGTGCTTGAGGATCGTCTGCTAGCGAGGCGTGTTTATGTGACGCTGCAATAACCGGAGTTAGATCACTGTCCCCTATAGGTATTGCCCGAAACCCTTTCTGTAATGGAACGGGGCCTGGTACGCCGACAAGCAGCTCTACCCGACCTTGATCAAGGGCTTCCCAACCGCCGTTAAGCACGCTTTCTAATAAGTCTATTTCTACATTTTCGTGTTCTGTCAGAAACCCTGCCAATACCTCGAATAATACTGAGGAATTTAACGTCGACTCCCCCGCTATTCGTATCTTAGGCTCCCAGCCCGTAGCGACTTCTTTTGCACTATTGGCTAAGCGAGAGGTCGCCAACAGAATTTTTCGCCCCTCCTCCAATATCAATTGCCCTGCTGGGGTTAATACTGAGCGTCTCCCTTGGCGTTGAAACAAAGCGATATCAAGCTGCTCTTCTAGTTTCTGCACCGCATACGAAACCGCTGATGTGGCTTTATTCAGCTCTTCTGAAGCTTTTGCAAAGCTTCCACGCCTATCTATCGTATCTAGGGTCTCTAGTACTTCAATAGTAATTGGATTTCTGCTGGTCATGGCCAAAACCTCTTGTCTTAACATTGTTCTAAAAATTAGATCATTCTAAACAGATAATAACCCTTATTAGAAATATTTTAGCGCCATACAATGAATACATAAGATAAGCAGCGCTACCGAATACAGATATTTAGAGGGGATATAGGGTTATGGGCTTAATACAAAATGGGCAATGGGTTGATCAGTGGTACGACACTAAAAATAACGGTGGTGAGTACCATCGCCAAGATAGCCGCTTTCGTAGCTGGCTGACACCTAACGGAGAAGCAGGGCCTAATGGCGAAGCAGGATTTAAAACCGAAAAAGGACGCTATCATTTGTATGTATCCTTGGCTTGCCCATGGGCACACCGAACTCTAGTTTTTCGCCAACTGAAAAACCTGCAAGCGTATATTGATGTCACGGTGGTCGATGCGGTTATGCTTGAGAATGGCTGGGAGTTCTCTGCTCCAAAGGCCGAGCCTCTTTACGATTTTAACTACGCCTACCAACTGTATTTAAAAGCGGATAGCAATTACGAAGGTCGTGTCACTGTTCCTATTTTATGGGACAAACAGACACAAACAATTGTCAGTAATGAATCGTCCGAGATTATTCGAATTTTTAATTCTGCGTTTAATCATTTAACAGGTAATACCGATGATTATTATCCAGCAGAGCTGCATGAAAAAATTGATGCTATTAACGATCGAGTTTATGAGAGCATTAATAACGGTGTTTACCGCGCAGGCTTTGCCACGACTCAAGACGCTTATGAAAGCGCGTTCCATCAATTATTTGATGCGTTGGATTGGGTAGAAGGTTTATTGACTAACCAGCGTTATTTAGCCGGACAAACATTAACCGAAGCAGACTGGCGTTTATTTACGACGCTTATTCGTTTTGATGCTGTTTATTTTGGTCATTTCAAAACCAATAAAAAGATGCTCGCCAATTATCCTGCGATCAGTGGTTATGTACGCGAACTGTATCAAGTTCCAGGGATTGCTGGAACGGTGAATTTTGAACATATCAAAACCCATTATTACGCGAGCCACTTAACGATTAATCCTACGGGAGTTATTCCATTAGGACCTGCACAAGATTTTAACCTGCCTCATGGCCGTGACAATTTGGCAAAAGCCTAAGGAGACATCGTGTTTTATTACCGAGCCGCTGATGCACGCGGCAAAGCTAACTTTGGTTGGTTAAACAGCCAGCATACTTTTTCGTTTGGCAATTATTACGACGCCGACCACATGGGCATATCGGTATTGAGAGTTATCAATGATGATATTGTTGCGCCCGGCGCCGGCTTTGATAATCATGGCCATCGTGATATGGAGATTATTTCCTATATTTTAGAAGGCTCAATCGAGCATAAAGATAGCATGGGGAATCAGTTTGTTGTGCCTGCAGGTGATGTGCAAAGAATGAGTGCGGGCACCGGAGTTATGCATTCAGAATTCAATGCCTCTAAAACCGAGCCGTTGAAGTTTTTGCAAATTTGGATCAGTCCGAATGTAAAAGGTGTGAAGCCTAGTTATGAGCAAATGCCTATTGTGCAGTCTTTGACAATGACGCCACTAGTAACCCCTGATGGCCGTAATGGCAGTCTTAGTATTCACCAAGATGCCAATCTCTCTCGCTTGCAATTAAAGGCGGGAGAAAGCTATGACTTAGTCGCTCAGAAACGAGTCGGTTATTTGCATGTTATTGAAGGCGGCTCTGTTAATGTGGGTAAAGGTTTGAAAGCTGGAGATGGTCTTGGAATCATCAAAGATCAGCTCTCAGTTATTGCAGGGGATAACGGCTTGGTCGCACTTTGGTTTGACCTGCCTTCGAACTAATAACAATCGAGATAACATGATTTGTCTCGGCAGATTCATTATTCTTAAATTGAATAAGTTAAGTTTTTAAAATGAATACCACTGAACACTTAAGCCTACTTTCAACCAGCCCGTTATTTTGGGGGCTGGCTATTGTTGGGGTACTTTTAACCGGAATTTCAAAATCCGGTTTTGCAGGCGGTGCGGGGGTTATTGCGGTGCCGTTATTATCTCTGATTATTCCAGTGCCTATAGCAGCGACTTTAATGTTGCCACTGCTGATTGTGATGGATACTAAATCACTGCATTACTATTGGCGCTCGGTGCGTTGGCAGGAATTAAAAATGATAGTCCTTGCTGCGTTAATAGGCATCGTCGCGGGTGGTTATTTACTAGGAGAGTTCCCTAGTAATTTATTACAGATTTTACTCGGTATTTTTTGTATCGTATTTTCAGTGTGGAAAAAGCTAATACCATTATTAGGTCGCTTACCTTATGCAGGATTCATATGGGGCGCTGTTTCTGGCTTAACCAGTACACTACTGCATTCTGGTGGGCCGCCGATCAATATATATTTAGCGACACGTCAATTGCCAAAACGTAATTGGCTGGCGACCGCTGCCGCATTTTTCGCAATGATGAATTTGATAAAAATCATTCCATATGGTTTAACCGGTCAATGGCAATCCGATGATATGATTTCCGACCTACTGTTAATCGACATTATTTTATTACCCGTCAGTATTGTCGGTATATGGCTAGGTTATATTTTACAACGACATATTAGCGAAGATAATTTTATGTCTGCTTGTAAGGGGTTATTATTTCTGTCTGGCTTGGGCTTGTTCACCAATGTCCTTATTTAACCAAAATATTTTTCTGATATTTCTTAATACTATCTTCTAACAATCCGTTTCGATTTCAGCTTGCAGCTCCTGCAACGACTCTATAATCACCATGAACTTTCGACCAAAAGGCGTTACTTCATATTCTACTCGTGGAGGGATCTCCGGATAGGCTATTTTTTTTAGTATGCCAAACTCAACATTTTTACGCAGACATTGATTCAATACTTTCGTACTTAAACCTTCTACTGACCTCATCATTGCGCCAGGTCGATTAATATCGTTGGCAAGAAGCTGATAGACAGTCAGTGACCATTTGCAGCCAACGATTGTTTCAACCATCATTGCACCTTTACCAGGCCCACTGATTCTTGAGAACGGCTTTACGTCACTAACGCTCTCATTTTTGTCTTCACTACTCATAGCAACCTACAGGATGATGTTACAGTTTATTTTTGTCGCTTAACATTTCATTTAAGATTACACGTTCAAATCTCACTCGTCACAAATATGATGACTTTCCCCTGAAAATAAAACGCATATTATGAATTCTTACATAACCCTGTTACGCAAAGGAATCGCTTATTGGCGAGATTCCAAAACGACGAAACGGCAGTAATGGCATATCAAATACTAATTTATTTGGGCTAAGCAGAAGAATTTAACGAATTTTTAATACAGAAATAATTGGCTATGACTTGGTTTTCAGTTGTTACGAGAGAGTATGCCGAAGCACTAATAATAATTTATAAACAAAGATACGGCGCACCTGCTGGCTACTAGCGCCCAGACAACGCAGTAATGCTGCGGTGTTAAAATGCCGTTCACTGTAGCGTTGGGCACACAAGGCAATGGCCACTGCCGCTAGCAGCACACTAATAAGACTGGCCAAAGACAAATACTGCTGAGCTTTATCAAGAGCATCACTCACATTATTTTGACTGTCTTTAATTCCCCCCAGTTTTTCCGATTTTTCAAGTCGAGGTTCCAGCCAGTTGATGAATTTATTTAAAGCCGATTCCTCACCTGTATAATATTGCTTATAAAAAATACGACTGCCCTCACCCACCACAGCCGTTTTTTCCACATCATTTATATTCATGAGCAGACGCCCAAACGGGCTAAATAAACTACCACTGCGATCGGCATCCTGTTGCAGAATTTTTTCAATTAAAAATACGCCGTCACCTATTTCTATTTCCTCCCCTACTTTGGCCGAAAGCTTTTGTAATATGCGCTCTTCTACCCATAACTTGCCGACATCTGGTGCAGTTTTTATCAACTGCCCCTTACCATATAGCTCATGACTCACTTGGTTATAACCCTTAAGCGGATAGTTTTCTTCCACCGAACGCACCCTAACCAACTGCAACTGATCGTTGGCAAAAGCCATAGTGGAAAACCCCAACGCCTGGGAATGTTTAAGGCCTAATTCTTGTGCTTTTATTCGGTATTGCGCGTCCATCTTACGGCTACTAAATATAGTTAAATCTCCAGCAATTAGTTCGCTGGCGCGATAATGCATGGTGCGAGATAAACGATCACTGAAACTTGAGATCATGCTCATGCTCACCGCGGCCAACAACGTCGCTAAAACCAAAAGTTTGGTTTCATTGCTGCGTAAATCATTCAGCCAGTGCTTAAATGCCAAACTAAATATGGGTAAGGACTTCATGCCGTTACCCCGTTATTTTGCTCGGCTAAAACTCCATCTTCCAGGTGTACCTGACGCTGACACTGCAGCGCTAGGTCATCATCATGGGTAACCAAAATAAGGGTGATTTTTTTGCCAGAGTCTTGGTGACTATTAAGGCTAAATAACAAATCAATAATGGTTTGCCCAGTGTGTTCATCCAAATTACCTGTAGGTTCGTCGGCAAATAATATATCCGGCTCACAAGCAAAGGCGCGAGCAATAGCGACCCTTTGTTGTTCGCCACCACTTAATTGATTAGGCTGATGATCTAGTCGCTCAGCCAAACCCACTTTTTCCAACCAGCCAATGGCTTTTGCACGAGCACCTTTATCAAAACTCAATTCCAGTGGCAGCATCACATTATCAAGCGCACTTAAATGAGGCAGCAATTGAAAATTTTGAAATATAAAACCCACATGCTGATTACGAATCGCGGCGCGGCCATCTTCGTCCATGGCACTTAAATCTTCTCCATGTATATAAACATGGCCAGAACTGGCACTGTCCAGTCCAGCCAATATGCTTAGTAAAGTAGATTTACCCGATCCACTTTTTCCAACAATGGCCAACGATTCACCCGCTTCCACCTTAAGATTTAAACCACTTAATATATCCAGGCTTTGATCGGCAAGAGTTAAAGATTTAGACAGGTTTTGTGCATCAATAATGGCCATTACGCTACTCGAGTAGGAAAAAGAAACTATAAAAACAGAACGCCTATGAGATCATCAATTGCCCTTTTTGTTCAAGCTTTGCTTGTTATTGATACAATTTGAAACAATTACACTAATTGTTAATCTGCATAAAATTCAAAAGCCACTTGCCGTGCGGCTAGATAGTTCACAGCCCCCCTGCTAAACTTCAGCCATTAACACAGTGTTCCACGGCCT
>Ga0209184_1002167_pt1 | contig 10538 bp, 10 predicted proteins | sample EN8Hudsemesocosm_2_FD_184627 | JGI IMG/M metagenome (GOLD analysis project Ga0209184, IMG submission 184627) | Methane-oxidizing microbial communities from mesocosms in the Hudson Canyon - EN8C Hudson Canyon (SPAdes) (version 2) | ecosystem: Environmental > Aquatic > Marine > Cold seeps | place... | reverse complement strand
AATAGAATAACTATTCTTAATGAATTTGCCTTGAATTAAGAAAAACTATCAAGCTAGTGAGTTGCTATAGCCACAAGTCTAACAATTTCAAGCTGTTGACTTATCTCTTAACTCGAGTTGAGGTTAAGTAGATTATTTTTTTTAAAAGTTTCGTCTTTTTAATCTCTGCTTCGTCTTACTTGTGTAAGTAACTTAAAAAGAGACCTTAAAGATGATTAAAATAATTAGTTTTAAAATATGCCCATTTGTTCAACGCGTAACAGCAGCTTTAGCAGCTAAGAAAATTCCATTTGAAATCGAATATATTAGCCTTAAAGACAAGCCTCAATGGTTTTTAGAGCTAGCGCCAAATGGTCAAGTGCCGGTGATGGTAACCGAATCTGGCACGGCATTATTTGAGTCTGATGCCATCATTGAATATATCGAAGATGAGTACGGCCCACTTGCTGAAAGTATCAGTAACGAGCAACGCGCAGTTGAACGTGCTTGGAGCTACTTAGCGACAAAAAACTACTTGGTGCAATGTTCCACTATGAGTAGTAAAGATGAAGTTACCTTTAGTGAGCGTTCGGCAAAAATCAGTACTTTACTATCCAAAGTAGAACCGCAATTACAGAGTGAGCAAAAATTCTTTAACTCAAATCAACTGGGTAAAGTGGATCTTGCTTGGCTACCATTATTACATCGCGCTGCAATCGTAAAAGAAAAAACTGGCTATGATTTTTTATGCGGTTACCCAAAGGCACAAGTTTGGCAGCAAAACATATTAGCAAGTGGCCTCATTAATGAAACGGTATCGGCTGATTTTGAACAACGTTTTAGTGACTTCTACTTGAAAAATACCTACCTAGCTGAAGGTAAAGATGTCCAACAAAATGAAGGATGTGGCACAAGTGCTTGCTGCGGCTAATACCAAGCTGATTAAGTTAATTGTATTCTGCGCATTGCTCTCTACAATACAGTTAACTTACTCTATTTTAATTGAGGCTCAGGTAATCTTTAATGGATATAGAAATAATTTGGTCTGAATATCAGAGCAACTTGAAAGCTTTCTTACACAGTAAGGTATCAAACCCTGATGATGTCGATGACCTTTTACAAGAGATTTTGCTTAAAAGCTATCAAAGTTTAAGTACGGTTAAAGACATCAAAAAGGTTAAGTCTTGGCTATTTCAGTTGGCACATAACACCATTATTGATTATTACCGAAAACGCGGAAAGTCAGCTGCTATTGCCAACGATGAACTTTGGTACGGCGAGGAAGGGGAGCAGATACTGCAACAACTATCGCAATGTGTTATCCCTTTTATTAACGCCCTGCCTGATGAAGAAGCTAAACTTCTTAGTGCAATCGAAATTGAAGGTATGTCACAAAAGCAATTTGCCCAACAACATAAGCTTAAATATTCAACACTCAAATCTCGCGTACAAAAATCTAGAAAGATGTTGCTGCAATTATTCAATAATTGCTGTGAGTTATCAGTTGATCAACAAGGCAAGCTAATTAAATTTCAAGAAAAAACTAAAGGCTGCAATAAATGCTAAGACTAAAGATGCCCTCTTTGAGTTTTAGATCTAGGTGAAACTAATAGCCCTAAAATAAAATGTTAACTACCTAATTACTGCAGCAAATCAACTTCACCTTGTTTTTATGAAAAATCAGTGCAAAGTTTATGTTTTTCGATTAATCTAGCGATGATATTAGCACAACTAAGGTAACGCTAGCTTATATGAAACTGCATCATCTTGAAGGACATATTCAAACAATTTTACTTGCCGAATACCCTGACAAACTTCTTCTTCTTGACGGTTGCTGTCGTTCAGATATTTCAATTATTAAGCACTTTATTACTGATACCTTAAAACGACCTTTTACCGATCTTACTTTAGTGATGGTCACACATATGCACCCAGACCATGCTGGTGCAGCTAATAATTTACGTAAAATAACCGGTTGTAAACTGGCGGCTGCCAATGTCAGCGGTCAGTGGTATTCAGGCATCGATGGTAAAATCATGCACCTTACCGATATGCTATTGGCAAAGTGGGTAGCTAAGCGTATGGATAAAACCCATAACAAAATGTGGTATTCAAGTAAGTTATTTCCTGACTATAAACTCGATGACGGTGAAGCCCTACCCGGCTTCCCAGACTGGGTTGCCATAGAAACTCAAGGGCACACTGATAGAGATTTATCATTGCATCACCTACCCAGTAATAAGGTTTATATCGCGGACTTGATTGTTAAAGTAAAAAACAAATACATCCCACCTTTCCCTGTTTTTTATCCAAATCGCTATAAAAATTCGTTGAATAAAGTGTTCGCACTAAACGCTAATAGTTTGATTCTTGCTCATGGCGGTGAAGTAAACCTAACCGAAAACGATCATCAAAGTTTAATGAAATTGGCACCGAAAACGCCGCAAACGCATTGGCGCACGGTCAAAACTAAATTAAAACGGGTGTTGAGATTATCGCAGAATGCTAGGTGTTCTTAGTTAGCCTCTCTTTAACAAAAAAAACAAAATATTAAACAAGATCAATAACTTGTTTTGATTTGTTTTTAATACTCACCAAAGAGGAACGAGTGTAAAGTGGTAGTTGACCTTGCTAGCTGGAAAGCTTAATGTCAGTGAAGAGCGTTTAGCGAGCAGTTAACAATCAACTGTGATCTATAATTTAAAAAGAAATTAACTATTTTTTGCAGTCTATTTTATGAAGTACCTCATTTTCATCTTGTTTTTTCCTATTACCGCTTTTGCTGAGAGCATTACGGTAGCTTTGTATGAAGATCATAAACAATACTCGAAACATTCTAGAGCTTATCAGGCAAACTGGCTTCTATTACAAGAAGCTGCCGCCATAGAAGGGATTACATTAAAGGCTTCTCCCTATTTGTGGATTCGTGGATTAGAAGAGTTAAAGCAAGATAAAATTGATGCTGTTATTGGTGCTTATTTCTCTAAGGAGAGAAGTGCTCTTTATTACTTCAGTAAACCTTTTTCACAAGACCCTATTTTCTTATTTAGAAGTGCTAACAGTGCAGCATCAACAACGAAAATTCACAATGCTTTAGTTGGCGTCACATCAAACTCTATTGGAGAGTCTTTAGTAAGTAACAATAAAAAGTTTTCCGTTTATAAAAAGTCAAGCTCAAAAGAAGTATTCAACTTATTACAAAATGGCCGATTAGATTATGCCGTTTTTTCGCAATCTGTTGCTCACAAACATTGTTTGACAGACGCCAATATTAAATTAAAAAAAGATTGCCTAGTGCCCGTTGGCTCAGCCATTAAAAACAATGGCTTCCATATTATGTTTAGTAAAAAACCTAAAAATAGAGCTATTCAAAAACGTATAGATTTTGCAGTTGATACACTCATATCTGACGGAAAAGCTAAAGCTATTTATTTAGAGTCCGGCTACTCAGCTCAAGAATATAAAGATTGGTTAGGATTACGCAATAAATGGCATAATGAATAAGCGCGTTTGAAGCGTAGCGATACTAACAATCAAATACTGTCGAGTATTGCTTCAAATTATTGCCTCCAGCACATTGTACAAAAGAACAAATATTGATCTAAAACAAAAAATAGAGCAAGTAGTCTAAAAAAGACTTTACAAGTATAGAGTTCTTACTCTATACTCACTTTGTTCTTAAGCGAACACTTATTGTAATAATTTTTTGTAGCTTCCCCATAAGCTAATATGCCGATGTAATTCTAACGCCTTAGTTAAGAAAATATCATCGGCTTTTTTATGCCTGAAATTCAATCATTATTTCTTACACCTCATATATTTCTTTCTTAATATCAGCCCCCATATAAAGTTATATCTTCTAAACGTTGTGCCACAAAACAATGATTATTAGTTACTTATTTTCGACTAGAACACCATTTTATTTCTAAATAGCAATAAAGGATTTTTATGACAGAGCATTCTTCAACAGCTGTTAATGCCCAAAAAACACCTGAGGCGAACAATCAAAAAAAGAAAGTGAGCATTTTATTTGAGCTAATTCAATTTATTACTCCTTATAAAAAACAGGTCTTGGCGGCATTTGTTGTACTGATTTTTACAGCAATGGTGATGTTATCTGTTGGTCAAGGTGTACGGATGCTTATTGATGAAGGTTTTGCTCAGCAATCATTGCAACAATTACAACAAGCTGTGCTTTTTATCTTAGCAATTACTGTATTAATTGCTGTGGGTACCTTCGCACGTTTCTACTTAGTTTCTTGGCTAGGGGAGCGGGTAAGTGCAGACATTCGTTTAGCGGTGTTTAATCATGTGATTACCTTACATCCAAGTTATTTTGAAACCAGTGGTAGCGGCGATATTATGTCACGCATCACCACAGACACTACACTATTACAAAGCATTATTGGTTCATCGTTTTCCATGGCAATTCGCAGTACATTAATGCTAATTGGCGCATTGGTCATGTTATTTGCAACAAATATTAAGTTAACTTTTATCGTTTTACTTTCTGTGCCCTTTATTTTACTGCCAATACTTTTTTATGGTCGTAAAGTAAGAAATCTATCTCGTAAAAGCCAAGATTCAATGGCTGATGTTGGCAGTTATGCTGGTGAAGCTATTGAACATATTAAAACAGTGCAAAGTTATAGCCACGAACAACAAGAAAGAAGTTCTTTTGCACAAGAGGTAGAAAAAGCTTTTCAAATTGGTCGTAGCCGTATCAAACAAAGAGCAACATTGATTGCTGGCGTTATTATTATTGTTTTTGGTGCTATCACAGGCATGTTGTGGGTTGGCGGCAGTGACGTTATTCAAGGCAGGATGAGTGGTGGTGATTTAGGGGCTTTTGTTTTTTATGCCATTTTAGTCGCATCATCCTTAGCTACCATTTCAGAAGTTCTTGGTGAGTTACAAAGAGCTGCAGGCGCAACTGAAAGACTTATCGAGATACTACAAGTCAAAAGCCACATAATGCCACCAGAAATAAATATGTGCTCTACCCAAGATTTAACTGCAGAAATAACTTTTGAAAAAATCAGTTTTAACTACCCTTCTCGTCCCGAACACGGTGCAACCAAGGGGCTTAGCTTGACTGCCGAACAAGGCAAAATATTAGCCTTAGTAGGCCCTTCTGGCGCAGGTAAAACTACATTATTTGAACTACTACAACGCTTTTATGATCCTCAAATAGGACAAATATTTCTTGGCGGTACTGATATCCGTCAATTTGATCCTAAGGAGTTACGCCAACAAATGGCGCTAGTACCCCAACAGCCTGCATTATTCAGCAGCGATGTTTTTCATAATATCCGTTACGGAAAACCGGAGGCTTCAGATGAAGAGGTTATCGAGGCTGCTAAAAAAGCCCATGCTCATGAGTTTATTGTTAACTTACCCGAAGGCTATAACAGTTTCTTAGGTGAACGAGGCGTTCGCCTATCTGGTGGCCAACGTCAACGAATCGCTATTGCACGCGCTATATTAAAAGATCCAAAAGTACTACTGCTTGATGAAGCAACAAGTGCACTGGATAGTGAAAGTGAACATCATGTCCAGCAAGCTTTAGAGGAGCTAATGCGTGATCGAACGACCATTATAATCGCGCATCGACTGTCAACCATACAACATGCTGATAAAATCGCGGTTTTAGATCAAGGAAAGCTAGTTGACCTTGGAACTCATAACTCATTGTTAACAAGCTGCCAGTTATATCAACGCTTGGTTGAGTTGCAATTTAAAACGCTATCTTAAAGAATTAGCCGGTAATGCTTAAATTAAATACTAAAAAAAGGGAGACTAACATTGTGCCAGCTCCCTTCTTCAATAATTTAGTACTTTGTTATTGTTATGCTTCAGACTCAGCTGCTTCACCATCAAGATCTTGCGCTGGTTCATCTTCTTGTGCAAGCCAATCACAAATCACAATATTCGCCTGTTCAGCGCCAGTGCGCTTTAAAGAAGAGAAAGCTTGTACTTTAATATCAGCATCAATTGGCGCTAAAGCTTTTTTAACGCTTAATACTTCTGCACTGCGCTTGCCTTGCGATAATTTGTCACATTTGGTCAGTAACACTAATACTGGTAAGTCACTATCGGCTGCCCATTGAATTAAGTCCATGTCTAGGTCTTTCAGTGGGTGGCGGATATCCATCAATACCACTAAACCTTTTAATGCGTCACGCTTCTCAAGGTATTCGCCTAAGGCTTTTTGCCACTTCTTTTTCATTTCTAGTGGTACTTTAGCGAAGCCGTAACCTGGTAAATCAACCAAGCGTCTATTTTCAGCCACTTCAAAAACATTGATCAACTGAGTTCGACCAGGAGTTTTACTGGTACGTGCTAAACCTCGTTGATTAGTTAGGGTATTTAAAGCACTTGATTTGCCGGCATTTGAGCGCCCAGCAAAAGCAACTTCAATGCCTGAATCAGCAGGTAAACGGCGAATATCTGGTGCACTAATAGTAAAAGTGGCTTTGCTTAAATGTATCTTTGTAGAAGGCAAGGGCTTAACTCGTTAAAAATTTTTCATCATTATAGCGTTTTTCTATCGCTTTTATTATCAAAAAAATACACAAAACAGTGAATTCACGTGTTTTTTTCGTGGATTTTTTCTTCGCAACTATTACACAGGGCTAATATTCGTGTAAAATGCCGACACATCCTTCATACTTTTTTTATTATATTTAATTGAATAGCGATTATATTATATCAAGTAGTCCAATTGGTATTAGGCAAGCAGCTATCAAATGAATGACAAGCAGAGAGCAAATCAATGAAAAAAATTATCTTTTCGCTATTCATAGCCCTAGGCTCAGTAAGTGCCGTACAAGCTGCCGATGCAAATGCCGGTAAAGAAAAAGCAGCCGCTTGTAGTGCCTGTCATGGTCCTACTGGTGTAAGTGCTAGCCCAATGTTTCCTGACCTTGCTGGCCAACACGATGCTTATATTATTAAGCAATTAAAAGATTTCAAATCTGGTGCTCGTACTGATGCCATGATGGCGCCTATGGCAGCTAATTTATCTGAAGAAGATATGGCTGACATCGCAGCATATTTTAAAAGCTTACCTCGTGCGAGCGAGCAAGCGGCAGCAGCCGGTACCGACTCGAGTGCAGCTTCTGCACCAGCAAGTGCTCCAGCAGCGGGTAATGTAGAAATTATCTCTTCTACGCCAGCAGCAGCACTTTATGCAGGTAACGTTGCAGCAGGTAAAACAAAATCAGCGACTTGTGCTACTTGTCACGGCGCAGACGGTAACAGCTTAGTTGCAATGTACCCAAGTTTAGCGGGTCAAAGTGCAAACTATATTGCTAAGCAATTAGCAGACTTTAAATCTGGCAATCGTAACGACCCAGTAATGGCTGGTATGGTTGCCGCTTTATCTCAAGAAGATATGAATGACCTTGCTGCTTTTTTTGCTGTTCAAACAGCTAAAGCAGGTACTGGTGAAGCTAACGAAGCGGGTCATAAACTTTACTTTGGCGGTGACGCAGAAAAAGGTATTGCTGCATGTGCTTCTTGTCACGGTGTTGGTGGTAAAGGTATGAAGCAAGCTGGCTTCCCAAGTGTAAGCGGTCAAAGTAAAGATTACTTAGTTAAGCAACTTGCTAGCTTCCGTGATGGTAGCCGTGCCAATGATAACAATGGCATCATGCGTAACATTGCTATTAAATTATCAGATGCTGAAATTGAAGCTGTTGCTCAATATATTACTTCATTAAAATAGTAATACAGTTGCTTCACTAAACAATATTAAAAAGCAGCGTTTATCGCTGCTTTTTTTTCTTTAGTTTTTAGAGATTAATTCTTCGGGTGTGGATGGATAAAAAAATTAATACTTCATTATTCGTCGCTTGCCAGCAATGTGATGCCATTTATGACAAACCACATTTAAAGCAAGGACAGCTAGCCAAATGCAATCGATGTGGTAGCACCTTAATAGAACGTAAAGTGGACTCTATTGAGCGTAGCTTCAATTGGTCGCTTGCTGGTTTAATGCTAATGCTGCCCGCAATTCTATTACCCATCATGGGTGTGACATTAGCAGGGCAATTTCACCAAGCCTCACTGTTTGACTGCATATTAGTATTAATAGACCGCGGCTTCTTTATGATTGCCTGCTTAGTATTTCTATTTGCTATTGCTGTACCTATCGTGCGTTTAGCGGGTGCTTTGTATTTATCTTACTGCTTCAAATTCAATAAATTAAAACCTTCATTGTTGAATTTCTTTCGTGCCTACCACCACCTTGATCACTGGGCGATGCTGAATGTTTTTATGCTGGGTATTGTGGTGTCTATGTATAAGTTGCTTGATGATACCGAACTAACAATAAACCTTGGTTTACTTGCCTTTATTCTCTGGCTGATTTGCTCAACTATGTCTGCTGTGGCATTAGATCAAGATTATATTTGGGATAAATTAGAGCGAAAGTTCCCACGGAGTTGCATTCATGGCAACTGCTAAAGATAAAGGCCTCGCCTTATGCCCTAAGTGTCATAAGTTAAACCCTGCGACCGCAGAGCCGGTAATATGCGTTCGTTGTCATGGTAAGTTTTATCAGCGTAAACGCAATAGCTTGCAATACACGCTAGCGTGGAATGTTGCGGCTTTACTCGCTTTTATACCTGCAAACCTTTATCCCATCATGATTGTCTACCAGCTAGGCATTGGTGATGAAGCAACCATTTTATCTGGTATTGGTGAGTTTATTGAGCACGGTTTATATCCCATAGCGATAATTATTTTCACTGCTAGTATCATAGTGCCCTTAATCAAAATCATTGGACTGTTTGTCTTAGTTTACAAAGTTCATACAGGAATTCGCTTAAAGCCTGACAAACATAGTAAAATTTATCATATACTTGAGTTTTTAGGGCCTTGGTCAATGCTGGATGTTTTTGTGGTTGCTTTAATGGTAACTGTAGTCGAGCTTGGGTTTGTGACCTCAGTTGCCGCAGGTCCGGCAATTAACTATTTCACCATTACCGTTATATTTACCATGTTTGCTGCCAATAGTTTTGATCCTAGGTTATTGTGGGATAAGCAAACATCAGAAAGCGTGAATAATTCATCTAATACCTTGTCAGAACAAAAGGATAGAAATGACAAATAACAAAGATACTGCTGCCTCTGAGCATAATCAAAACGCTGCAAGTGAACAAGCTGAAGTGGTTCCTCGCCAAGGAATTTCTATTATTTGGTTTGTGCCTTTTATCGCGTTAATTTTTGGCTTATGGTTAACGGTTAAAGTTGTATCTGAGCAAGGTACGTTCATCACCATAGAGTTTGAAAATGGCTCAGGTATAGTGCCAAATAAAACAGAAGTTCGCTACAAAGGCCTTATCACTGGCTTAGTAAAGAAAGTTGAACCCTCTGAAGATTTACAACGGGTAATTGCCGAAGTTGAAATTTCAAAAAGCTTTACCAATTACCTCTCACAAAACACACAATTTTGGCTTGTTAGTGCTGATATTTCTCTACAAGGTGTTTCTGGATTAGATACGCTAATTTCTGGTAGTTATATTAATATATTGCCTGATACCAATGAACTCGCCGAAAATCAGGACCACTTCATTGCGCTGTCAGAAGCACCCAAACTTGATATGTCGACCCCCGGCTTGCACCTAACGCTTTATACTGATGTGTTAGGCTCGGTGAGTGAAAACTCACCAATTAGCTTCAAACAAATTCCAATAGGTTATGTGACTGGCTATCACTACATTGAAAGCAGTAAAAAAATTGCCATCAATATTTTTATTGAGCCTGAATATGCGCATTTAGTTAAGCAAAATTCGTTGTTTTATAATACTAGTGGGGTACAAGTCACGGCTTCTTTATCGGCGGGTGTAAAAGTAAACACAGATTCATTAGCGTCGATTATGGCGGGTGGCATTGCGGTAGATACCCTCAGCTATCAGGAAGAACTAGCACCAGCGAAAAACGGTCAAGAATTTCCACTGCATGCTGATTTTCAATCTGCTGAAATGGGCCATGAGGTTGAACTTACCTTAGACTGGAATTCAGGTATAGATCACAATGCGGCTATTTTATACCAAGGCTTAACCATTGGGATGATTGAGTCTTTCAGTAAAATAGATCCTGTCAGCAGAAAAATAACCGCGACGGCAAAACTCAACCCACGTGTTGCGCCTTACCTGACGGATCAATCGCAATTTTACATAGTTTCTCCGCAAATTAGTTTAGCGGGAGTGTCGAATGCAAAGACCTTATTAACCGGCACTTATATTAGTATTAGGCCTTCTCTAGAGGGTAATGCCCGTAATAAATTTAAAGTCTTTAATAGCAAGCCGCCTTATAAATATAGTGAACCGGGCCTTCACCTGATGTTAACCAGTGATGATCGTAGTTCTTTACAAATTGGCAGCAGTATTTTTTATAAACAACAAGTGGTTGGTAATATACAAGCCATTGAAACCACAGCACCAGAACGTCATTTAATACATATTCATGTACTGCCTGAATTTAGCCATTATGTGAATAAAAGCAGTCGTTTTTATAACAATTCCGGAGTAAAAATCTCGGCAAGTTTATTA
>Ga0209184_1002165_pt1 | contig 10540 bp, 8 predicted proteins | sample EN8Hudsemesocosm_2_FD_184627 | JGI IMG/M metagenome (GOLD analysis project Ga0209184, IMG submission 184627) | Methane-oxidizing microbial communities from mesocosms in the Hudson Canyon - EN8C Hudson Canyon (SPAdes) (version 2) | ecosystem: Environmental > Aquatic > Marine > Cold seeps | place... | reverse complement strand
CTCCGTCAGGGCGTTCGAAGCGTTACAAGTCCTTTAGATATGCTTTAATTTTTCTGACAGCCCTTGCTATTGCCAGGGCTTTTCTTTGATTATTTATAGACTGATAAAAAGGATCGCTTTTGATTGGGAACGATACCTTCTAATATATACCCGTAAGGCTAATTTTTTAGAATTGATAAGGATCGCTTTAACTCCATATCACTCATTTTTAGCGCTTGGCCAGATTGTCCTGAAGCAAAGAATAGCTAACCAAAGCTCTTGAGCAAAAGCACTACCTTTCTTCAAACAGGAACAGGGATGGCTATCGACCTAAAGCGCGCATTTTTAGGATAACGATAAACCGCTATTCGTGTTCAAACTAACTCTCAAAAGAACCTATTTAAGAGGTTTGAAGCCACATACTAAAAAAGACGTTGGGGGCTCGAATCATGAAAGCTGAAGTCGTGCCATTTTCGTTATATTCAAAATTACTTATGAGTATGAGTATCTACGTGTATAAAGTTAACGTTAAATGACATACATCAAAGCGCAGGTTTATTAATCATTTTTTGTGTTTATGAAAATATTCAGAGGGTGTTAATTTGGTCCACCGTTTGAAAGCTCTGTGGAAACAGTTAATACTTGAAAAACCTAGAGTATTACTGATTAGTTTTAAGTGTTTTTTTTGGTTTATTATCATCTCAAGCGCCATTAATTTTTTTACCTCATCACAAATAACCGTGAAGTTTGTATTCTCATGCTTCAAATGCTTTTTCAAAGTGCTCAGGCTCATGTTGAAATTTTCGGCAGTCTTAGTAGCGCAAGGTACACCTTTAGTAAGAATTTGAGTGGCAATGTAATTCCTTACCTTAAATTCTAAAGATGCATCACCATGCAAAGAATCGGATAAGCGGTTTACCTTCTGAATTAGCATTTTAAACATTTTTGAGTTTGACGATCGTATAGGGAGGTTTAGGACATTCTTAGAAACGATGAATTCATTTTTTTTCTGCTTAAACTTGACAGGACACCCGAATATGCGTTCATACATACTTACATTTCCATGAGCTGAATGCTTAAAACGAACTTCGGAAAAAGATACTACCTGTGCATGTTGGGGGCCCGTTAAAAAGCGCGCCATTTCTATTGCTGAAGAAAAGTGAAGCTCAATTAAAACCGCACTAGCATCGGATTTAGATGCGTCCTCAATTTGGTAGTGTAAGAATGAATTATGTTTTTCAAGTTTAACTTTAAACGCTTCATTCATTAAGTGTCCAAATCGCCCAGCGAGTTCTGCTGTTTGCATCAGAGTAGTGCAGTTCATTTGAGAGTAACCCACAATACCGTAGTCAGATGGATGAATATTCTCTCCTATATCAAGGCCCAGGGTCCAATTTCCAGTTGCATCAGCAACTTGCGTTACAAACGCCTCTACTTCTAATAGTGGTATTCTTTCATGATTCGAAAATTTAGTTTCAGAGGTCATTAGTTCTTTAACACTGTTATCAGTTCGACTCGAAGACTGCAATCGTTCAATGTAGCTTGAGAGCATACACAGATAAAGTCGAGATGCGGTAAGAGACTTCATTTGGGGTAACATTTTGAATATCCTCTTCTTACTAGCTTTAACTTTATAGTAGCTTATTGCTTGTTATATTTGCGTTATCAAGAGAAGTTATTCTATCCCTTAATTGAATATTAGATTGTTAATGTCGCCTTAACAATCTATGTTTTGTGTAACATAACAACATACGCCCGAAATGTTAAAATCCTTATCTTCCGTGCTAGTTGGAATAACCAGTTTATAGACCGCGTGACTGGCAAGTGCACAATTTAAGTTAATTAATTCTTCGTTATTGTCTTCTGCTCAAGTCAATAAATACTTATTACTTTGATTAGAAAATCGACAATATCAAATATAAGTTGAATTGAATAAACAGATATCACAGAGTGGCTGAAAAGCTACAACAAATACCTTTAAAGAGAGTGTTTTCATCACATACTATTCAGAAAAAATAGTATGATGAAACAAAAAATAAGACTGCTATTGTATGTTCACAATAAGCAAAAGTGCCTTGATAAACACAAATAAACAAAGTTCATGAAATCAGTAAGGCACAATATACTTTTACAAAAAGCGTTGGATAGGATAACCATGCTTCGCGAGAAAATTGATTACTTTGTTGTCATTGCATTTTAAATTTTGATTGGTATTCGTACCGTATTTCGTTATTTAACCTTTCTCAACATACCAGTTCTTAGGGCTTTTACTGCACCAGTTGAAGAAATTGAAACATCTAGAGGTACCTCACTTTTTATTCTTATGTGACTTACTTTTCGATTATTGTTTTTTGTCAAAATATGAAAAGTAAGTTTGAAAATTCACAATTATGGCCGTATTTTGAGATTAGTAAAATAAGAGATGTTTTTATGGGTATAGATAAAGAATTCAAAGGCCATATACTTGTTGCTGAAAGTGACATCCCGTCAGCAGAATTACTTGAGTGTTTGTGCGATTTGCATGGTTTTAAGGTAACGACAGTAAGAGATCTGAACGCTTTTAATCAAGTGTTTCAAAAAGGAAATGACATAGACCTCGTTTTACTTGAACCTTTGACTCTTACAGTGGGGTTTGAATCCATTCACCCGCTTTTAGAGTCCCATAAAACGCTTTCACATATACCGATAATATTTGTTAGCACAATGTGCCTTATGGAATTTAATTATCTTTTTGGCAAACCAAGAGTCTCAGGTTACATGGTTAAACCTATCGATGCTGAAAAGCTGTTTGAATTAGTGGGTACAATACTCAAAAAAATAATTAGCTCACAAGCACCCTGCTATTTAGAATCTGCATATCGGGTAGCCAATGAATAAGTACCAGTATGCTTGGTCTGGGCATTTTTATATATTGACCATTTAAACAGAAAATCTTCTGGGGGTTTAGAACCATTTTTCAATTTTTTTGGTCTGGTTAGTTGAGTCCTATTCATTGGCTTAGATTTAACAGTCATTTTTACAAAATCAACTACTCTTACCAAGCAGCTTTATTAAATATAGATAATTATTTGGGGTACGAAAATGAAAATCCGAATTATTGCACACCTGTTATTCTTTTTTTCTACATCACTTTTTGCACAGACTGAAGTAGAAATATATGGAGATAATACTTACCCACCCTATTCATTTAAAGAAAGTGGAAGAATGACGGGAATTTACACAATTATTTTAAAAAATATTTTTGACCAAATGCCCGACTACAGTGTTGAATTGAAGGGTCGTCCATGGAAACGTGGCTTGAGCGAGGTAAAAAATGGTGACATATTTGCTCTGTATCCTCCTTATGAACGCCGTAAAGAAAGGCCTTATATGGATTATGATATGCCGATTCTTAACGAAGAACTGGTTGTCATTTGTGCAAAAGACATATTAAGCAAATCACGACCAAACTGGCCAGAAGATTATTTCAATTTAAGTATAGGAAATAATGCTGGTTTTTCTGCTGGCGGCGATGATTTTTGGTCTGCTGTAAAAGCTAAAAAGATTAGCGTACAAGAGGCAAAAGGCACACCTCAAAATCTTCTGAAGCTTATCGCAGGAAGGATTGATTGTTATATGAATGATGCGCTTTCTATAAAGTGGGAGTTAAAGAAACTTAAAAATGAAGGAAAATATGATGGTGTTAGTTTGATTCAAGGAGCTACAATTAGCTCAGAGCAAGGGTTTCTAGGATTTACCGCTGATGATGCTCAATTTCCATACAAAAAAGATTTTAAGAAAAAATATATTAATATTCTCCAAAAGATGAAAGCTAATGGTGAAATTCAAAAAATCATTAATGATTTTATTAAGTAATCACTCAATCTGAACAGCTTGTTTTATTAAGGCGCTTTAAAGCACCTTAATAAAAATTTTTAGACGTTAGTTTCAATTCAGCTATAAAACCACGCAAATTTAGTTTTAGTTTTAGTTTTAGTTTTAGTTTTAGTTTTAGTTTTAGTACCCTGAAGTTATTGTTCCTGATCTATTTTATGTTGCTTTATAGGTCATTAGAGCTAGTCGAAATCAGAATATCCGTAAACTTTATACATTAAAATTTGCTCAGACTCTAGGCATTATCATCAGAATGCCCCAAAGAACTTAGAGTGCAATTCTTATTTCACTAATAGCCTAAACACATTTAGCATCAGCAAAACCTAACAAATATAAAGTGTTAAATTTCATTTTTTTACTTACTTAGCTTGAAGAAATAGTCAACTTTGTTCTGCTCATAGCTATGCTTGATATCTCTATAAGATAGCTGGTAAACAACATTAAACAACCTAAGAGCATTTAGAAATCTAATGACGACTAAGTTGTGGTAATCCATATTTTTATTATATGGTTAATAGCAAAAAAAATACTAATAGTGAATAGTCTAAGATTTAAATACTCTTTACTCTAAGAAATAATCTTTTCTGAAACCAAATGAGGCTAAGTTAATGAAATTAAATATTTATAAATTTTGTGTCTTTTTAATCTTTGGAATATCTATTGGCGTGAATGCACTAGCTGATAAAGCTATGTCTGCATCAAGTAAAATTATAACTATCGTGTTTGAAGAGAAGCCCAATCCACCATTTTATTTAGGGGAAAAAACTATTGACTGGAACAAACCAGGAATCACTTTAGACGTATTTAAGAGCCTTGAAAAAAAATTGAATGTAAAGTTTAAATTTGACCGTTTACCATGGGCTAGGGGGCTGGAATTGCTAAAAAGTGATCTTATTGATGGGGTTTTTCATGCTAGTTTTAAGAAAAGTCGCTTACATATAGGGGCTTACCCTATGAAAAATGATGAGCCTGATACAAGCAGAAGACTCATGAGCCAAGCTTATTTCTTATATAAGCGTAAAGGGTCGTCTCTTAATTGGAATGGTAAGACCTTTGACCACTTGAATGGATCAATTGGAGCAATTTTAGGTTATGCCGTTGTTGAAGATTTAAAACAGATGAATGTTGATATCGAAAAAGTAGCCACACAATGGAGCAATCTAAGTAAATTAGTGTTGGGACGAATAGATGGTGTAGCAGGGCTTGAATCAATGAACGATATTGTCATTAAAACAAATCCAGACAAATTCAGAAGTATTGATAAAGTATATCCACCAATAATGAGAAAGCCATATTATTTAATGCTATCTCATCACTTTGTTAGTGAAAACCCGGAACTAGCTGAAGCAATATGGGATGGCATAAGAAACATTCGACTTTCCGGTGAATATGAGCAAATAACTAAGAAATACCTTGATGCCATGTAAATTTTGACCAAAAAGATCTGATCTCTTTATTTGATATGCAGCTCTCACATCCTCTATCGTTAATGGAACAAACTCTGCATTGGCAACTGCTGAAACTCTAAACGTTTGCTGTGAATACACGAAGGCGGAGCAGACAATGAGCCTATCGCTATACACAAGAACATGTATCTCATCGAGCTGACCTAGATAAAATAGAAGCAATTATTAGATAATACAACTTATTAGCTACCGGATAAAAGTTCCCAGGGAACGAGATCAAAAAAGGTATCGCTTTTGTAGGTGGTTTCAACTGGTCAGCGGTTTATTGAAGTTCAAAAAAGAAACACTTTAACTCCAAAGCTAGAATAATTGACGTAAGTAATATCAAGAAAATTAGGCCATATGACCATAACCTAAAGATGCTGCTTAGTGGTGTGGGTTCAACTGATCAACGCAACACACGATTGAAACCTTTCAGCTGGAGTTTCATACTCCAATGTTTTTCTTGGTCTCTCATTTAACTGTCTTGCTATACCATTTAGTTTAGCTTGTGAATGAACAGATAGATCAGTAAATTTTGGAAGATACTGCCTGATCAGTCCATTCGTATTCTCGTTTGAACCTTTTTGCCATGGACTAGCAGGGTCACAAAAGTAAACGTCGATATTGGTCTCCATCTTGAATCGTTTGTGATCGGACAACTCTTTTCCTCTGTCCCAAGTTAACGATTTATAGAGCTCAACAGGCAATTTCATGGCTTGTTTAATCAGTGCATTGACCACGGTCTTCGTCTCTCGGTTTTTCACTTTAATCAATATGACGTAGCGAGAATGACGCTCTACCAGTGTGGCGATGTAGCTTTGTTTTGAACCTGCAATCAGGTCTCCTTCCCAGTGGCCAGGAATCGCTCTATCCTCAATCGATGCAGGGCGTTCACTAATTGGTACTGCATCCTTAATTTTCCCCTGGCCTGATCCTTTCTGCGTGGAATGCTTGGCTCTACGCATAATACGCTTAGTGCGAAGATGTTTAACCCGCTCCTTTTTCAAGGCTCCTCTGGTCTGGATATACAAGCTTTTATAAATGGTTTCATGTGACACTAGTCGTTGCTCATCGTCAGAATTATTTCTTTTAAGCCAGCCCGATATTTGCTGAGGAGACCAATTCTGTTTTAGCTTTCTAGCAACAGATTGAGCCAACGTCTTATTAAGTGCAAGCTTACACTCTTTCGGTCGTAATGCCCTTTCCCAAGTAGTCTTGTCTGCCACAGCAGCTCTGTACTCAGTATGACCTCCATTACGATTCACTTCACGACTAATTGTAGAAGGAGAGCGATTTAATCTAGCCGCAATTGATCTTAGTGACTCTTGTGCAGCCAAGCCTCGAGAGACTTCCTCCCTGTCAGCTAAGGTTAAACCATGTATTGATCGTTTACGTTCTGGCGGCCTAATCCCACCCGATGCATAAATGACTTTTTGAATAGCAGAATGACCTCGATCAAATATCCTAGCGATGTCATTAAGGGAGTCGCCTTTTTGCCACCTATCCCAAATAATGTCTCGCTGTTCTTTCTTGTAATAGATTCGCGTCCTCATGATAAACACTCCTATTCTCATTTAATAAAAAGAATATAGTGTTGCGTTGATCAGTTGAACCCACACGACATTTAGGTCACTCAACTTGTACTAAACTCAGCTAGAAGGCAGGAACAAACAAAGCAAGATTCCGCCATCAACACCTCTCGAAATAACTGACCAACTGAAGCAGTACCTGCACATGCAGGCACTGGGCCAAAGTGACCAATATAATGCTCTAGCCTAACCACCCAAGATGGTACTGGCTGGCCACCCTGCTGTTGAAAGTGGGCTGTGTTGAGAATAAAATCAGATAAGGGGTTTGAACCCTTATAATTGCTTGGCAGCTTTTCTCTTTAGGTCGGTAACCTTTCTGTTTGCACCTTTCACCCCCATTTATGTGTAAATGCCAAATACATAGTGATACACATACAGGCCAAAGAACCCAAAATATAAATTAACGCAAAGGTGTTATTTCCCGAATACGGATACTGTTCAATAATTTGTTTATATTTTTGTCCTTTAGAAAAGTAACGATGGTTTATTTCAAATATAAACAAAGCTACGAAAGCAATAATTACTTTCGGCACTACAGACTCTGAAATCACAAATGAAAAGTCGATTCCTAGAATGTTTAGCAAGTAAAAAATCGTTATCGAATTTACTAGCCCCCCTTGACAAACCATCGCTGAAGCAAAAAAAACAGGATCCCTATGCTGGCCATTAATTTTCTTTGACCAGTAAAAGCATCTAGCAAATAAAAAGTGGTAAATATTTAATATTTTTAACACATTAACAATCCGAAGAGTAACCACAAGCAAAATCTACTATTTTGCCAACAGTATTAGAGTATACTTTTCTATTTTCTAACAAAAGAGAAGTTCCCATATAGGAGGTGCCGCCAACAAAACCTAACCAGCCACCAAATGTGGATAAAGTTCCTGCACTTAAATCTATAGCAGACTTTGCTACACCAAACCCATCCCCTCTGTTAAAAGCATTGTACCCCTGATGAAATGACATAGCAGATCCAGCAAACCACAACCTTACCCCCCATTTACTCATATGGTTTGCCCATCTAGTTACCATACTTCTAGCTCCTGTATAACGATTCCCACCCCAACCAAGAGAGTACCATTTCCCATTTTTCCCTCTCCATTGACCAGTTTTAGTATTTACACTATTCAATTCTCCATATGTGGTTGTCGCACCTAGAGCCCCCACTAAATAGGATGTCGCCATAAACGCTGTTTCGCTTGGAAGCTCCATTCCATTCTCCCCTCCCAATGCCTCTCTAGAGGCTTGACTTAAACCACCAGAACTTCCAATAGAACTTCCAATAGAACTTCCAATAGAACTTCCAATATGGTGACTGCCATTAGACCCATCTAATGGGCCTAATCCAATATCTGATGATGAGTCACCAAGGCTATCTAAATCCCGAGACATCCTATCATACGTTCCATCAACTGTTCTAACGTCACTCATAGCATTGTCATAAGTTTGGTCTGCTATGTTGCTAGGGGGGTTATCGACGGAGATAAAGCCAGTATGCCCATTTCCAGTATCTTTATCACGGCTTGTATTTCTACCCCCTACAGGCCCGCCTGTATCAGCCTGACCTTCATAACCACTTGGATCAGTAAACGACAGAGGTGAGTTAAAGGTGTACGTATAGCGATTAAAACTCTGGCTATTCGTAGGCGCTTGTACAAACGGATCTTGACTCAAAAACCGCCCAATGGTTGGGTCATACACCCGCCCTTTCATATGAAGGTGTGCTATTTTTTTAAAGAACGTTGCATTTCGCGGACACTATTATACAGGTAATAATAGGTTAAAACCTGTGTGCACGATTTGGCACCTTATAAAATTTATAGGGTTCCAAATCGCGTAAGAGATAAAATCGACTCGTATCTAATTGATATCAATAGTAAATAAAATAGAGTTTTGGCCCGCTTCGTTTTTAAAACATTGAACGAAGTGCCATTTAAAAGATAATTCTAATAACTTCATCTTCCTAGATGTCACTTCTTCGGCTCTAGGGTCGTCCCTTCATTCGATATTCTTAGAATGGCGCACAACATTTTGCGGAGAATTACGTATGATTATTTTGGTCAATTAAGAAATGGTAGACCGATTAATATTATATCTACCTATTATGGTTATAATTTGTACCGTATCGCATCTTCACCAAGTCTGGGATGGGCGTATAAGGCTCAAAGGCCGCAGGATGCGTCTGCTGATAGACCTCTCTTAACTTTTTAATCGATACATGGGTATATATTTGTGTCGTCGAGATATCTGCATGTCCAAGCTGCTCTTGAATCAAACGGATGTCCGCGCCATTTTCTAACATTTCAGTAGCCGCGGTATGCCGAAACAAGTTACATGCACCGTCTTTCTCAACGCCCGCAAGACGAATGCTGCGCCCTACTAAACGGGTTAGTTGAGAATTAGTAAATTGGCCGCCGATATTATTGAGGAACAAATAAGTACCTGACCCTAATTGCGCCTGAACCGCTCTAACATGGACCAGATAGAACTTAATCCAATCGCATGTGCGCTGCGCAATCGCTACTCGCCGATCCTTTTTACCCTTACCCAAGCGCACCGTTAAGGTTTTATTGACATAATCAATATCACTTAGCTGCAAAGCAGCCAACTCTGCTCGACGAATACCGCTGGCATAGTACACTTCCAAAATAGCCCGATTTCTAACCCCCATGTTGTGGTCCTTTAAAGCGCGATCAAAAATTACGCCCAACTCTTCTGAGCACAAACTACCTTTTGGCAAACGCCGAGGCACTCTCGGTAGCTTAAACTTTGTCGCAGGATTCTTGTCCAGAATTTCCAACTCATACAATCGAGTCAAAAACACCTTCACTGCCGTAAGCTTGATTCTTCTAGTCGCAGGATCAAGCGGTTCAAGAGAAATAGGTTTCTGATAGCTAAAGACACGATGACGAAATGCCTCCAAATCCTGGAGCGTAATATCGTCAATATCAGTGGTATCATTAGTTTTACACCATCGATGAAAAAAGAGTAAGTTACTCCGCTTTCCTTCAATTGTTCTCGGGCTTTGTTCACAAGCTAGGCAGTCATCCAAATAACTTTTAATATGCCCTGAAATAGAATCTTTTTTGTTAAAAATCATCTTATTCTCCTCAATGAACCAATTGATTATTTGGATACGAAACAACAGGCAGAATACGATCAAGCATCAAACTGTATCGATGCAAATCATTAATATCCCGCCCCCTAGGTAACTTCACAATGTTCGTTTTAATACCAAACAAAGCTAAATCTTGCGCAATAAGGTAACTCTTTCTGTTCCCCGCTGAGCTATTCGTAAAAACAATATCAACATGTTTTACAAAAGACTCTCCTATGTACTCAGCATGATGACAATTAAAGTGAGTTAATCCTGTCGTAGAAACAACGTTATATACCCCCTTGGTCCAAAACGTTAATGCCTCAATAGGGCTAGAACACAAAGCGATTCGCTCAAATTTATCAAGCGCCCCTATATTGAAAAAGTCACTCGAGCCAGAACTGATTACTGTGTAAGGAGTGCCCCCCTTGCGCACACGACTAGAAATTATTCGCCCATACACATTCGACAGACAACCTAACGGTTCGTATATTGGAACCACAACACACCCTCTAAATCTTTCACGACCATTTTCTTTAAGCAGCCCCTTACGC
>Ga0209184_1002164_pt1 | contig 10544 bp, 7 predicted proteins | sample EN8Hudsemesocosm_2_FD_184627 | JGI IMG/M metagenome (GOLD analysis project Ga0209184, IMG submission 184627) | Methane-oxidizing microbial communities from mesocosms in the Hudson Canyon - EN8C Hudson Canyon (SPAdes) (version 2) | ecosystem: Environmental > Aquatic > Marine > Cold seeps | place... | reverse complement strand
TTTGGCTTATTTGTTTTTATTGACTATTGTTAACCTGTAAGAACATTAATTCAAGGACGATATTATGAATCAAGAACTCCCACCGTGGACTTTAGTCAAAGTATGGCTTGATATTCAATCTCAAGACGCTCCTCAAAATGTAAAAGATAAGCGCCTTAAAGTGTTGATCTATTATTTTGGCTCAATTAAATCTGCTATAAAATACGTTGAAGATAATGATGATTATCGCCAAGCATCATAGTTAAGGATGATTAGATTATGAATGGATTCCCACCTCCTATCCTTGCTGAAACTTGGATATATCTAGCTATCAACCGTAACCCCGACTTAGTTCATGTGAAACTGCACTATCGTAGGCTCATTAAGGAATACTTTGGTTCAATGGAGCTTGCACAGCTATACGTTGGTGAATATATGGAGAAAGACATTGAAGTCCATTTTGTTTAGTTTTTAATGCCACAAAGAAGACCACACTTAGGTTTGAAATCACCCTAATAAATAGTCCGCAGTGTCACCATTGCCGTCAGTCACGAAGTCACATTGGCATGACTTCAAAGTGGTATCAGTGACTGTTGACTCTATTTCGTTATAGGAGAAAATAGAGATAGGGTTCAAACCTTAACCTTGCCACTTCAAAGTCTTTAATTTCAGTTTAAATCAATATTGTATACCTTAATGTCAACAACCCCGATTTTATCAACTGTAAAGACGATGGTGTCATCACCTAGGTTTTTTTCTGTTGTCTTCCCTGAATCTTTATTATCAGTGCGAATAACGTTATCTTTACTCAAACCTACACTTTGATGTTCCAATCTCTCTAAAACGCCAGAATGTGGATGACCATGAGGCTTGCCCGCAGTTATCACTGCCCATTGAGGTTTTACTGTTTGAAGAAACTTTAAACTCGATGAACCATCTGAACCATGATGAGCGACTTTTAATACGTCAACGTTTAACAAACCATGTATTGGATGATTCGGGTTATTGTTGTTGTCGACCATAAACTTTTCTTGGTCATCATGATTATTAATACCTGATTTTTTTTTACGTCCATTAGTATCACCGGTAAATAAGAAACTAGTCTCACCAAAATCTAGCCTTAAAACGATAGAAGAAGAGTTTCTGCGTTGACTCTCATCTAAAGTTCTACCGGAGTTTCCGTATGCTTTTTTGGGAATCCGTTTAGGTGCATTTATAATCGTAATTGTAATGTCATCGTCTTTATTAATAGTTCCGGCATCGTCGATACGAATAACGCTTCCTAGACCTAAATAACTCGAAAGAGGTGATAAAAATAAAGTGTCAGGGGCTTTTTCTAACTTTTTCAAGAGCGTTCTCCATGAACCTGATAATTCATCAGAATCATAGCCAGAGGCCCAAACTTGCTTTACAGTAGAATATTGAAGTACCTCAGCAAAGCCTCCGAAATGGTCGTAGTCTGGGTGAGTAATAACCATAATATCTACGATGTCATCTGCTAAATATTCGTCGAGGTAAGTTTTGTATTCTATAGATGCAAGCTTTCTTTCTTGCCACGAAAAACCACCATCAATAAGGATTTTTTTATTGGAAGGTGTGTTAATTAATATGGCGTCGCCACCTCCAATATCAATAAAGTGAACTTTAAGCAATTTTGAAAACTCATCTTGCTGCTCTCTTTTAAAGACGGTTTCAACGTGTTTTATGGCGGCAATAGAATCAAATGTGATAAATAACGCACATGATAGGCTGATTATTATTTTAAACAAAGGAACCACTCCTTGGTTAATTTTTATCTAGTTTATACAGTAAAGCATAGTTTGAACAGTTTTTGAACAGTATACGTATTACTTGTAAGTCTTTTTGACAGGACAATATTAGCGATCACATTGTGGCAGCTACCGTTCTTACAGTTTTATTTAATAAATTAACCGAATTAAAAATCTTGAGAGGTCTCTTGAGTGGTAATAGTGACTGTTAGATCTATCTCGGTATGGGGCACTTAACGCCTCAGCGGAGATGAGCACTTTATTCGTCAAAGCATGTTTTTAGATTCACCTATTCATATCGAATCGTTACAACTAGGAAATGATGCACTGTCCGGTGTATGGTCTCGAATTTTATTATTTAAAATTTTGCCATCATTTTTACTCTCCACTTTCTCAAAATATCACCACGCAAAATTCTCTGCGGATTTGATTTAGCCTCAACTTTTTGTCTGATTTCTAAATTGAGACGGAGTACTTCCAGCCCAAGAGGTGAAAGCGCGGGAAAAGGCACTTTGTTCCGAGTAGCCCAACGTCAAGGCTATTTCAGCCAAGGCAATATTTGAATCTTGCAAATAGTTTTTTGCTAACGAATATCGCGTGTTTGCTAACAATGACCTATAACTAACCCCGTGTTCCTGCAAGTGACGATAAAATGTTCTCAGTGATAAATTCATATATTTAGAGACTAGCTCGGCGCTTACTTGCTGTTGCTCTAAGCACACTTTAATGCTTTGTTTGACTTTAACCAAAAAGTCATCAGTCCCAGCTAGTTCGGTCGATAATATCGCTGCCTGACGATCGTACAAATTTCGTAAGTATGGATCAGCAGTACTTATTTTTTTTGCGTAATAGCTTGTAGGAAATGATATACCCACGGCATCAGCGTTAAATTTAACCGGACAGCCAATCAGCATTTCGTAAATACCAGGATCTCCATTGGCTTCTCCTGGTAACTCTACAAGTTCGGGTGGTAGGTCACGGCCAATTAAAGCCTGACAGAAATTGACAAACACCATTAAACCAAATTCGCTAAAAATGCCTTTCGCAACGGGATCGTTTTTCCACCAACGGGCAACAATGCTCTGTCCTTCAACCTGAGCTTCAATGTTCAGTGCGCTATCTACCAGTTTAAAGTGTTGTTGATATCGTTGCAGCGCCTGACCAAGATTGGCACAGGTGACAGCCATATAACCGACCATGCCGTAGTGTTGGGGTTTTAAGCTACGACCAATTCGAAACCCTAAAGCGGGGTTTGGGTAACGTCGGTCTATGATTTGTAAAAGCTCGATAAACTCAGGCTTGGGCATTCGCCATTGGTAACGCTTTTTTAATACAGAGATCTGCTTTACCAGATCAGGTGCATGGTATTGGTTAGATGTAAGATACTCCAGCAAAGTGTCAAGAAAACTGCTGGCAATGTATTGTTTTGTCATTTTTTCATCGAGCAAGATAGTATTGGCACAAAATGTCAAATCCGGGTGTTAATGTCAATACAAATTTAGCGGTTTAACTTAGAATTTAATAAATTATGATCAATATTTCCAAGAGGTAAATGATATGGCTTACGTAATCACTGAAACCTGTTCAGGTGCAAAATATACAAACTGTGTGGATGTTTGTCCGGTAGATGCATTTCGTGAAGGGGAAGACATGCTCTACATCGACCCTGATGTTTGTATCAGTTGCAATGCCTGTTTAACTGAATGTCCTACTCGCGCCATTTATCCTGAAGCTTCAGTTCCAGAAGATCAACAACAATATATTGACATTAACGCGCTGGAATCGAAACGTCTGCCTAAAATAACCGAACGTAGGGTTGAAGGTGACAAGAAAAAAGTTGCGAAAGAGCAATCTGATAAACGTTTCGCTGTTATTGGTGCTGGCCCATCGGGTTTCTTTACCAGTGATGCCCTGCTGAAACAGTACCCTGGCGCGCAAATCGACCTGATTGAGAAGTTGCCAACCCCTTTCGGCTTGGTGCGCTACGGTGTTGCGCCCGATCATCCGGGTATTAAAACGGTTACTGAAAACTTTACCGCGTTGATCAAAAACAATTCGAGTATCAGCTTCTATGGTAATGTTGACGTAGGTAAAGACGTTAAACGTGAGCAATTACTCAAAGCCTATAATGCAGTAGTTTACAGTACCGGCGGCTCAGCTAGTAAACGACTGGCCGTTGAAGGCCATGATTTAGCTGGCGTGTACGGCTCTTCTGAATTTGTCGGCTGGTATAACGGCCACCCAGAGCAAAAACACTTAGCACCTAAATTGCACACCAAATCGATGAGCATTATTGGCGTGGGCAATGTGGCTTTGGATATTGCCCGTGTAGTTTGTCTGCCAGAGAGTGAATTAAAGCAAACCGATATCGCCGACCATGCCTTGCAATCTATTGCTAAAAGTGGCATTGAACAAGTTAACGTTGTGGCGAGAAAAGGTCCGGCTCAAGCCGCGTTTACCCCGAAAGAATTACAACAATTGTTGGCTCATCCAGCACTCAATTTAGAGATAGACCCTACCGACTTAGAACTGGATGCTAATACTGAAGCTTGGTTGCAGCTACCAGAGAACAGTGAAGCGAAAGAAAATATTTCCCTGTTACGTAAAATACCACAAAGTAAGTCCGATGGCTCGAAAACCATTCGCTTTGTATTTAATAGTAATCCAGAAAAAATTGTTGGTGATGAGCAAGCAGTTTCTGGTTTACAAATTGGAATTAACAAGACTTACCTTAACAGTGAGCAGCAGCTACAGGTTGAAGCCAGCGGTGAAAGCAAGTTGATTAATTGTGGCATAGTGATCAGTGCCACAGGTTATCAGGGCAAAGAAATTAAAGGCTTAGAGTTTGACCAATATCGCGGCGTTATTGCCAACGAAAATGGTCGGGTGCAATTGGCCCAAAGCGAACTGACCAGTAAAGAGTATGTTGCGGGCTGGATCAAACGCGGTGCTAGCGGTGTGATCGGCACCAATAAGCAGTGTGCGGTTGCCACGGTGAAAACATTGGTTGAAGATTTAAATCAGGCCGATTCTGATAATGTTGACGGGCAGGCGGCTGAGCCATCGATTCAACTTGAAAACATATTGCAACAAAACAACGTCGATTATTTCAGTTTTGCCGACTGGATGGCATTAGATGCCTATGAGAGCAAATTGGGTCGTGCTGAAAACCGTCCACGTCGCAAAGTGGTCGATATTGAAGAAATGCTGAAAATAAAAGCGGCAAACCAACAGCTTATCGCCAAAGCCACGCCGGTAGAAAACCAAGAGATCCCAGTGAAACAATTCGATACCGACAAACCAATAGAAAAGCATTATCGCACCTGCACTTTGTGTGAAGCCATGTGCGGCATTGTGGTGGAATATCAGGGCGAGCATATCGTTTCCATTGCGGGTGATAAAGACGATACCTTCAGTGATGGTCATATCTGTCCAAAAGGTTATGCCTTGCAAGATTTACACAATGATCCTGAGCGATTAAAAACGCCGAAAAAACGCGTGGGTGATCAATGGATAGATATCGACTGGGACGAAGCATTAGAAGAAGTAGCTCAGCGTTTAGTCGCGGTGCAGAAAAAACATGGCAACGACTCGGTCGCAGGTTACTGGGGCAACCCAGCCTCGCATAATATGGAAGTGATGATAAACATTCCACCATTTAAGAAGGCGTTGAAATCGAAGAATATGTTCAGTGCCTCCAGTTTGGATCAGATGCCACACCAACTAACATCTTTTCTGATGTATGGCCATAATATGGCTTTAACGATTCCAGATGTTGATCGTACTGATTATATGCTCATGTTGGGCGCTAATCCTGCTGCGTCGAATGGGAGTTTGATGACGGCGGGTGACATTCTGGGGCGCTTGGAGCGAATAAAAGCCCGTGGCGGTAAGTTGGTGCTTATTGATCCGCGTCGTACTGAAACCGCCTTGTATGCCAGTGAGCATCAATTTATCAAACCGGGCAGCGATGCCTTGTTCCTGATGGGGTTAATTCAGGTGGTATTTGCCAAAGGTTTGGTTAAGCAAACTAAGCTGCCACTAAAGGGAAAAATTGAAGATATTGCAGCCATTGTCAACTCAGTGCCACTAGCGACAATTGCTGAGTTGACTCACATCCCACAAACTGAAATTGAGCGCATTGCCACAGAATTCGCGCAGGCAGAACGTGCGGTTTGTTACGGCCGTATGGGGATTTCGGTGCAAGAGTTTGGTGGTCTTAATCACTGGCTAATTCAACTATTGAACATTATTACCGGCAATCTCGATTGTGAAGGTGGCATGATGTTTACCAGTCCAGCAGTTGATCTTACCGATACGATGGGCCGGGGCAGCTTTGACCGTTATCGCAGTCGAGTGCGTAATCTACCTGAGTTTAACCGTGAACTGCCTGCTGCAACGCTTGCCGATGAAATGCTGACACCAGACGAAGGTCAGATTAAAGCCTTTGTCACTACCGCAGGTAATCCCGTAATTTCCTCGCCTAATGGCGTACGCTTAGAGCAGGCGCTAGCGAATTTAGACTTTATGGTATCGATTGATTTCTATCTGAATGAGACGACCAAACATGCCGATATTATTCTGCCACCTTGTGGCCCATTCGAACACGCGTTGTATGATCTGGTGTTTACAAACTTTGCGGTTCGAAATGTGACGCGCTTTTCTGAGCCATTGTTTAACAAGAAAAGCTTTATGCGTTCTGATCTACAAATTTACACTTTCTTAACCAATCGTATCGAGCAGTTAAAAGCCAAGAAAATAGGTCCTGTTGCTAAATTAAAAATGGGCTTACAACATAAAATAAAAGAATTTATGACGGTTGAGCGTATTGTCGATATGGGACTGCGTATGGGACTTTATGGAGAAGGCTGGAAAAGTTATCTCACAGGTAAAGGCTTAACCCTGAAAAAGCTCAAAAAACATCAACATGGTATGGATTTAGGACCATTAGAGTCTCGCTTACCGGGTAAATTATTTACCAAAGACAAGAAGATTAATTTGTTGCCAACGCAAATGGTGGCAGATATTGAGCGGCTTAAAGCTTATGTCGATAAAAGTGCCCAGGCGCCAGCATTGACCTTAATAGGTAGACGTGATCTACGGACTAATAATTCTTGGATGCACAACAGCCAACGTCTGGTGAAAGGTAAAAATCGCTGTGATCTATTCGTTCACCCAGATACGGCGCAACAGTACGATATTGAACAAGGTGAGCAAGTGTATATTACCAGTGCTGTGGGCGCGTTAAAGGTAGATGTCACGGTAACCGAAGATATTATGCCAAACGTAGTGAGCTTGCCGCATGGTTGGGGGCATCACCGTAAAGGCATGAAAATATCGGTCGCTTCATCTAATCCGGGCGTAAGTGTTAATGATATTACTGATCAGAACTTTATCGATGAAATGTCAGGTAATGCTGCATTAAATGGCATACCGGTGGAGCTACAGAAAATCTGGTAATGAGCCAACACGTGCTTCTTGTGCGTTGCTGGCTTATAAGATACAGAATGCTCAACAGAGCTGTTTAATAATTGGCCATCATACCTTTGTTTGACAGCTCGCTATGTTGCCTTGACTTGTCTCGTTCTAAAATACGTTGACGGTTTTTAATGAAAGGCCAGTAGCTTTTTGTCAAGGCATTAACCTTAAGTGGGACTATAAAAAATCAAGAATTTCCTCCCTTTTAGATTTTTTTATAGATAATGTGTGATTATTTATTCAAGATACAATGATGGAATATTGACTGTCTGGAATGAACTATCAGTAGACCTTTCAGAGCTAATTCATTAGGATAAACCACCACTTATGAAGTTGTTAATTGTAAGTAATTAAAGTTTAATACAGCTGTATAATATATGAATTTAAACCCTATCACTTTTGAATTTGACAATAAAATGTTACTTGCCCAAGCGGTGGGTGATATTTTGTTTGCAGATATTCTTAACCACTATAAATTATTATTCACTCTGCCTAATTTTTTTATTGGTATTCCAGCAGTATATGATTTTACCAAGGTAACAAAAATAACAGGTAACTTAAGTCATTTTGAGCAAACAGCTCAAGATATGGGCAATAGCAATATAATCAACAAACCAAGTTATGTTGCAATAGTTGTTTCATCAGAAAATAAATCAATAAGTAGTATATTTAATGCTTATAGCCAAATGATGGATTATACCTTAATGAATGTGCAAATTTTTCATAAGAAAGAAAAAGCGTTGGAATGGTTAGCAAACCACAAATAATAACAATTACTGCCAATCCAAACATTCCTTTATACGCGTATTTGAACCGTGTTTGTTAATGATTATTTTCAGGACGAGACGACTATTAAAATGTTAAAGCCACCCGATTTAAGGTGGCTTTTATCTAAAAAATGGCAGATTAAAAGCTCGCGCCCATCACCCACCACAACCATGCTTAGCCGAAGGCCGCCAATACGGTAAATATTACCGCCGCATCTCCTTCAATTGTTGCTTTACCTTGCTCTAATGCTTGTTTAAACGAAAGTTGCTTTAACGCAATGGCAATCCAAGCTTCGCGACTTATATTCAAAGTAGCAGCAAGATTGCTAGGCTTATGTTCACTGACCTCAGCTACGCCTTGACGTACATGTATCGCCCATGATTTGTCAGCATCGGTGAAATTTAGCCCAATGGTTTGAATTAAATCGGCACTCTTTATTGGGTCAATTTTGCTTTCCAAAAGTGTAACCAATGTACCAACTGGCATTCTAAGTAAGCCTTCAATTGTCGGCGGTGGCACGATAGAATGTTTAGCTGGTTTGGTCCAATCTAACTTGCCTTCTAAATGCAAAGCGTGGGTTAACAAGAAACTACGCGTTTGAATACCCGTACGAGTAGCTTGTGCCATGGCGCGTAAGGCTTTTGCTTTTAGCAATTTAGCTTTGTTGTTATCCGGTATACCATCTAATACATAAGAAAGTAACTTAGCAGTAAGGTTATATTTTTTCTCAGTATAGGCCTTTTGTGCCGCGCTGATCATATTGTCTGCACCACCAAAACCTTCAATCATTACGTTAGCCAATTCAGCTGGAACCGGTGGATGAAGATCTGCGGTATCTTCGTCGAACCAACCGACTAAACCTCGATATTGGCCACGGAAGCCATATTCATTGCTTACATAAGCAGGAAATACTTGTGAGTTTTGATCTAAATGTTCAGGAATCTTTATATTATTGACCATTTCATCAGGCGTCATACCTTTATTTAATGCTCGGATCGACTGATTATAAACAAAAGAATATAAATCACGATGAGTAGTGACAAAGTCGTATGCTTTTTGTTTATTGTCGAAAGGCAAACCGTGAGCACCAATTAAGTACGTTGGTTTGATATTGCGGATAATATCCAAGCCTTCTAGCATGTCTTTTGGATTACGGTATTGTTCGCCACGCAAGGTATAAAGTGGAAATGCAAGAGGAGTTGCTGCGGCGTTATGTAAGACCAAATCTAATTCTGGAAAATGTACAGCAATACTATCTCGGGTATCTGATACCGTATGATAAAACACCGCTTTTAAACCATCAATTACAACTTCTTGACCATGACTTACAGGACGATTGACGTTTAGGTGACCACTGGCCTGATCTTCTGGTTTGTCAAAAGTTGGCTCTCCAGGACCATAATAGGCGTCTTTTCCATTATCTGGCAGATAAAAACCAAGCTGAATGCTAGCACGGCGAATTTGCATTGGTGCTAAGGTTAAGTTGATATCTCTGAGGTTTTGATCCAGATCGGGATGAGCATAGACATTAACCTTAGCTACGCCTTGGCTTTTTGCATCGTCCGCATAAGCTTTAGCACCTGTAGTATAGTGGCTATGAGAATAAATGATGTTTTTAATGGCTTTGTCAGATACTTCTCTGATAATTTCTAATGCATCGCGCCCCATGCCCATATTGTTGCCACTATCAAAGGCGATTAACCCTGTTTTACCTTCGATAAAGGTGTAGTTGCCCAGACTGTATCCTGAAATGGTATAGACACCGTCTCGCACTTTAATTAACTTTTGAGCGTCGGCGCCTGATTGGTTTATATGATTATGGTATTGCTTATTAACAATGGCACCATTTTTAGCCGACACTTTATCATTGTCATAATCACCACGGTAAAATAGTTTTGACTCGCTTGCTGCTAAAACCTGCGCAGTAAAACTGCTGATTAAACAGATAAGCAAGAGATATTTTCTATAAACTAACATTGTGCACCTTCTCATAAGTTAATATCACTTTTCTAAAGTAATATACAATGGTAGATGAATAAAGTGAGTAGCAGGTTTTAATGAAAACTTGATATGAATTGCAACATTAATTGATATTTTATTACTTAACCGTAGAGGTTGAAGACAAGAAATATATCGGTAGCTCCTTTTTCAATATATAGAAATTTCCTTTTTCGCGGAATATCAGTCAAGCTAACTTAAGCGCCAAACCCTAGACTAATTCATGTGTATTACCTAAATCATTCCGCCTATTAGATTATCATTATTAGTAACCGTATATAATGCACTGTTGTGTGCCACAGTGCGAAATTAGAAGTATATTTCTATGGTGCTATGGGGGCGAAAGCGAGTTAGAGTTAATATTCTAAATATATTTAAAACTTACATGATTCAATGTCCGCTTTGGGGATTTTAGATCTAATTCAGTGCAAAAATTCTCGGCACAATCTCAATTGTGAATGGATGTGAGTTTTTATATAAAAACGATAACTTTAGGATCCCTGATCTGCCGTTTTTAACTCAAAAGCTAAGGTCAGTTCTTTGGCTATAAGT
>Ga0209184_1002157_pt1 | contig 10604 bp, 9 predicted proteins | sample EN8Hudsemesocosm_2_FD_184627 | JGI IMG/M metagenome (GOLD analysis project Ga0209184, IMG submission 184627) | Methane-oxidizing microbial communities from mesocosms in the Hudson Canyon - EN8C Hudson Canyon (SPAdes) (version 2) | ecosystem: Environmental > Aquatic > Marine > Cold seeps | place... | reverse complement strand
ATGGGAAAGAGCGTCGGGCATATTAAAACTACGCGATCTATGATGAGCATGAGCACGCACTTCACCTTCAGGGAAAATGGCAGTTTGCATTCCTTGGCAACCTCGCTTGCCTTTCATGGCACCCTGGCCGGCTAAGATATTCGCCATTACATGGGTTTCGTCATTAAGGTCGGTGAGATTTTCTAAGCAATAAAGAAAACCTCCACACTCGGCTAGGATCGGCTTATTGGCGTTGGCAAAGTTCTTCATACTGCTAAGCATGCTGGTATTCGCTGCTAATTTTTCCCCGTGCAATTCTGGGTAACCACCGGGCAACCAGAGTGCATCTGCCGTAGGAATCTGCGCATCATAGATCGGCGAAAAGAATTTAACCTCAGCCCCCAGCTCTTGCAGAATCAATAAATTGGCCTGGTAAATAAAACTAAAGGCTTCGTCTTGTGCGACAGCAATCATTTTATTTTTTAATAACGGTTTTTCAATCGGCAGCTGTGCTGGTTTAAATTCTACGTTAGCAAAGCGCGATAAAATATTTTCCAATCCTGCGTCCACCAGCCAATCGGCACCGGCTTCAAAACGTAATTCTAATTCGTCTCGTACTTCGCTGGCCTGCACCAGACCCAAGTGGCGCTCAGGTAAGGCAACTGCTTCCGATCGAGCAAGGGTAGCCAGCAAGGGGAGGTCTTCGGGCAGTGCATCTTCAATTAATTGGCGATGACGCTCTGTACTACAACTATTAGCTATCAGCCCTGCAACTTTTACGTCATTACGATAATTCGCTAATCCCATAGCGATGGCCGCTGCCGTTTGTGCCATACCCTTAACATCCATCACAATCGCCATAGGAATATTAAAGGTGGCCGCAAGATCAGCACTAGAAGGATTACCGTCAAACATACCCATGGCACCTTCAACAATAATTAAATCTGCTTCTTTTGCCGCTTGATAAAATTGATAACGGCAATAATTCTCACCAGCCATCCACAAGTCTAATTGCTCAACGTGCTCACCAGAGGCTTGGGCAAGAATTTGCGGATCGAGAAAATCAGGACCTGTTTTAAAAACCCGGACGATCTTTCCCTGACGCTTTAGCATTCGTGCTAACGCGGCCGTGACGGTCGTTTTACCTTGGCCCGATGCAGGCGCCGTTAAAAACAACGCCGGGCAATAAACGGATTCCTGATTTTTATTCGTCATTAAAACTCAATTCCTTCTTGCGCTTTTACCCCTTGGCGAAACGCGTGCTTATCATCTTGCACGGTAGAAATAGTATCAGCCACTTCTTGTAAGGGTACTGCCATAGTGCGACCAGTAATCATCACATTTTGCATTTTAGGGCGCGCTTGCAGAGCTTTAACCACAGGCTCAACATCGAGGTATTCGTATTTGAACATATAGCTCATTTCATCGAATAATAAGAAGTCGTAGCTTTCATCTTGCAGTAATTTTTCGGCTAAAGTCCAAGCTTGCTGCGCCGCGGCAATATCTTGTGTTTTATCTTGAGTCTCCCAAGTAAATCCATGACCCATTACATGCCAGTCGACTAAGGGATGATCTTTAAAAAATTTCTGTTCACCCGTTTCGTTACGGCCTTTGATAAATTGAATGACCGCACATTTTTTACCATAACCCAAAGAGCGTGCCATGGTCCCCAGTGCCGAGCTACTTTTACCCTTGCCATTACCCTTTAATAAAATTACGACACCACGCTCTTCTTGGGCCTGAGCAATTTTTTGATCGACGATGGCTTTCTTTTTCGCCATACGCTGTTGATGCTTATCTTCGCTTTCACTCATTAGACTGCTCTGAATACTATTGGCTATGGATGATTAATAAGGTAATTAAAAGGGTTAAAACTAAAAAACCCCATATATTAACAGAAATATATGGGGTTCAGTATTAACCTGACTACCTAATAGCTAGTTAAATAATACTCTTCGATGACCTCTAGAACGGGATATCGTCGTCAAAGCTGTCAAAGTTGTTCGCTGGCTGAGGTGCGGCTTGTGGCTGCTGAGCTGGCTGGCCTTGAGGAGCAAATCCACCCTGCTGTGCAGGTTGTTGAGCTGGCTGACCCTGAGGAGCAAAACCACCTTGCTGTGCTGGCTGTTGAACTGGGCGCTGAGCTTGTTGCTGCTGAGGCGCAAAACCACCTTGAGTAGGCTGCTGAACTGGACGCTGAGCTTGCTGCTGAGGTGCAAATCCACCCTGAGCTGGCTGTTGAGCTTGTTGCTGAGGTGCAAAACCACCCTGTTGGCCCATAGCAGCTGAAGGAGATTGAGCCATAGGCGCTGTATTAGCAAAACCTTGGCTAGCACCTGCATCTTGGCGGCCATCAAGCATCATCATGTCGTTCACAACGATTTCAGTTGAGTAACGCTTAATGCCATCTTTTTCGTATTCGTTGGTACGTAGCTTACCTTCGAAATACGCTTTAGAACCTTTCTTCAGATATTGACCAATAATTTCAGCCAACTTACCGAAAGCCGTCATACGGTGCCATTCAGTTTTTTCAACTTTCTGACCTGAGTTCTTATCGTTGTAGCTTTCATCTGTTGCTACGCTAACCGTTACGACCGCACTACCACTTGGTAGATATTTCATTTCCGGATCACGCCCTAGCGTACCGATGATTTGTACTTTGTTTACACTGCGGCCCATTTTATTCTCCCAATGAGTTAACGGTTGCCATCGCTTGTTGATAATCAAACACGCTGGCATCTACTTTTAAATATATGGCTTGCTCTTCTGCTATTAAGATAGCATCAGCAACCCCTCTAAGATCAATCAAGGCATCGAGGTAGAGCGTACTCTGACTTTCGTCACCTTGATTTTGAATATCGACCCGAACACTATTAAGGTGCGCAGGTTTTGGTGTAACAGCAACTAATACAGCCCACGCAAAAACAGCCGCTGCCAGTATAAGGAATAGTCCTTCAACACCGTAGTGGTTATTTAACCAGCCACCGATTAAGCCACCGGCAAAAGCACCTAAAAACTGCAACGTTGAGTAAATCCCCATAGCACTGCCTTTTGCACCCGCTGGTGCGACCTTGCTTAACCAAGATGGCAGAGTAGCTTCCATAATATTGAAAGCCCAAAAGAAAATACCTAAGGCGATTGCCCAAGCCCAAACACCCATTGCTTGAGACATCAAAATGAGGGCGAGTATCATAATGCCTAATGCAACAATCACAATGCCTTTCATCTGCTTTTTCTTTTCAGCGATGATGACAAATGGAACCATCAAGACAAACGCGATGAGTAGCACCGGCAGATACAACCATGCATGCTGATCAAGGCTCAATCCTGCTTGTACTAACTGTGGAGGAATAGTGACAAACATCGCGACCATTAAGGCGTGTAAAATAAAGATGCCTACATTAAGTGGCCATAACTGTCCGTTACCTAATTGCTTAAATACTTCGCTAACAATCGCACTGCCATCACGATGCTTTTTACGCGCAGGAGTTGGCACTAGATAAAGCATCAAAGCGATACCCAATATCGATAAGATACCCGTAATAATAAAGATTAATTGCAGCCCACCTAGATGAACCAATACCGGCCCCAATACGAGCGCGACTGAAAACGAAAGCCCGATAGAAGCACCAATAGAGGCCATGGCTTTCATTCTATGCTCTTCACGAGTCAAGTCAGACACTAAGGCCATCACTGCACTGGCAATAGCACCACAACCCTGTAAAAATCGGCCGAAAATAATGCCGTAGATAGTATCGGCGTTCGCAGCCACAAAGCTGCCTAAAGCAAAAATCAGCAAGCCAATCACGATTATGGGCTTACGGCCAAAATAATCGGATAACGCACCAGCAGGAATTTGTAATAAGGCTTGGCTTAAACCATAGGCCCCGATTGCTAGGCCCAGTAGCTCCGGTGTTGCGCCCTCGAAGTCTGCCCCTGCAATCGCCATCACGGGTAATACCATGAACAAACCCAACATACGCAAAGCATAAAGAGAGGCTAACGAAGCAATGGCACGCTTTTCAGTGCTTGATATATTAGAAGCTGTGGACATTTGAGATGATTGCAAAAAAAATGAGAGGGTTATTCTAGCAGATTAAATACCGCCCTTTGCACAATAATTTATAGGCACTCAATACATAGCCTGTCCTTTTTATGATAAACCTCTCATTTAAAACTGTACTAACGTCTTCATAAAACTAACTATTTTCATGCATAAATGTGCGTTACATCCCTCTATTCATGTGGCATTTTAAGACAAATGACGTACACTTATTTCATTCGGGCTGGACGCCCCCAAATATTCAAGGAACGAAAAATGGATAACGCAACTTCAACATCTCGCCGAATCATTCTTTTTGGGCAGCAGAACTTACAAAACTCAATTCTTATTGGTTTTATTCATCAGCGTACTAATATTGACTGCCAGCTAATTAGTACCCCCGAATGGCGTACTGAGTGGAATTCCTTTGAAGGCCAAACACTTGCCTTAGTTGATGCAGACAGTGCCCGCACTGAGCGCCTACAAGATCTATTAGAACAAATTTTTGATCAAAACAAAGATATTCAGGTCGCCTTTTTTAATACTCAAGACACCACCCCTGTTGAACGTCTAATGGCTTGGCCAATGGTTAACGGTATTTTCTACAAAGAAAGCTCTCAACAGCAGCTAGTAAAAGGGATCACAGGTATATTTGATGGTGAGTTCTGGCTTTCTCGTCGCCTTATCGCTCAATATTTGGGCCGTACTCGTAGCAAGCCACGAAAAGTTACTCATAACGAGAACTTACTTACACGTCGAGAAAAGCAGATTCTTAGCTTAACAGCCACAGGCGCTACCAATACTGAAATTGCAGAGCACCTGAATGTCAGCATGCATACCGTGAAAACACACATATATAATCTGTTCAAAAAAATCGATGTATCAAATCGAATTCAAGCCGTTAACTGGGCTAAAGATAACTTGGAAGACATTGTTCCAGAAAGCATGGTTTAAATCCTTTACCCCCTGCTCAGTTGCTTTACAATTCTGGCTTATTGATTAATAAAGTCAGAATTGTTTAATGGATAAAATTATAGTTCAGGGCGCTCGCACCCATAATCTCAAGAACATTGATATTGAGATACCACGCGATCAGCTCATCGTTATTACTGGCCTCAGTGGTTCAGGTAAATCTTCTTTAGCCTTTGATACTCTTTATGCTGAAGGTCAACGTCGATACGTTGAATCTCTTTCGACTTATGCTCGTCAGTTTTTGTCCATGATGGAAAAACCCGACGTCGATCATATCGAAGGGCTTTCCCCTGCTATTTCCATTGAACAAAAATCAACGTCTCACAATCCCCGCTCTACTGTCGGTACTGTGACTGAGATTTATGATTACTTACGCTTATTATTTGCCCGCGTAGGGACACCAAAATGCCCTGATCATGACGTTGCATTAGAAGCCCAGACTATCAGCCAGATGGTTGATCAAATCATTGCTTTGCCAGAAGATAGCAAGCAGATGATTTTGGCTCCTGTTATTCGAGATCGTAAAGGTGAACATCTACATGTTTTGGACAACTTACGCGCCCAAGGCTTCATTCGAGTTCGTATAGATGGCCTTGTATGTGACTTAGATGATACTCCTGAACTGGATAAGAAAAAGAAGCATACGATTGAAGTGGTCGTTGATCGGTTCAAAATTCGCGCTGAAATTGCTCAACGCCTAGCGGAATCTTTAGAAACTTGCGTACAGCTCAGCGGCGGCTTAGTTCTTGTTATGCCGATGGATGTTGATACAAGCAAAGGACTATTATTTTCATCACAGTTCTCTTGTCCTCATTGTGGGTACAGCCTATCAGAATTAGAACCAAGATTATTTTCATTCAATAACCCAGCCGGTGCTTGCACTACGTGTGACGGTTTAGGCGTGAAACAATATTTTGATCAGGACTTAGTGGTTGCTGAACCTAGCATCTCTATATCTGAAGGTGCTATTCGCGGCTGGGATAGACGCAGTATTTATTATTTCCAAATGCTGAACTCTGTCGCTGATCATTATGGCTTCGATATTGATAAAGCATTTGAAAAGCTCACTAAAAAACAACAGCACTTGATTCTTCAAGGCAGCGGTGAAGATGAAATTAGTTTCAACTACGTTAATAGCCGCGGCGATACTGTTTTAAAGACCCATATATTTGAAGGTGTGCTTCCAAACCTGGATCGCCGCTTTCACGAAACTGATTCACAAATGGTACGCGAAGAACTGACCAAGTATCTCAGTGTTCAGCCGTGCCCTAGTTGTGACGGTTCACGCCTACGTACTGAAGCTAGACATGTGTTTATTGGCGATAAAACTATTCACGAATGTACTGCCTTACCCATTGATGATGCTCTTAACTATTTTAAAGAGCTGGTCTTTACCGGTAAAAAAGAAAAAATCGCTGAAAAGATTCTTAAAGAGATCAGCGACCGCTTACAGTTTCTAGTAAACGTTGGCTTGGAATACCTAAGCCTGAATCGCAGTTCCGACACTTTATCTGGTGGTGAAGCCCAACGAATACGCTTAGCGTCACAGATTGGTGCAGGCTTAGTTGGTGTGATGTATATTTTAGATGAGCCTTCCATCGGTTTGCATCAACGAGATAATGATCGCCTATTAAAGACACTGGTTCATTTACGCGATATCGGTAATACCGTCATTGTTGTAGAGCACGATGAAGATGCTATCCGCAGTGCCGATTATTTAATCGACATTGGACCTGGTGCAGGCGTTCACGGCGGCGAAATTGTTGCTCAAGGCACCCCTGAGCAAGTACTCGCTAATCAAAATTCAATCACGGGCCAATATCTTACAGGGGCCAGAAGAATTGAAATTCCTACCGAGCGCAGCGTTTATGATAGTGAGCGTTTATTAACCCTGTCTGGTGCAACCGGTAATAACTTAGATAATGTTGAGTTAAAAATCCCACTTGGACTCTTAACTTGCGTTACCGGAGTATCAGGATCTGGTAAATCTACTCTGATTAATCGTACGCTATATCCATTAGCAGCGACTGCTTTAAACGGTGCAACCACCCTTAAAGCTTCTCCCTATGAATCAATTACGGGCATGGAGCAGTTAGACAAGGTTGTCGATATTGATCAAAGTCCTATTGGCCGTACTCCACGCTCTAACCCTGCGACTTATACTGGAATTTTCACTCCTATTCGTGAATTATTTGCCGGTACGCAAGAGTCTCGTAGCCGTGGTTATAAAGTAGGCCGCTTCTCGTTTAACGTAAAGGGTGGTCGCTGTGAAGCCTGCCAAGGTGATGGCGTTATTAAGGTTGAAATGCATTTCTTAGCCGACGTTTATGTACCTTGCGATATCTGTAAGGGCCAACGCTATAACCGTGAAACATTAGACATTCGCTATAAGGGCAAAAACATTCACGAATGTTTATCACTTACCGTCGAAGACGCACGTGAATTCTTTGATGCTATTCCTGCTATATCCAGAAAGTTACAGACCTTAATGGATGTTGGCCTGTCGTATATAACATTGGGTCAAGCTGCAACCACTCTTTCAGGTGGTGAAGCACAGCGAGTTAAACTGGCTAAAGAGCTATCTAAGCGAGATACCGGCAATACCTTATATATTCTAGATGAACCTACAACCGGCTTACACTTTCATGATATTCAACAGCTATTAACAGTACTTCATCGCTTGCGTGATCACGGGAATACAGTTGTTGTAATCGAGCACAACCTAGACGTTATCAAAACAGCAGATTGGATTGTGGACCTTGGTCCTGAAGGCGGCTCAAAAGGTGGCTATATTATTGCTGAAGGAACACCCGAGGAATTAGCAGAGCAATCTGTTTCTCATACTGCGACATTCTTAAAGCCATTATTAGCAAGGGGTTACTAGCCTGAGAGAACGACTGAACATTAATTAGCTATAAAAAAAGGGTTTAGAATACACATTCTAAACCCTTTTTTTATACGTCTTATATATTGCCGATTACATCTAAGATATTACAGGCAAAAAAAAGCCCAGCAGAGCTGGGCTTTTTTATGACAAAGATTTTACTCTTCGCCAGCTTCTGTTGTTTCAACAACGTCTTCTGCTTCAACAGCAGGACGGTCTACTAATTCAACGTAAGCCATAGGCGCATTATCACCAGAACGAAAACCACATTTCATAATGCGAATGTAGCCTCCTGGACGAGCTTCATAACGAGGACCTAATTCATTAAACAACTTACCAACAGCTTCTTTACTGCGAGTACGTGCAAATACCAAACGGCGATTTGCAACGGAGTCTACTTTAGCCAATGTAATCAACGGCTCAGCAACACCACGTAACTCTTTTGCTTTTGGCAAAGTAGTTTTAATGATTTCATGCTCGAACAAAGACACAGCCATGTTTTTAAACATAGCTTGGCGATGCGAACTGGTACGATTAAAGTGGCGACCACTTTTACGATGACGCATGATTAATTTCCTTTACTAACTGAACGCTCTGCTAGATTTAGTCTCAAGAGACTAAGCCAACACTTTGTCGTCATTTCGAAGACTTGCTGGCGGCCAATTTTCTAGGTGCATACCTAGAGATAGACCACGTGATGCAAGAACGTCTTTAATTTCAGTCAGAGATTTCTTACCCAAATTAGGAGTCTTCAACAGCTCAACTTCAGTGCGCTGTATCAAATCACCAATGTAGTAAATATTCTCGGCCTTTAGGCAGTTTGCAGAACGAACAGTTAACTCTAAATCGTCAACTGGGCGCAGAAGGATAGGATCAATTTCCTCTTCTTCTTTCTGCTGCTCAACTACTTCCTCATTTTCCAGGTCAACAAATATTGCTAATTGTTGCTGCAGAATTGTAGCAGAACGACGAATCGCTTCTTCTGGATCGATAGTACCATTGGTTTCCAATTCGATAACCAACTTGTCTAGATCAGTACGCTGCTCAACACGTGCATTATCTACACTGTATGAAATACGCTGAACTGGACTATAAGTCGCATCAATTTGCAATTTGCCAATTGCCTTCGTTTCTTCATCGTTTTGGTTGCGAGACTCTACAGTCTCATAACCACGACCTGAAGAGATTTTTAAAGTCATCTTCAGTTCAGTGCCTGCCGCTAAATGAGCAATTACATGCTCAGGGTTAGCGATTTCAACACCGTGATCCAGTTGAATATCGGCAGCGGTTACTGCACCTGCTCCAGATTTAACTAGAGTCAGAGTCGCATCATCACGTTCGTGAAGTTTGACTGCAACACCCTTAAGGTTTAACAAGATTTCAATTACGTCCTCTTGAACACCTTCGATCGTGCTGTACTCATGAAGTACACCGTCGATCTCTACCTCTACAATTGCCGCTCCTGGCATGGAGGACAGCAATATTCGACGCAAAGCGTTGCCAAGTGTATGACCGAAACCACGCTCCAGTGGCTCTAAAGTCACTTTCGCATGAGTTTTGCTCATTTCTTCAACTTGAATATGACGCGGTGTCAAAAATTCGTTTACTGCGCGCTGCATAGCTGCCCCTTACAATGCTCTAATTATTTAGAGTAAAGTTCCACAATTAGGTTTTCGTTGATCTCTGCTGGTAAATCAGCGCGCTCAGGAACAGATTTAAATGTTCCTTCCATCTTAGTAGCGTTCGCATCGATCCACGAAGAATCTCCACGATTACCAGCAAGAGCAAGTGCACTTTTAATTCGATCTTGGTTCTTTGCTTTTTCACGAACAGCGACAACGTCACCGCTTTTAACCATGAAAGACGCAACGTTAACGACAGTGCCATTAACAGTGATCGACTTATGTGATACCAACTGACGAGATTCTGCACGAGTTGAACCAAAGCCCATACGATAAACAACGTTATCTAGACGAGATTCAAGCAACTGAAGCAGGTTTTCACCTGTAGCGCCTTTACGACGTGCAGCTTCTTTATAATATCCGCGGAATTGCTTTTCCAGAACACCGTATAAACGACGAACTTTCTGCTTTTCACGCAATTGTAGACCGTAGTCGGATAAACGACCACGACCCGCGCCGTGTACGCCAGGCTTAGTTTCTAGCTTACACTTGGAGTCTAATGCGCGAACGCCGCTCTTCAAGAATAAGTCAGTGCCTTCGCGACGAGACAGTTTACATTTAGGACCAATATAACGTGCCACTATTCTGTCTCCTTATACACGACGTTTCTTAGGCGGACGACAACCATTATGAGGGATTGGCGTCACGTCTGTGATGTTGTTAATCTTATAACCACATGCATTTAATGCACGTACCGCAGATTCACGACCAGGACCAGGACCCTTGACTTCAACATCAAGATTTTTAAGACCATATTCCTTTGCAGCTTCACCAGCTCGTTCTGCAGCAACCTGCGCAGCGAACGGTGTGCTCTTACGTGAACCACGGAAACCAGACCCACCTGCAGTTGCCCATGAAAGAGCATTACCTTGGCGATCGGTTAACGTTACAATCGTATTGTTAAAAGAAGCGTGGATGTGGGCGATACCGTCCGCAACCTGCTTTTTAACTTTCTTCTTAGTACGAGAATTTCCTGGCTTAGCCATATTCTAAATTCCTACTTTTAATATCAACACTGCAACCTAAACAATGACAATGCAGCTAC
>Ga0209184_1002155_pt1 | contig 10608 bp, 13 predicted proteins | sample EN8Hudsemesocosm_2_FD_184627 | JGI IMG/M metagenome (GOLD analysis project Ga0209184, IMG submission 184627) | Methane-oxidizing microbial communities from mesocosms in the Hudson Canyon - EN8C Hudson Canyon (SPAdes) (version 2) | ecosystem: Environmental > Aquatic > Marine > Cold seeps | place... | reverse complement strand
CGATTTTAGCCAATCATCACTATCGTTTTGGAGTGATTATCTAACCGACATGGGTAAACGACGAATACCTGATCATCAATTTAAATCAAAGGGAGTCGAATTAGTGACACGAACGATTTCGCAGCTTTCACAGGCGCGAGATTTGGAGCGACGATCTCAACAACTGATTGAGCAAAGTTTGTCAGGCCTGCAAGATGCGGTTTGCATCGCCAACATCGGTGGCTCAATCACGTATACCAATAAACGCTTTAAAGACTGGTTTCAGCTCGCCGATTCGCCAACGCCGCATTGTCTTCTAACCCTGCTAGATGGTTTTCGACTAAAGTCTGAAAAAAGCTGGACGCAGGCTCTGAAACAACTCTACTTGGAAGGCACAACCTACACCGACGAGTGTGATCGAAGACAAACGAACGAACTCCCGAACAACGGCAGATATCTCCCTAATCGGCAGTTACTTTGCCAGCTGAGTTTAGTGTCCACTCAATCAAATAACAAAGACACCTTAATACTCGCCTTTACTGACATATCCTCGCTAAAAGCCGCTGAAAAAGCACGCTCAGAGGCCCTAAGCTTTTTGTCTCATGATTTGCGCTCGCCCATGGTTTCAGTGTTGGCAATTTTAACCCGCGCCGAAAATAAACCGTCAGGGCTAAGCGCGCATGACCTGCATAATATCGACGCCCTTGTTCGAAAAAACCTGGACTACGCTGAAAGCTTTTTGCAGCTCAGCAAAGCCGAGACTCTGCCTGAAGACAATTTACACCCCTGTGATTTACACGCTGTTTTGGATGCGGCACACGCCCATGCACTGGCATTAGCCGCCCCCAAAAATATCTCCGTCAACACCGAACGTTGCCTAGATGACGCGTGGATACTTGGAGAGCATAGTCTTTTGGAGCGTGCAGCAAACAACTTAATTTCGAATGCTATTAAATTTAGTCCTAAGCACTCATCACTAACGCTAAGCCTCTTAAAGAAAGGTCAAACCTTTGTATTGTCCGTCACCGACCAAGGGATAGGCGTCGCACAGGACCATCAAAAAGACTTATTCAAACCGTTCATACGCAACGCTCAAAGCCATCAAGAGCATGGGGCCGGTCTAGGTTTATGTTTTGTAGCAACCGTTATGAGTCGCTTAAACGGTGAAATTGACCTGCAAAGCGAGCCCGGCGCTGGCGCCACGTTTAGTTTACGTCTACCTGAATTAAGCGAGGAAAAACTTCGAGATTATTTTAGGGAATAAGTAGAGTACGCTAAGTACACCAAGCGCTGGCTTAGGCCAAGGGAGTGTGTCAGACGGGATGCATTACTGCGCTGGGGCAGCCCGGCCCGCATTATTCTTGAACACAAAAACGCTAGTCGTTAGGCTCGTGACGGGCCAGCCCCCATCGCCGCCCCTCATGAAACCCCTAACCATTCACCTAGCTTTCGAGCGAGAACTTCTGGATCGATAGGTTTGGTAATATAGTCGTTCATGCCCGCCGCAAGGCATTTTTCTCTATCGCCCTTCATCGCATTGGCGGTCATTGAAATGATCGGTAGTTCGGCAAACTGAGAGTGTTTTCGTATCTCGGCAGTTGCGCTATAACCGTCCATGACTGGCATTTGGCAGTCCATGAAAACGACTTGATAATGGCCTTCATCCTCTAACAGTTTCGCGATGGCCTCTGCTCCGTTGATCGCGAAATCAACCTCAACACCTAAAGGAAGCAGCATGGCTTCAGCGATGGTCGCATTAATCTGGTTATCTTCAACCAACAGCACCCTCGCACCGATATTCGAGCGTTTTACGTTAGTCTCCCACATTTTTTCAGCGAGCTCAGTAAGAGACGTGTCGACCGTCGTTTCACTGCGCGACAAAGGAATACTAAACGAGAAGGTACTGCCCTCGCCGGGCTGGCTGACAACCGATATCTCTCCGCCTAGTGCTTCGACTAACTGTTTGCATATCGACAACCCTAAGCCTGTTCCACCAAAGCGCCGAGTGGTAGACGCTTCAACTTGAGAGAATGGAATGAACAACAATGATTGCTGTTCACTTGAAATACCAATCCCTGAATCTTTAACCTGAAACGACAAACAAAGCGTATCGTCATCAGCAACAGGAGCAAGCCTCGTTCGAACAAAAACCTCACCGTGCTCTGTGAATTTAATCGCATTGCCGACTAGATTATCCATCACTTGCCGCACCCGCACGGGGTCTCCTAACACGGCGTCTTGGGCAATATCCGATACGCAACGAAAAGCGATTTCCTTCTCACTGGCTCGAAAACTCATCGACTGTTCCATATCGTGAATCAAGCCCAACAATGAGAATGGCGTGGACTCGATATCTAAAGAGCCAGACTCGATCTTGGATATATCCAAAATATCATTGATCACAACCATGAGAGTGTTCGAGCTTGAACGTGCGATATCGAGATACTCGCTTTGGCGCCCTTTAAGGCCCGTATTTTCAAGCAAGCTTAAAGCCCCAAGTACACCGTTCATCGGTGTACGAATTTCATGGCTCATATTCGCCAAGAACTGGCTTTTAACCTCACTCGCGCGTGCGGCATGCCTCTCTGCGTCGGTCCTTGCGTCTACCTCGTCTGAGAGCGCATTGACGGTTCCTGCGACGCGAACTTCCGCCACTTCAATCTGTTGATACAGAAAGAACGTGGCTAGCGCAAACGAAATTAGCTGGGCTATTTGGTGGGCTAAATCCTGCACCACCCTTGCATCAACCGGTGTTAAATTCTCGGGGGCGCCGTAATATAGCTCTATCGAAATGAGGATAATACCGACTACAAACGAGCAGAAAGACCCAAAAATAGCACCCGTGCGCGCTCCAATCATACCGCCCAATATCGGCAAAATTAACAGCCAAAAGAAGGCGGGATTGGTAATTCCTCCGCTGCTGTACGCAGCATATCCAGCAGCGGTGCTAATGCCCAACAAGCTTAGTATCGCTGCTATTTTACGAGCCCCATGCTGACGAAGAAAATAAATCCCACTCAAGGTAAACCCGATAGCGATCGAGTTGGTCAATACCCGTCCGTATAGCTCCCACGTAATAGAGCGAATAATAAAAAAACCACACACAATGGTAATCAGGATCAACGCGGTCTGTGCGCTGCTGACTATTCGAGATTCATGTGCTTTATGTAATTGATCTAACGCGTCGCTCAACCCTGTTCCCTCTAACCCAATACTCACAAAAGTATAGTGCAAACATAGAAAACAGGTAGAGCAGATCCATGCTTAAAGAAGTGAGCTAGGGAATAGTTCATTCGGGCAACAACACTCCTTCCGCTAAGAATTTTCAGCTGCTTTACAGAAAATATTGAACGTACCGTTAGCTAATACTTAGAATTATCAATGAGCATTCTTTAACTCATCGCGACTACAGTATTTTAACAAGCCGGTGCGTGAATGCATGATTCGCCGTGGACATCAAAAATCAGTAGAATTGCGCGCATTACTTATTGCGAACCACACAAAAGGCACGTTTAGTGAGCTTAGACAGCGCGACTCGGCTAAATAAATATATCAGCGACTCCGGCTACTGCTCTCGCCGAGAGGCCGACAAACTCATCGAGAACAACCGTGTTCAGATCAATGGTCAACGGCCGGCAATCGGCACCAAAGTTGGCCCTGATGATGAAGTAAGCATCGATGGAATGGTCATATATAGCGGTGCCGCCAACAAGTCAGACCGAGTTTATATTGTCTATAACAAGCCTGTCGGCATCACTTGCACCACTGAACAGAACGTTCGCGGCAACATCGTTGATGCGGTTGATCATGACCAACGCGTATTCCCGATTGGCCGTTTAGACAAACCCTCGGAAGGGCTGATATTACTCACCAGCGATGGCGATATTGTGAATAAGATATTGCGCGCAGAAAACTCCCACGACAAAGAATACCTTGTCACAGTAAAGCAACAGATTGGAACTGACTTTGCCGAGAAAATGTCCTCAGGCATCCCCATTCTCGGAACCATCACAAAGCCCTGCAAAGTCATTCCTGCTGGTCGAAACGCCTTTCGTATCACGCTGACGCAGGGACTCAATCGACAAATTCGGCGTATGTGCGAATACCTCGGCTATGACGTTGTCACCTTAAAGCGCCTGCGCATCATGAACATTGAGCTTGGAAAGTTGCGTCCAGGGCAATGGCGCAACCTGACAAAAGACGAGTTGTCTGAGCTCAGCGATGCTATTTCACACTCTAGCAGCGAGACCGACAAGCCCGTAAGAAAAAACCGTTCCTCTGGACCAAAGAAGAATCGAAGCGCTCGCCCCCAAGCTGATACGCCAAACAATACTGCGACGAAAAATAGACATGGTAACAGTGACAGAAAACCAAAGTCCTCCAAGGACGGCGAGCGTGGCAATACTCGAAACGATGACGCCAATAAACGCGGCGAATCCAGCGGCAGACGAAATGAACGCTCAGGACAAAAGAAAAAAGAAGACTCCGCCCGTGGCAACACCAAACACAAACAGGGCAACAAGAGTAAGAAGAACATCAATCAACGCGCAGGTAAAAAACCAAGTCATAAATCTGGCCGCCCTAAGCGCTAACGCCAAGAAAAAAATTCGAATGAGCATTGATCAATGAGCCAGCGAGCAAAACATTACGACGTCGTGATTATCGGCGCAGGCGCGTCCGGCTTATTTTGCGCCCTCACCGCCGCCCAGCGCGGACTGAGCGTTTTAGTACTGGAAAAAGCTAACAAGGTCGGAAAGAAAATTCTGATGTCGGGTGGTGGTCGCTGTAACTTTACCAACCATTTCGTTGAACCAGACAACTTTGTATCGGGTAACCCACACTTCGCAAAGTCTGCGCTCAATCGCTATAGCCAGTGGGACTTCATTACACTGGTCGAGCAATATCGTATCGCTTATGAAGAACGAAAACACAGCCAGTTATTCTGCATTGGTTCTGCAAAAGAGATTCTGAACATACTCCTAAGCGAATGCGAGCTCGGTGGCGTCACAATAAAAACCCACTGCGACACCAATCAAATAGAAAGCCTTCCTATTTCTGAAAGTTCAGAAAAGCACCATTCAGAAGACACACGGCAACGTTATAGAGTCGGTTTTAAAGAAGGCAACACGCAACACGAGCTGCGTTGCCGCTCTGTTGTCGTCGCCACCGGAGGTCTCTCCATTCCCACCCTTGGTGGTAGCGGATATGGCTACGATATAGCTCAGCAGTTTTCACTCGCATTAACAGACCGTCGTGCAGGACTTGTTCCGTTTATGTTTAGTGATGCGCTGAAAGGACTGTGCGAGCGTCTTTCGGGTCTCGCACTGGAAGTAAGCGTCAGCTGCCATGATCAAGCGTTTACCGAAAATATGCTATTTACCCACAGAGGCCTCAGCGGGCCATCGATGCTGCAAATATCCAATTACTGGAAACCGGGCGACTCAATACTCATCGATTTGTTGCCAGGAGTAGACACACAAGAATGGCTACGCACTTTAAAAAACAACTATGGAAAGAGCCTACTTAAAACGCAACTTCACCAAAAGCTAGCAAAGCCTTTGGTAAAAGAACTTCAATCACTTTGGTGGGCAGAGCTTGCCGAAAAACCGCTTGCGGAATTCAGCGACAAACTGCTGCAAGAAATTGCTAGTAAGCTGAGCTGCTGGGAACTAAAGCCCTCAGCAACGGAAGGTTATCGTACCGCAGAAGTAACACTTGGCGGTGTCGATACAGACGGTATTAGCTCCAAAACAATGGAGGCAAAAAACTACCCAGGGCTATTTTTCATTGGCGAAGTGCTCGACGTCAGCGGCCACTTGGGCGGATTTAATTTTCAATGGGCATGGTCGTCTGGCTACACTGCCGCTCAGTTTGTTTAGTTCAAGCCTAGAAACCCCTAAAGGGTAAATACTCACAAGTTCAACGTGGTGCTGAAACCATAACTTGGCCGCTTTAGCCACATTCTGGTTACTTAGGAAAGCACTTCTGGCCAATTGACACTGGTCTCCTTCCACCAAATAGCGGACCTTTTTCATTGGCGGATCAACTGTGAGCCGTTTCTACAAAGCAGACATCATGAACGCCAAGCTAAACGGAGGAGTAACTGTGGCGACTTTTTTGGAACAAAAAAGGTGCAACAGTTACGGAGTCCGTTTGAGCGCTTGGTTAGCTGTGAGTTACTCATTAATTTGTTCTCGACCTAGTAACTTGAACTCATGAACGAAACCAACCAAGAATTCACTTGTACCCACTATCTTTGCACCAATTAGGTTTTGGCCGCTTGCTTGCTCAGCTTGGATAACCACCACTTTTGATTTTTGGCCGGAATCAACGTCAGTGTGTATTGCATACTGTGGAGTCTCAATACCAATAGGTACACCGATATTGATTCCTTCGGCTTGTAGTACAAAAACAGCAGCACCAACTTGAACATCTTCGGTAGTTGCTGCACGACCACTTACTGACATTACACCCGATAGGTCAGGCCATTCTATAGCATCCCCACCATAAGCTGCCGTCGATAAAAGTAGTAAAACAATTGTAAGAATTCTATTCATCATATTTCAGCTAACGCCTGCCACACGGGCTGAAATTGCAAAGCAATTTTAGTCCGAACAGCGAAGCTGTGTTGTGCTGGCACTGGTTAGGAGTCATTATTTGAAACGCTCTCTAACTGAAGAAAAATATGCCATATAAATGACTGCGCCGTCAGCCATATTAATAATACTTATAAGCACGTTTTCCAATGGCGCTGAAACGCGAAAACCCCAAAAAAATGATAATAATGTTGTGGCAATGGCTAAAAAAACAAAACACTCTCTTGTGTATTTAACAGTGAAGAAAAGCCCTATAGAGCAAGATAACCATGCTGCAAATAATAACCAATCGCTAGACTGGCTAGATACAATTTCTGCGCTCCAGCCGTCCCACATTAGCAGGTTCATTTGTTCTTCTGTATACCAACCGCTATCTATGACTGGAAGAAACCACAAAACTAACCAAAGCCCAGTAGATATTACAATTGTCCATCTGTAGATGTTTAGCACGATCTAATGACTCCTAACAGTGTGTTTAACGAACCTCCGGTCCGCTAAACACTTTTTATGCATTTTTTACCAACCCAACCTCAATTGCGAAGCTCTCTAATTTTTTATCAAGTTGGTCTAGTTCTTTATAAAATTCTGTATCCAAACTATCTAGATCTGGCTCATCGCTGTGTTTTCTGATTGCCGCCCAACGCTCAGCTTGATCCTGCGGAACAGGGCCATGGCCTATAAGCTCTTCTTTGGCTTTGCGTAATAACCTTAAAGAGTTCGTTGCTCCCAAACGAACAAGCCCAAGCTCTGCATTACGATAGTGCTCGCCGGAAGAATTATCGAAATACTGAACAAAGCCTCCGTTGTAGACTTCGCCGCCGAGTGTATTTACGGAGTAATATAACTTTTCGTCGTCCGACAGAGCACCAAAGCCACCTTCTTGCTTATAGACTTTATCGACCAGTTCTCTCCACAACGCCCGGAACGGGCATGTTTTATCGAGCTCTCGCTCTCTTTTGTAATACTCTTTAGCTTGTTCAATGTTCTTACGAGTACCATTTTTACAGGGCATGCAAAGCCCGCCTGTACGCTCAGCCGTACTTGGCAAAACCATTGCTCCGCATTCTGTACATGGAATCTTGTCGCTCATCTCGAACCTTTTAGTGCATAACGCCCGGTTAAACGGCGTAGTAAAATTGGACCGTCTTTTTGGAACAAAAAGCGGGCGAATTTTACGGAGTCCGATTTTAACCGCTTGTTAAGCGCTTCTTGGTTGCTTGGCAATTTCCCTGACAGCATCGATTGCATAGCCCCAGCCTATGTTTCTTTGTGGCATTCGGTTAAGTTTGTGAATAATCTCGTTGATGTCACAATATTTGAAACCACCGCCCTGATGAATACTAAATTGATATAACTGGGTAATATCATTTAAGTTACCCAAGATCTGTTTGCTATTTGTTTTAGTAAACTGAACTTGGTCGTACCCTGCCATTAGTTTTTTTATCTGTTGCTCGCTAAACCCATCCATTGTTAATAGTTGAGTAAGGCCATTTACGAACACTTTTTTAATATTTTGGATATTATCTTTTCTAACACCGAACAACATGAACGCGTAAAGCGTCTTTTCGTTAATGAAGACTAACGCTTTTCTTCTATCTTCGGTAAAGATATTGGCAGTCCAACTACCGAGCCCCACAGACGAACTTTGGGGCTCACATAGGTCTTTTGGTTTCAGACCAAGTTCTTTTTGGAGCTTACCAGTTAGTCGAAGTTGCATCTTACTAATACCGCTTAACGCCCGGCTAACAGCGCGTGCAGCCGGAGCAGTGTTTTGTGTGAAAATGAGCGCAGCGAACACACAAAATCGCTGCGGAGGTTGCACGTCCTGTTGAGCCGCTGGTTATGCGCTTTTTGATGAAACATAGTTTAGACCTATTGCTATCGCGAGGGCTAATGTACCAAATGAAATACCATGCAAATAGAAAAAGTGCACTATAGAGTTTTGGTCAACAGTTGGCTGCAAGCCACCTAGAGCAATTGAATACACTTTTGGGTAAAGCTGATGTGTTACGTAAGCAAGAAAAATATTTGTGCCGCCTAGCAGACCTAAATAACTAATTTTCGATTTACACCGATACGCCCAAAGAAGAACGCTGACAAAAAGTAGCGGTGCAGCTATCAAATAAGCCATTTCCGACAGCCCTGAAACGATGCTCCAAAATATTGAGCTTGAGTAAACGTGATCATCCATATTCAATACGCATAACGCCTTTAGCTGCGGCCGAGCGCAGCGAGGTCCAGCCCAAGGTTCCCTTGGGTGATGCAGGCTAAAGTTGTTATGTGTTTAACCATGCTTGGTATTCGTTTAAATCAGCTTCAATTAGCTGCTGTTTTTCAGCGCCTTTTGCTGACCACTTTTTACTTTGCCGAGGATACTCTGCCCATGTGAGAATATCTCGGAAATCTTCTTTTGCGAACCCAGCCCACTTTTCTATTTCAGGCACCTCAGTGCCTGCTAACTTTAGAATTGCCAAGCGCACTCTGTATGGCTCTTGCTCGTGATTTTCAGAGCCATAAGTTTCGAGAATTGCACGAACTTTTACCCTTGTAGATTCATCAGGGAAGCAGCTTAATAATTTTTGTTCGAGCAATTCAGCGTGATTCATTTTTTACACATAACGCCTTGCGCAGCGGCGAGCGAATGCGAGTCCAGCCCCGGGTATTTTTCCGGGGCGATGCTGGCGCAACTGGTTATGTGAGATTATTTGGCTAAGCATAAGTGTTTAATTTAAAGTTTGATATGAACTAGATAAGCATTTTGGAGCTGGCGGATTACCACCAACGCCAACTTGTATTTCGGAAACCTTATGGACACCACTTTGCTCGTAGATTTTTGCCTTTATGCATTGATATTTGGTTGATGACTTAACATCGAAAGTTACGAACATATTTGGGCCAAGCTGTTGAACCAAACTGTAATTGCCAAAGGACCAATTTTCACCAAATAGCTCGATTAGTTTTTGATTGTTTTGAAGGCTACTCTTTGTATCAGTGAAATATTTGTTGTCTGGAGCGTTGAAGCTTGAAAAGAGCTTGAGGGCCAGAATTGTGAGGCCGAAACCAACTACAACCAATAATATAAGTATTTTTGCCGCTTTCATTCTGAGTCTTCAATCCTTAAAGCACATAACAGTGTGTTTAACGCACCCTGCGGTCCGTTAAACACTTTTTAGGTGATTATTTTCCGGTTCTAGTGTGCTCATTTACTACCCACAAACCCTTTACTAAGTTTGCCTCGTACATTGTTATACTTTCTGCATCTGGGCCAGAGAAAAAGTGAATTCTGTCGAAGATACCATCGTTATTGGTATCAGTTACATCTATCGAGGAGTGCCCAGAGTTTGGTTTGGGGTGAACCATGATAGTTTGGCTTTTACCAGTTGTGTCGTAAGAAAACATAGGCCCATTGTCTTTTTTGACAATAATAGCGGTGTCTCTTGCTTCAGAAAATGTATTAACCTGCCATGGAGCTAATTCAATTTGCTCCATGATCTGAGCAGAACCATTAACTGGATCATTCCACTGCCGCAGCTCTATTTCAACTGATTCAGTGCAACCAATTAGAACAGTTGCAAGTACAAATATCGATATTCTGAGTGATTCCATTATTCACCTAACGCTTTGCGAATGGGCGAGCGGTAGCGAGTCCAACCCAGCGTATTTTTGCTGGGTGATCATTGCGCAACTGGTTATGCATTTTTACTGGCCTCAGATTTTGTTGCAAAGGTTAGCGGCATGACCAAAAACAAAACTAGCACCCACCAATAAAGAAAGAAGCCTACGACCCCATGCAGCAGTGTTACCACAAAAGCCAATTTTGTATGGTGACCAGCAAAGAAAATAGCCGCACAGGCCCAACAAACTAAAACTGAAACGAGGGTATAAATAAAAAACCAAGAGCCTGCTTCTGATGGAGAAACAGCAAATATAAATGCCTGCTTAGCAGCTTCAATAGATGATAAGCAATCAGGTTTTACACCGAATAAATAGACCCACAATAAAACAACCACCAGCAATAAGACTAAAAACTCCG
>Ga0209184_1002150_pt1 | contig 10652 bp, 7 predicted proteins | sample EN8Hudsemesocosm_2_FD_184627 | JGI IMG/M metagenome (GOLD analysis project Ga0209184, IMG submission 184627) | Methane-oxidizing microbial communities from mesocosms in the Hudson Canyon - EN8C Hudson Canyon (SPAdes) (version 2) | ecosystem: Environmental > Aquatic > Marine > Cold seeps | place... | reverse complement strand
TAAACATTCTTTTACAGATCGAAGTCTTTCTTGATTGACTCAGTTCTTAAGTATGGCTCAAAACTTTGGTGCTAAGGTGTCCATTACATCTCGTCACGCTGTCGTGACACAAGTACTGATCAGTATGCAAAATTCGGTACTAATATCCGGTTTACTGCAACAAGTGATGGTGCCATCGAGCTTTATGGATACAATATTGTAAACAATATGTAACCCCAAGCCAGATCCACCACTTTCTCTGTTGGTGGTAAAGAATGGGTCAAAGATACTCGGCAGGTTTTTTGGAGAAATACCTTTACCGTTGTCCTTGAATTTAACTTTAAGACCATTATTCTTTGCTGTAATGTCGATTTGTATTATTTTCTCTTTATCACCTTTCTCCGGGAAGCCATGGGTAATTGAGTTATTTATCAGGTTAGTGATCACCTGATAAAAACTTCCTGGGTAGCTAATTATGGTAATGTTCTGCGCACAACTGATATTCACACTCACTTGATTATGTTTAAGAATATTGCTCATGCTGTTGATGATATCCTGCATATATAAGGAAACATTAAAGGTTCTCATGGCTTCAGAGCTTTGGTCTACCGATACTTTTTTAAAGCTAGTGATCTGGTCCACAGCTCTTTCTATATTGCATAGAATTAACTTGCTGAGTTCCATTGTTGAATCTAAATAAAGATCAAAGTAACTTTTGGTCATTTTATTATTTTCATGGCGATCCTTCATATTATTAGCCTTATCAATCAAGCTGGTGATTCCCGTAAGGGCTATGCCTATTGGCGTATTTAGCTCGTGTGAAATGCCCGCGACCATAGAACCCAGGCTGGCCATCTTTTCTGATGCGACTAATTTGTCCTGAGTTTGGCTCAAGTTGGTCAGAGAGCGAGCCAACTTTTGATTGATATGCTTTAATTCTCGAGTTCTTTCATCCACCTTATATTGAAGTTGTTCATTAAAGTTTTCTGCCTTGATTTTGGCCTCATTCAACTCTGTAACATCGAAAAAAGTACCAACGGTCCATTGAACATTGGTATTTTCATCATGATAAGAATTTTTTTCTAAGACGAGATCTTTAGACTCACCCGAAGCATTTAGTACACGGCAATTAAATGAACCTATCCCCTCTTTGTCAATCAAGAGATTGCCGCTATTAGTATTAACTTCAAAAAAATCAACCCTAACGAATTCACTCATGCGCTTGCCGTTAATATCCTCGATTGACTTACCAAAAAAATCAGCAAATGCATGATTACAGTCAAGTAATATTCCTACATCATTTTTAATATAGAAGGGACTATTAACGGTCTTCATCAGTAGTCGCTGAAACTCTAGCTGGGTTTTTAATTTTATTCGATCCCTATTCAGAGAATTTTGCATTAATGAAAAATCAGAGATAAGTTGACCGACTTCCCCATTGGCGCGTATCGAAATTTTTTGATCTAAACTGCCCTGGGCTATTTTCTGGGTGAGCTTAGATAGCAATACTATCGGTTTGACAAATTTATTGGCTAAAAGGGTTAATATAAAGATCAAAAGTACAAAGGTGATCAACATAGGAATACTAAGTTTGAGTATCAAGTTATTCACTATAGATTCGACCATAATACTGAGCTGATGACTTGGCCCCAGTATTTTACTTTCATCAATAATTTCCATATAAAACCAATTCAGATCTGTTAAACGGGTAAATGAAATATAGACGTTTCTGCCTCCCAACGTTATTTGACGAAAGCCTTCTTCTATGTGTACTACCTCCCTTAATATTTTTTTAAAGTCAGAGTCATAATCAAGTAAACTTTGCTGAGTAATTGCATTGTCGATAAAATTTTCTATCCCGTAAATATCCTGGGTGGCCTTATCCGACAGGGCTATGGGCCGCATTTTATTATCAAGTAACATTGAATCACTCAGCTCTATTTTTGAGTTGTTGATAAAGTGCTCGACCAACAGGTCTAAGGTGACATCGGTGCCGACAACCCCAATAAATTCACCCTTAACATAAACGGGTGCTATCGCGCTGATCATCAACCTCTGTGTAGCGGGATCTTTATAAAGAGGTGTCCAAACTAGTTTTTTCTGCGGGTTTTGCTCGGGGCTGGCGGGTTTAAAGTAAACAGCGTCTGTCGTATTCAAGTCCTCAGGAAATATATCAATCATATTTATTTTTGGGTAGTAACGCAAAAAGCCTTCTGTACTCAGAAAATAGTTGGCTATGGTGTATTTGTTGCGCTTTAACAAGGGTTCAAAATATTCATTGAGATAGGCACTAATCTCTATTTTTTCTATTACCGCGGGATTGACCTCCATCCAGGTTGGCGACCAGATCGTTGAGGTGTCCGTACTGATATCGACCAACTGATTATTGTCAAGGTGGACTAAATGATCACTGCTATCCCAGTATTTCTTAGTTTTAATTAAATCTTTACCGGTAAACAAGTTTTGCGTAAATGTTCGTAGATTGTTGACGTCACTGGTGACATTGTCGATCAACAGCTCCAATAGTTGTTTTTGTACTTTGAGATATTGACTATTACTTTCGGTTAAGTGAGATAATAAAGCGGTTTGACTGACTTCCTTGGAAGCTGACTTGGCTAAATTCAACGAAGAGGTGCCGACATAAAGACTGATACCCAACACAATGCAAAACATAGAGGCTACCACTATAGTGATCTTGGCCTTTATGCCATTAAAACGAAATAATCTTGTCAAGTTAAGTTCCAATTTATCGAGTCAACCAAATTGCGAGTGATAATCTCACAGACAATGCTTCAGTTGGGGCATAATGTATTCCTCATTTACCCACGGATGTCGTATGCAAAGACCATAATTAGGCAATAGATTGAGGACACCTATCATACCCTCTACAATTTCCTTAAAATGGTCCTCAGATGGAGACAGAGTTAGTCGTTTGCCTGCCATATTCCAGGGTGAAAAAAACAAGACTAAAGAGAACACAGTAAGTTTGATCCTTTTCATCATGTGAATTGAATTCGCGGAGGTAAAATTAGCAACCAGAGTGATTAACCATCACTTTGGTTGCTAATAGTTTATTTTTTAAAGACTAAGCTATGCTTAACGTTCAAAATTTAGCTATGACTTTTACGCCAGGCCCCACAGAAGAAGAATCAATATAACCAATAATGTTTGGGTTTTTACTGACCAGTTCAATCACAGCAGCGTCATCTAAAGCGCTATCTGGTTTAGTCCCTTTACCGGTGAATATCAATTTTGACCAATAGGCCTTTAATTGAGAATCAGATTTTTTTAGTACGTTCACGTTAAAATCGTTACTAGTATTACCTGCTGATTGAATAATAGGCATCGCTTGTGAACCATCTGGGTAATACTTTGTTTTCCCTAGAAAAATTCGTTTTACATCATTTTTCGACATAGTATTTGTATTATCTGGATGAACCACAACTACAATTTCAGCAAATGAATAAGTACTTACCACAAGTGTCGAAAGTAAAAGTGTGTTGATTAATTTTTTAAAAGTGATCATATATTAGGTCCTTAAAATGTGAGGTAGATGCCTGCTGAAACTAATGTGGAGTCACCAAAAGTTAAAGTATCACCGTCATCGTTATATTGAGTAATGTCGAATTTCATCGCTACATTTGCTTGCACTTCATAACGTAAGCTTAACCCTAATGTGCCATAGTCCGTGATAGGGACACCTTGGTTAATACCAATAGGTGACGCCATGTGGGTTTTATCTATCGTTTCTTTCGCATTTGACCAGCTTAGCGTTGGCGTCCATTTACCCATTTGGTAACCAATATTGATAAAATGAGAAATTTGATCGTTAAACCCATGATCATCACTATAAAGGAAAAATTCATAATTCATTACCAAGTTGCCTGGCGTATAACTAGCACCACCAGAGATCCATGAAGCATGGTTATTATCATCAATTAGTGCGTCACCATCTGATAAGCCTGCCTCTTCAAAATCACCAACCAAATCAGATTGCAAGTCAAATACATGAGCCCCTAAACGGACCTTCCAGTCCTCTGCATACAGATTAAAAACAGCTCCATGTATATTTTGCAAATCAAAGGTTAATTTAGTGTTAAAGGCAGACAGAGAGACGACATCAACGCCAACTGTATTACCCATATAAGCTTCAATGCTAAAATCATAGTCGCCCATATAACTGGTGTAAGTGGTACTTGCTCCTTCATAAGAACCGAACGGCATAATATAAACGGGCGTAGGTGGTCTCATAAAGTTATAAGCATAACCTACATCTAAATAATCAGAGTACTGGAAAAAAATTAAGTTTTTCTTGCCTGCCGATACTTTCCAATTCTGATTGATTTGATAATCAACGTACGCACGATCTAGCTCCACATTAAAATCATTAGCTGAGCGGGCAATCATTTGTCCGGTGAAGCTTAATTTATTACTAAAGCTCACTGTGGATTTCAAACCAAAAATGGATTCTTTGTTAAAGGTAAGCTCATTATCATAAACACCACCGGCTATAGGCTCCGCTAAAAACACTTCATCTTTATCCAGCGTTTGTCCCGCTACAATATTGGCAAAGCCATTGATCGTGACATTTTTCCCATCATCAAGGGCAATATTAGTGGCCATAGACGTCGAGGAAACTAACGCTAAACTAGCAATTAGTAATTTTTTTTTCATATTAATCTCACTCTTTAGTTATTTATATTAATGTTAAAATGATTATTTGATTTATGGCCAGCTATTGAACTCACAGGACAAGCAGGGGGCCGTGCTAATGCCTATCTATTACAACTCATTAAATAAGTGTCAATTGGGATCTTTAAAATAAAGAAATTAGCCTGCTAGATTAAGAGCAGAATAAATCAAGTAAAAAAGATCAAAAGCATGACGATGAACTTAAGTTCGTTAGCTAACTTTAAAGCTTTTAGCAATCTTCTCTAGGTTGTTAGCGAGCTCAGCTAACTCATTGCTAACCATTGCCATTTCATGAGACGCACTGTGTGTTTGACCCGCACTTGAGCTTGCTTCATCAACATAAGTCACTATGCTATCTGTGACTTTCGCTTGATCCTCTGTGGATTTGGCTATATTGCTGGTCATCACATTTATTTCACTGATCGATGAGCTGATATCTGCCAACGACTCCCCTGCCTTGCTCACTTGCTCTACGCTTCTATCTGCAAGTACACGACCCGATTTCATAGCCGAGACCGCATTTCGAGCCGCGGATTGAAGCTTTTCCATTGTCGCTTGAATTTCAACAGTAGACTCTTGTGTTCTTGAAGCAAGTGTTCTTACTTCATCAGCTACAACGGCAAAACCTCGGCCTTGTTCACCCGCCCTTGCGGCTTCAATCGCCGCATTCAATGCTAATAAATTTGTTTGGTCGGCAATGCCTCGAATGACATCCAAAACAGAGCCAACTTGACTAGTGTTATGATCTAAGTTGTTAATCACCTCTGAGGATTTTGTTACGATTTCAGCGAGTTGATGAATAGTGCTGATAGTTTCTTTTACAACCCCTTCACCTTTAGTGGAAATATTAATAGTGTTTACCGTTGCTTGCTCAGCGACAGAAGCACTGTCAGCGACAGTTTGCACGCTCGCATTAAGTTCAGATACCGCTTCTTTCGTGTTTTGCGCACCGTTTTGTAACTGAAGGGTAATATGACTTGTTTCCTCAGCATTAGAACTAACTAAGGTTGCCATGTTAGAGAGAGGTAAGGCAATATCAACGACTTCTTTAATAGTTGCTTGTAATTTTTCAATGAATAAGTTGAAACAAGTGACCAGTTCACCAATTTCATCTTGAGCTTTTGTTTCAATGCGTACAGTAAGATCACCCTCACCTTCTGCGATATCTCGTAAACTTTTCACCACATCAATAACACTTGAACGAATAAGTCTAATAATAGGGAGTGCAACGGCAAAGAGAAGTACAATATTTATGGAGCCCATAACATAGCCCACCAGAAGCATGTTTTCTGTTGATTTGTTGGCTTGGTCTATAGCACTTTCAAATATGTCGACCTGTTCTTGATTAAACCCTTTAATGGTTAGATTCACTTTTTCTAATGACTCATTCATTGCTTTACCCATTTCAGGTAATTCTGAATAATCAATCGTTTCATTTACCATTCCGACAGACAATTTATTTGCTAACTCAAAATACTGCTCAAACTCACTAGACATTCGATTTGCTATCGCCGAATACTGACGACCAGTTTTGAAGATCGTATCAATATCTTTCCTGATACTAGCCGCTAACTCATCCGACTTGTCGAATGAGTCTTCATCAGAGCTTGTCACTGCAAGATTCAAAGTTTCTGAAAGATTAACAACACTTACCGCTATTGATTTTGATACCTGAACAATAGGGAATTGGATGTTCTTAGCTTCTATTAAAAGTTCCGAGCTTTCTTTGGCACTAATACTAGAGATAGTTATATAAGTAATAAAAGATAAACTGCCAATAATTGGTATAAGATAGATTTTTTGGGAGATACTGAAACGATTTAGAAAGTTCATATATTAAAGCTCTTCAATTACTGTTTTTATATTTATAAATCAACTATATAAACAATAATCTCCGAACCTATTAATACCTACAATAACTAGTAAACAGACTTACTACTTTTCAACTTGCAAGATAAAACTTCTGAAAGTTATCATTTATTCTACAATTTAATGTCACATCGATAATCGGTAAAAGTGAATCGTTTGACCTAACTCCCTCGTTTTATCAACCACCTCATGTGAGTAGTGATAACCCTCTCCATCTAGCACTAGGTAAAAATATTTACAACAACACCAAAACGTTGAATAGATATTACCGTGGGATAAGACACCAAAATAGACACTTAAGTGTTATTCGTGCGACACACATCAAATAAATATTAATTGATATATGTATCAGATATTTATGGGTGCTTTTTTTTCGCAGGGACGGTAAAGTAAACACTAAAGTGTCCTACTTATTTTCAGTAGGCGGGCGGAAAATGAGGTCTGGCTTGTGCCAAAAATGAGAAAATCAGTGTTGTGCACACTGAGTGAAATTATATTAATCCCAATTGTTGCGCGATCAAAACGGCTTCAATACGTTTATTTACACCTAATTTACTGTAGATACGTCTGTTGCATCCCTTAATGGTATCGAGTGCAAGGGACAACTCTTCACAGATATCGCTATTTGAATAGCCTCTTGAAATCAGGTTCAAGACTTCCAATTCGCGTTTTGTTAACGATTCGATGAGCACTGTCGGGTGTTCACTACTAGATGGCTGCCATACATTCTGTGATTTAAGAAAGTCGGTCTGATTAATTGATGTTTGGTATTTAAGTAAACCGTCGGTTATGTAACTAGATACCTTTTTCGTTAATTCTTGATAACTGATATTTTTCTGATTTTTCTGATTTGGATATAAGTATACCCAGGCGTTTCTGGTATTGCTTTTTGCTGAATGTAAAGCGACATTAGCGATGGTAATTGCCTGCTCCCAAGTTACCATATCTAGTTCATTATCATAAAAAGGGTAAGGTACAGCCCCGATAGAGCAAGTTTTATTTAAGTCAATACCTTCGGCTATAACAAAAGTGTGAGCTTGAATATTCTGCCTGATTTTTTCGCTTAACAAGGGGATCTCTTTAGTATTTCTTATGCTGCACACCACAAGAAACTCTTCACCGCCTAATCTGATAACCCAATCTGATGGTTTACAGGTTTTCTTGATCACTTGAATAAACTGTTTTAATACGGCGTCACCGGCCTTATGACCATGTACTTCATTGACTTGTTTAAAGTGATCGGCGTCAACCATAATAAAACCAAATCTAGTTTTTTTGCTTGACTTTACATTATCGAACTCCATAGAAAGAAATCTTTGCAAAAAACGCCTGTTATGTGCCCCTGTGAGCTGATCTGATTCTTCAAGGTATTTAAGTGTTTCGCTTAATGCCGTATTTTTTCCTTCGATTTCCAAATATGCACTCGCATTGTCAAGTGCTACTGCGGTATAACTGGCCAAGGTTCTAATTATTTCTAACTTTTCATTAGAGTAGGCATGGGGTTTTCGGTTTTGTAAAATCATGCAGCAATTGACTTTTCGATTATGACTGCGCAATGGTAAATACAGCATAGATACCATAGAGTTATCAGCAATTAATGGCTCCTTTCCTGGGAAATACTGTGCTATTTCGCTCGCTTCTTGTATGACGATATCCTTGTCCTGATTGATACATAAGTTGGCTAAGTAGGCTGTATGACTGCTTTGTTCTATCACGGCGATAGGATCCTTACCCGTTGAAGCTGACAACCTAAAGTCTCTCGTGCCTTTTGTTTTGTCATAGCGGGTTATGACAAAGACATGTGCATCAACGATATTACTCATATGCTTATAAATACAGTTGAAAATTGCTCTTTCGTTACCGCGGACGCTGAGTTCTTTGCTGATTTCACTCAAAGAATCTAACTCTGCAGTACGATCAGATACCTTTTGCTTTAGTTCTATATTGAATTTTTCAAGTTTTTCTTGCTGTTGATTAATCGATGTTTGCATTTTTTTGAAATTATCAACAAGTACACCGACTTCATTTTTTGCGTTGATCGAAATTTTTTGTTTTATTTGACCTGCTGCAATAACCTTAGTGATGTCAGACAGAGCAATAATAGGTTTTAAAAATCGATTAATTAACAATGAAATCAACAGCATTGATATCAAAAAAAGCAACAATCCGGGTACCGTGAGCTTATTAATTAGTTGCTCGGTAATTGAGTCTATCTCACTTGACAGGTTTCTCGTGGCACTTAATAACTCGTTTTCATTGAGGACATTAATATATACCCAATCAAGTTGTGCTAATTTCACAAATGAAACGTAGAGAGTTTTATCATTAAGTGAGACTTTTTCAAATCCAAACATCTTGTTTTTCATCTTATTGAAAACGGCTTTGAAGTTAGAGTCGTAGTTCAGCAAAGATGTTGAAATGATGTCATCACTATTATCTATATGCTTATTATAGATATCCTTCATAGCCATTTCTGGCATCGCTATTGGTTTGAACGAGTGGTCAAGTAAAATAGAATAGCTGCCCTTTTCTTTATCTTGCGTAATGTGGTGGGTGGCCAAATTTTTTAAGGTAATATCGGTGCCTACAACACCAAAAAATTCATCTTTGACATAAATAGGTGCTATAACACTGATCATCCAGCCTTGGCCAGCCGGATCTAAGTATAAAGGTGTCCATATAGTTTTTCGTTCAGGGTTGGCTATTGGGGCTGCTGGCTGAAAATAGATCCCTTGCGTGGGATTTAGATCGGAAGGAAAGAATGTCAACATTTCAATTCTGGGGAAGTAACGTAAAAAACCTTCTTTACCGATAAAATAGTTAGCGATGGTATTTTTATTACGCGCCAGTAGTGGTTCAAAATATTCATTCAAAAATGCGCTAGTCTCGATCTTATTGAGAGCATTTTCATTCACTTCCATCCAGCTAGGTGACCATAAGGTAGACATGTCGGTACTAATTTCAATCAGTTGATTATTGGGTAAATGTTGTAAATGTTCCTGATGATTCCAATATCGTTTGGTATTAAAAAGTTCTTCATTGCTGTAAAGCCGAGTGGTGAAATCCTTTAAATTACTGACATCATCTTCAACTGTTTTGAGTAACAGTTCTAATGTCTCCTTTTTTGACTGGGTATAGTTTTCGTAATAGGTTTTGCTTTGTGCCAACAAGATCGTATCACCTATTCCCTTAGTGGCTAATTTGACGTTATTGAGGGATGAGATTCCAACATAGGCTTGAAAACTTATAATAGTGACAAAGATGAAAATAAAACCGACCAGTGTTTTTGTTTTAATACCAATTTTCGAACTTTTCAAATGTACACTCACTCTTTCTTTAATATAATTAACCTGAGATCTGTTTAAGCTCTGGCTTATTCTAAGCAACCATCAACCCAAATTCACTAGCTGATAACTTAATACGTGGTTTTTGTTCTTTTAGACAATAAGCCACTATTCCTGAAATAACATTCAACATAAAACCTGTTTCGCTACGGTGTCGGCTATGCTCTATTTGCCAAATATTCTTTAGTTGGTAGTTTATCGTTTCAATTGTGTATCTCTTTGATAATATTGCTCTATCAAAGGCAGATATTGCCTTAGCCTTCATGTTCTTACAACTGTAGTAACCAAGTCTACATCAGTTTCTGTTAGTTTTTCACTCAACTTCTTTCCGATATAACCTTTATCTGCATATAGCTTTCCAATTAAGTTTTTACACAACTTAGGGATCGGCGTTCTATCATTAGTGTTGCCCGGTGTTATCTTCAGAGAACTAACTTCACCAATGTGATTTATCAATAAATGTAATTTAAAACCGTAAAACCAGCCCATCGTTCCTTTCCCTCGTTTGGCAATATAATTAAACACTCTGTTACGTGGAATACATATGTTATGGCACACTTTAAGACTTGTGGAGTCTACAAAAGTAATGCCTGTGGGTTTACCTTTTACGGTTTGAAAATAAGCACACATCGGAATAATTAGCGCTGACATTTTGTGTAAGAAGCGTGTGTAACTCAATAGTATTGGGAAGTGCTCTCCCCCCAATATTTACGAACTAAACCAATATAGAAGTTCTTGAAATCTCTATGGTTTGATTGATGAAAAGCA
>Ga0209184_1002148_pt1 | contig 10659 bp, 12 predicted proteins | sample EN8Hudsemesocosm_2_FD_184627 | JGI IMG/M metagenome (GOLD analysis project Ga0209184, IMG submission 184627) | Methane-oxidizing microbial communities from mesocosms in the Hudson Canyon - EN8C Hudson Canyon (SPAdes) (version 2) | ecosystem: Environmental > Aquatic > Marine > Cold seeps | place... | reverse complement strand
GAAGGGGAGAGTTTTGGTCGGGCCTCTTACGAGCAATGTTTGTGACCTTAATGGGTTAGCGAGAGAGGTCTCATATCTAACAGAGTATAGGTACGGGCAAAACTTCGATTACCTGGAAAAGCCTGAATATTTAGTTGAGCCTGAAGACCTAGAGAGTCTACTAAATATCTAAATAGAACAGTTCCCCGAAGTGGAGTCTTTTCGGTATATAGCCGCTAGAAAGAGGCATGTGTAATAGGGTAAACTGCAACATATATTATTTTAAAGTGGATTTGTTGCATGCAGTCTAAACCCAAATTTCTTGAGCCGGATGAAATAAAAGAATTGGCTAAAAGGCATCTTCAGGGGAAGTTTAATGTGAGAGATGCCGCTCTAATTGCATTTAGTGGTATGTCCTATTTAACGTTATTAGATTTGAGTCTGATACGGGTTAAGGATCTGCTTACGGAAAGTGGGAAGGTATACAAGCAAATGGTTATCCCTGCTGAATTTAACCCAAATGGAAAACAGAAAGTTCTAATAATTCCGAATAAGCCTCCGCTGTTAGAACTCACTGAAGGTGTAATTAAGTGGAGAAACAAGGAAAATTTTGGTTTAAGTAACTTAGGTACGTACTGCGGTTTAAATCCAGAGTCTCGCTTTTTTCTGGATAATGACGGTAATGAATTTTCATTAACACCGAGAGCTAAAGGCAACAAGGAAATTGCCAGAATGCAGCCAACGAAACTAAGAAGGCACTTTGATAAGTTTGTACTCCCTATTGGTGTTACGCCACAAGGACTGAATAGATCATTTCTTTTGAATTTTTACAGCGAATCTATAAAAGACGGAAAACAATCCCAGACAATACAAAGCTTAGTCAAGCTTACCGGGCTGGGTGTAGGCACGATTCGCCGCCAAATTTACCGAGAGCCTAGGTCCATAAAAGACGTTCTCTCAGATATGTATCAATAAAGGCTACACAATAATTGGCGGCTTAAATAATCTTAGTAGTGAGATAAATTCAAGTGGAAGGAGAGCCTTTTTTAGGCTAATGGATTTGTTTACTCACTACCTACGGAACTCCTTTATTAATCTAACCATCTTTCCATTTACGGTTAAATCAGAAAGGTCTGTTCCTTGCGTAGATTTAGCATAGGGGTTTGCACCTTGTTCGAATAATGACCGTACTAATCCATAATCAATATTTTTTATTGCTTCAACTAATTTAGTTTCAAGTTCAATTTCTGTAAAACCTTGCTTCTCTTCTAGCTCTTCTCGGGCTATTTCAGGTAAATCTTTGCCGCAGTGCTTACATATAATAGCCTTAACTTTGATTTCCTCTGCACAATAAGGGCACAGTTTGACTGCCCGAAGAGGCGGCGCCGATCTAGGAGCCGTCTTAGATTGCTTTTCTTGTAATATGTTTGCGGAGAAAGCCCAGATAATTGCAGCTACCCATCCTAGAAAGGTCCAACCTAGCAGTAAATTTAGGAGAAAGACTGGTACCATATTCTTGTGGTTTCTATTCCATGCAACGATGGTCGGTAAAAGATAAATGGCTGCTAATACAATTATTATTATTATCGAAATTAGTACCGGACTCCCTTGCCCCATTTTTAACACCTTCTCTCACGTTTTATTATACATTTAACAATTTACTAGACAGGATCCGTATTTTGCAATGCCATATTGGGTTCAGTATAAATCGATTTTAATAGGAAAAAATACCACGCTACTGAAATACGAAAATATATTAGAGAGATATTGTAAAAATAACCAGTGATAAAGGCTAACTATTTTAGGGGTGGAATCAGAACTAATTATTAGTACTAAAAAAATTTTTCTTAAAATAGAATTTCTTCTTTCAGATAGTAAGTAGCCGCGTGAGAGGCACTGACCACATTTTTTTTAACGCAGGCAGTAAGAAACCTTAATACAGGCCGAAGCCCGCTTGGGTCGAAAGCAGAATTGGGCCCCTTTGACTACTCGGCGTCGTTAAAGGGCGAAGAGTTGCCATCGCTTTCAGTCTGTAATTAACGATAAACCTAATATTAAAAAGGAATGCTTTTACTCTGAACCTAGCGGTCTTTGGAAGTCTAGAAAGTAAACGCTTTTGTAGTTTCACCATCAGCTTCCCACGAACTCAAAAGGTATTATTTTGGTTATGAACTCTGAGTTTGTTGAAATCAGCCTTAAAGCGATACCTATCTTTGTCCAAAAATAACCAGCCTAGATAGCTATATCGATTCACGCTTTCGCTGGCACAAAGCGAACCTTTTGCAATTGTAGGTTTTAACTATTTTTGGTGTATAGCAAAACCTGGGAAATCCATACCTAGGACAATGCAGTTCTTCACTGGCTTATTAGTTCTGATTCTAGTCCTTTCTTGTAAGTTATTCTCGTAGGTACTCTGTTATAGTTTTTCAACTACTTAACAAGAAATCTAACGGAAAGCAGGCCATATGGCGAAAGAATATATATCCATCGATGTTGAAACTACAGGTCTTAACCCTAAGAAAAACAAGATTGTTGAATTTGGGGCTGTCAAATTTGATGAAGAAGGTAATATCGTTAGTGAGTTTCAAGCCTTGGCTAACCCTGGTGGTTTCGGTATCCCAAATGAAGTCATTGATATTCATGGAATAGACGATGATATGGTGGAAGGAAAACCATCGCCTGTTGCTGTTTGGAATTCACTTTTAGACTGGGCGGATAACTGCAATAGTTTTGTTGCTCATAACGCATCTTTTGAATGTGGTTTTATACAGGAACTTTACTCAGATCCAAGTGATATCCCTGGTCTATTCTTTATCGATACACTCAAAATAAGTAGGCGACAATTAAATGATAGGAGTAGTTATAAGCTTTCATCCTTAGTTCCTTCACTGAAGTCATCTGAGGCTCACCGCGCACTACCTGATGCAAAAGCGTGCATGGAATTATTTTTAGAACTCGCAGGTACTTATAAAAATGGGAAAGTGCCAAAATCTCAAGAAAAGCCGATAGCAGAGTATGATTTCTTTGAAGAGAATAAACCTTCACATAAACAATTAAGCTATATTGAAGGCCTTGGTGGTGATCCTGATTTAGTCAATCTCAAATCTGAAGCTAGTGAATATATCGATGAGCTGAAAGGTAAAACCAGTTCAGTGGCTAAGTTTAATAAGACAGCCAATCTCGCAGGTAGAGCAGGCCATGCTATAGCCACCGTAATAGGTTTTATATTTGTCTTGTCTGGAGGTGTAAGTATATTAGCAAACCCATTATCTGGTTTGTCTATTTTAATTGCTGGATTACTTATTCTTCCTGTGGCACGGAAGAAAGTTTACGTTTTAACGAAGACCTCCATTTCAGGTAAAGTTCGGTTCTTACTTGTTTTTATTTGCTTCATAGCAAATGCAATTTTTATGACTTCATCGGTTTAGCAACATAGCCCACATATTGCAGAATAGTCAAAGCTTAGTTAATTTTGTATCGGAAATGGAGGCATTGGAAGATGGATTTAGCAGACTGGTTTTACGGACATTTTAATATTGATAATGTTGTTCTGTTTCTTTTATTTTCTCTTGGGATCGTTTGCTGGAATATGGATTGAATTTCAAGGCGTAGTGCTTCAACTTTCGATGATCTTCAAAGCAGAGTTAGAGAATTAGAAAGTCGCTTGGGCATAAAAGATAAAGAATAAATTAATATTGGATTATGCCCATTTTGGGGTTAAAAAATGAAGAGAACGATCAAGGGAATAAAGGATTGAGCGATAGATTTATGATACCGGAAATTTCCAAGACCTTAAGAGATTCTCTTAAGAATCTTCAAACTACAATGATATTCTGGCCTAATAAGAATTGATTACAATACTCATATATTAGGACAAAAAAATATTATGAAGAATCGCGAAGAGCTATTCCAATTGCTGCAATCAAAGGATTGGGAAAACCTTTCTAGTTTACTATACGACAACTACTCAATCCTTAAATCTGATCCGATTGTTCAGTTTGCTATCAATCTGTACGAAAAGGAGTTTTTTTCAGAAACTTATAATTTAGAACCTTCTGAACGCTTAATTTCTTTTAAATCTCCAGGTGTGTTGATTGAGTCTGGTAGAATTCCTTTTTCCGGTGAGTTTGTAGCTACATTTATTGATGAAAAGCTTAAGTTACTTAAACAAACTAAGTGCAAGACACTGTTTAACTTTGCCTCATCTCATCAACACAGACCTATAGCTAAAGATATTTTGGCTGAATTAAAAGAAAGTAAGCCTGAAATAATTGCAGATGGGGTTCGAGAAAAAGTTTCAATATCAGCGAACAGTATTGGAACTGGAAAACCCAAAATAACAAGTTTGTTTAAATCTCCCCAAGAACAAAATTTCTTTGAAGGTGTAAGGCTTGCCTTCCCAACTTTTCATCCTTATCCAAATGTTGCATTAAATTCAGTGATTGATTTTGACTCAATTAAGGGGGGCTTGAACAGCCACGAAAGAGAGTATTTCTTCAAAGCTTTAATTGATTGTGTTGTCTTTGACGCCAATCAAAAATATCAGCCAATATGCTTTATAGAACTAGATAGCTCTTTTCATAATAGTGAAAAAGCAATTAAGAATGACAAAATGAAGAATGCTATCTTTAATGCTGCAAATGCTAAGTTGATTCGGATCAGGGCTCACGATAGGAAAGAAACAACTACCGACAAGTTCCGGCAATTAGTAACAGAGATTATTCGAAATCCCGTTTAGGGCAACATTAGTGTGAATCGACGAAAAGATAGCTAAACGGAAAAGATCAGGGGAAAAAATGAAAGTATTATTATTGATCACAATATTGTTTTCTTCATTTCCGGTTCTCGGAAATGAAGAGGAGATTAAATTCTGTGAACTCAAGGGTTTCGCTGAAGGTGTCGATGATCAGTTAGCTTTAAGATTGATAGTTTCTCAAATGAAGAGAAATCTATGGTTAAACTGGGGGCAGGATTGCTCCATGGCCTATCTGAATGGCAAACATTTTGGTGAACAAGAGAAGGAAAGAAAGAAAATTACTTCCTACGGCAGCGATGGTTGGTTGCCTTTACAAAACTATCGTCTGTTTAGAGAACGAATGGAACACTCTCTTCTCGATTTAATGGGCTATGGGACATATAAAGAAAGATAAAATTACTTTGAAAGAGTGCTATTTGTAGGGGGAAAAGAACATTTTAGAGTCGGCACGGGAATTATTGAGACGTCAAACTGATGCTTAAATTCAGGCGATAGCGTGCGGTAAATTGTGAGAAGCTCTTGCTCATCACTCGATAGTGTTATTGAGTGTTCTTTTTTTTCACTATTCATAACGGAAAACCATGCAGCTTAAATGTACTGTTTATTTATACAGTTAAATTGAGTTGTGTCAATCATATTTCTGATAACTTTTTGGGCTGAAATCCGAACTATGCCTTGTAATTATAGTTAGTACCTAATCATAATTCACGGGCCTTAAATAAGGCGTTTTTTCACATAAAAGGGTACTCATGAATATTCAAAGCAGTATTAAACTCATCACACTTTCTTCAATTCTTGCTCTTAGTGCTTGTGGCAGCAGTGGCGGTAGTGATGCGCCTGTCAATAATGATCTAGGTGGTATCTGGATGGGCTCTGCTTTAGAAACCGATGAAACAACGGCACAAGATTCATTTGGTTTAATCTCAGAATCAGGGAAAGCATTCTTCCTAACTGAAGGTGATCTTGTCATAGGAAGTGTTTCAACTGCCGATAACAATTTTAGTGGTCCATTTACTGAATATTATTCTGATGGTGGGGTTGGTAGTGGCACAATCTCAGGCACATTTATTTCGCGCAATAGCTTTTCAGGTGCTGCATTTTCTGATGGCTCTCAAACGTCAGTGTTTTCTTATTCTTATAATCCAGCGCATTCACGCAACTCAAGTCTAACGGATATTTCAGGCACATTTAGCGAAACAGAAGGCGCATATACCGAAACCTACACCATAGGCATGGACGGCACTATAACTGGTAGCGATACGGATGGCTGTATTTTTGGCGGCGCTATTACCTTGCCTGATACTGACTATAACATGTACAACGTTAGACTAACGGCAAGCAATTGCGGCGATGCAAACGGCACCTACAACGGTTTAGCTGCGCTAATTGATAATACTGAAGATAATGTCACCTTAGCCATTGCCGCAGAAGGCAGCGTTTATATGTTTGCTGGTCTTATTCCGAGAACTTAATGACCATAAAAAAAGTTGGTGATAAATGGAAGGTCGATATTTGGCCTAATGGTCGTGAAGGGAAACGCAAAATTGCATTTGTTTCCCTAGCTCCAGAATCTTTACGTAATTACGTTGAGGAAGAACTTATAAATCGCAATCCGATTTCTACATGGAATAGAGAAAACGCTTAGCATCAACTATGAAGTTATTGACTTGTTTTGAACTTACGCCTGACTGAAGTTTGTCATTCTAGTAGACATGAAAATGGATGTGTGAAAAAACTCTGAATAAAGTAAATATGATTGTCGCTAAAGTACTAGCCGAAAAACTCAGGGGAATAAAGTAATTACGGATATAGGCCTTTGTAAATATTTTTAAAATAGTTGTACAGACTCGTTCATTTTCAAGATGTGATATATTGGTATCAACCGGCCACAGATCCGGCCAGTTATTTTCTTAAATTGAATTTTAATCGATTTAAATATACTATAATTCAATGACTTATTAGTCAGATTAAGTGGCCATTAATCCGGCCAGTGTTCGGTAAATTCTATGACAACTACTATATTAGACGCTGCTCCTTTCATTCCAAGTGAGAAATCATTAGATGCCTGTGATCTTCCAGATAAAACAATAGAACTTGCTACTAGTTCTGCAAAGGTTGCTGGGGGGATTGATGTCATTACTCAAGACACTATTAGGCGTCATATGATAGTGATTAACTCCTATTACTCTAATCTCATTGAAGGAAACAGCACTAAACCTCATGAGATTAGGGCCGCTCAGAAAGGCAATTACAATACTGATCCACTAAAACGGGACCTTCAACTTGAATCACTTGCTCATATTCACGTAAATGAATGGATTCAAGGTCAGAATCTTGATCTTGATCGGTTGTATTCGGTTGAGTTTGCAAAAGAAATCCATAAAAATTTTTATGAGCAAATCCCAGAGAGTTTGCGAGAAATTAAAAGTAAGGACGGATTAAAACTAGATGTAGTCATTCCAGGAGAATTACGCAATCGGGATGTTGACGTTGGGAATCATATAGCTCCAGAAGCAGAATGCATAGAAGCAATACTTGGACGTTTTTTTGAAACTTACCATCCAAAGCGATTTTCTAGCCACAAAAAGATAATTTCTGTTATGGCCGCGCACCACCGGTTTTTATGGATACACCCATTTTTAGATGGTAACGGACGTGTATCACGCTTATTCACCGATACAGCCTTAAAACTTATTGGTTTAGATAGTTATGGAATGTGGTGTGTTAGTAGAGGTTTAGCTAGAAGCAGTTCGAACTATAAGTTTCATCTGGCAAATGCGGATGCAGCTCAACAGGGAATGCTTGATGGTAGAGGTCCATTATCAGAGAAGGGGTTGATGGGTTTTTGCGGTAATATGATAGAAACAGCTTTAGACCAGGTATCCTATATTTCTGACACTCTTGAATTAACTAATATGAGAAAGCGTATTAATAGCTATGTACAGGCAAGAATTGATGGCAGAGTGCAAGGGGTGAGTTCAGACATCAAAAAATCAGCAGGATTAGTGCTTTATAGTGCCTTTCTACAAGGAGAGTTGAGTAGGTCGGATGCAATGGCCTTAACTGGATTAAAAGAACGCTCCGGACGGCGCCTGCTAAGTAGTTTGAAATCTGATGGGTTGATAAGTGAGACATCTTCAAAATCACCATTTCGATGGGAAATTCCTGAACATGCGGAACCGTGGTATTTCCCGAATTTAACACCTGGAATATAAACTAGTTTATTGAAAAGTCGACCGGGGAATAAAAATCATCTAGTGTAATAAAGTTGATTCAAGAATATCTAGATTTGTAGACTATGAGTCTGTCGATCATCCCCCTTTTATTTCATACCGAGGCCAATGCTGCTCTTCACTGGCTTATTAGTTCTGATTCTAGTCCTTTCTTGTAAGATATTCTCGTAGGCACTCTGTTATAGTTTTCCAAAAGGTTAAAACAATCAATCTAACGTAATTATTAGCACGCTACAAAGGACTTGAGATGACAGCTAAAGAGAATCGTGTATTTGTTCGCCAATTAAAAGCATGTGATTAGTACAGAACTATTTAAACGGAAAAAGCATGGGGAAAAAATATGATCGATAAATATAGTGACTTTGATTGGGATAACTTTGCCAAAGAACTAAGTGACCTCGGAATTACTGTATCAATAGAGCATGGTAGATACTTTGCCACGTTGTGGGACGATGCTCTTGATACCCATACTAGCTCCAGAATTGTAATTCAATACACGGATATTCCAGAAATAAGCAAATGCAAAGACTCATATTTAGCTAAACATTATGGAGTCTCCGTTAAACAATACCGAAGATGGAAAGAAGCAAGGCGTACTGGTGACCAATGCAGGGCAAAAACACAAAAAGGTACGCCATGCCAAGCGCTTAATTTTAGGACCGAAGACAGGCTACCTAACTCACCTACCGAATGGAATCCCGATAAACCAGTTTATTGCTCAATCCATGTAAACAAAGCTACGAATGTTAGCTATTTATAATCAGGGAAAAGGAACTAGGGAAAATGAGTATATTTCAAAATGCCATAGATTCTATCCAAGTCGGAGTCGAAGATTATCAATTTAATGACGAGAGGCGAACTGCTTCATCGATCCGGAATGTATCAGCAGGTGTTTTACTTCTTTATAAGGAAAAATTATGCCGTTTATCGCCAAAAGATGACCCTGAACTACTAATAAGTAAAAACCTTGTTCCTGAGTCAAAGCCTGATGGCTCATTAATGTTTAAAGGTAAGGGGAAGCGAACAGTAGATGTTCAAGCCATCAAAGAGCGCTTCGGTTCATTGAACGTTACAGTTGATTGGAAGGTATTCGATAAAGTTAATTTTCTTAGAAACAACGTAGAGCATTACTATACATCTGAAACTCCTGTAGTGGTTCGTGAAATCTTAGCTAAATCATTTGTCCTTATTCAAAACTTTTTGACTACAGAGCTTGAGGAAGAACCTCGTGAGGTGTTGGGTGAAAAGTGTTGGAATGTTCTTCTTGATATCAGTGGTGTTTATACTGAAGAGCAAAATGTATGCTCCGCATCTATAAGCAATATAGATTGGAAATTTGAAACGGTAGCTTGTGCAGCCACTGAATTACGCTGCCCTAAATGTTCTTCAGAGTTAATTAAAGTTTCTGATTACCTTGGAAAATACCCTGATATAAATTTGTTATGCAGTTCATGCGGTAATAGTTTTAAATTTAGTGATGTACTTACTGAATGTGTACACAACTATTTGTATGCTGATGCATATATTTCAATGACTGATGGAGGCGAGTTCCCCTACTCAAATTGTAATGAGTGTGATGAACCAATATTCGTTATTGAAGAGAATGCATGCATGTCATGTTGCTATGAACCAGAGTCATTTACGTGTTCATATTGTTCTGCTGAACTTGAAGATTATGAGGAAGACGGAAAGGTATGCGATAGATGCCTTTACGTACACGATCAAATGAATAAAGACTAGAAGGGCTAAATTAAGAACTAAACAAGGGAATAAAATATGATCGATAAATATAGTGACTTTGATTGGGATAATTTTGCCAAAGAACTAAATGACCTCGGAATTACTTAAGAGGAAGTGCGATGAAAGTATCAATAACATTATTCATGGCAGTTTTGTGGTTTGTTTTTGGGTGGGTGTTGTCATCGATAGTCCATTATGAAAGCGACCTTTTATGGTTGGCATCACCTCTAGCCATATTGGTTTCTGCTTCTATGACAATTTTAGTGGCCTTTATTAGTTGGAGTAAAAATAAAAAAGCTGAATTAACAAACCGAACAATTACGTATTTGATGAAAGAATTCCCCTTCTCTGAACGGGTAAGTAAAAATATTGGAGCTGTACAGAAAAAGATAATGCAACAGTCTCCTAATTTTGCTATTAGAGATGATCAGAAGAAGCTTTTAAATTTTCATTTGGATATTTACGAATCTACTTTTAACGAGTTAAGCCAAGAAGAAATTGATTCTCTAGAATATTTACTTGGCGTTTACGAGACTATTTTCCTAAATATTAAATATGAATATTTTGACGAGGCTATAGTCAAAGATCACTTAGGAGTTGATTTCGGTGTACAGTTTTGGCTGAGCTGTTGGCCCCACGTAATATATCGGAATGAGATGGAAAAAATATATATGGCTGCTAAAGGGTTAAATCCGCAAAATGGGGGTGGAGTTTATAACTCTTATAGAGAATATATCTACAGTTATAAGCCACTAGAACGCAGTCACCCAGTGTATGGCGAAAAAGCAGGAAGCCAAGTCCATATGGACAGTATAAGCAATGTCGTTCAGCTCTCTGAGTAGAATAATTAATGAAATAACGGCAGGGGAAAAAATGAAAGTATTATTATTGATCACAATATTGTTTTCTTCATTTCCGGTTCTCGGAAATGAAGAGGAGATTAAATTCTGT
>Ga0209184_1002141_pt1 | contig 10694 bp, 9 predicted proteins | sample EN8Hudsemesocosm_2_FD_184627 | JGI IMG/M metagenome (GOLD analysis project Ga0209184, IMG submission 184627) | Methane-oxidizing microbial communities from mesocosms in the Hudson Canyon - EN8C Hudson Canyon (SPAdes) (version 2) | ecosystem: Environmental > Aquatic > Marine > Cold seeps | place... | reverse complement strand
GGCACCATCAATCGGTTGTGGGTTTAGCCCAAGGTCCTTTTTACGAACATCAATTTCTTCAAGGTATTCTGAATACAAACTCATACAATTCTCTCACTCACAGTTTTAATAATGGCTGTCAAAAAAAACGCTTTACTCTCTAATATTGATCGTAAGCGGCTTCACCCACGCCCAGAGATGCGCGATAAGCTTTTAGCACTATTTAGACCAACTCATCAGTTGGTGTTTGGTTGCTACGGTGTCGGTTTTGATGACAATCAATTGATTCTCATATATTTAGTATTGCCGATCGGTGGCCGTATGACTTAAATGTTAATCTTAAGGCATAAAGTGTAGACCACACTCGTATTTACGCGCCCATATTCTACGCTATTTCCATTTAAAAGTTAATAATAAGCTGCGCTTATGGACTGTATGTTCGGTATTCACAGTCTGTATATAAGTGTGTGTAGGTGTTTAAAGAGGATAGATTCGTTCTTTTAATCGAAAATAGGCCAGTATATGTTGCTTATCCGAGCCATTCTAATGCTTCATCTAAATGGTGAACAACTTTTGTTGATTCATTGGGGATATGGGTAAATGCCTTGTAAAGTCGGGCAATTTGTGGAGAAAGCTCAGAAGGCGCAATTATGGCCAGTTTAAGTTCAGCGCCTTTTAAACAGTTCGTGGATAATTCGCTTAACTGTAACAATGTACTGTTAGAAACCGCTTCTAATTGAGCGTCTCTTAAATCAATAATTTCATTAAAACCAGGCTGCCAGTGATTATTGTTATACATACTCATATAAAAACGAATGAGATCAGCGTCGGTGATTTCACCAGACCAGGTGTTTAAAACGATTTTTTGTTCGTCGTAAAATCGATTTGCTAAAGGCATATTTTATGCTCGCTGATGATGAAGTGATGAAACTATTTTGATTGAAGCGTGAAGGCACGTTCTGGCCTTCCTGAGTCTGTGTAAACTTAGCTTAGTAGGCTGTCTATATCATTTTCTGCTTCTGTTAATTCAGCAATATCGTCAAAGATTGAAACCAAATCAATACTAAGTGGCTTGATAGCATCATTACGAATATTAGGTGAATTGTGCGTTTCGCGGAATAGTGCTTCTAATGACATGTTGTACTCCTTAGCAATAATACTCAGCTCTACTTGTTCTATCACAGACAGTGCAGTAACAAAGCAAGTTCTGTCATTGAGTATAGAAGAGCAATCCCTACGGTAAAGGTAAGAGTTGATAGTAAATGTATAAAAGTGAATTAAGCTTGAATTAGTGCTTGTAAATTCTAGTGATGGTTTATACTTAAAGGTTCTTATCTCTGCCTATTTTTCACCTTTTAGCAGCGATTATTTTTTGAGTAGAGGAATAAATGACCGAATCCACAAAAATTGTCAGCAAAGTGCTGATACATGAGTTTGAAAACGTCGCACTGACCGTGCTTAAAGATGTTTGTATTCAAAATAACCTTGTCGGTTTAAAAGTAACCACAGGCGATAACTCTGTTGGTCTAAAAGACTCGTCGAACGATATTAATGAGATTCTAATCTCAAATGTTGAATTGGGAGCTATTTTTCTAACTGAAGCACCTGATTGTAATGGTATTACAGGTTTAGAGTTGTGTACAAAGATTCATCAGGAAAGGCCTGAACTGCCGATTTTCTTGCGACGAACTAAGGATACTATTCTGGATGATGAGGTTCAGAATGCCATTGCAGGTAGTTATGTGACAAATAATATTCATAAATTGAACGAACTAATTAATGAATACATTTGTAGTATGTATTACCCAGTTGAATTGGCACAAGGCTTTCAGGAAATCTCCATTAAGGCATTTGAAAGCTTGATGCCAGGCTCTGAGATTCGTTGTGATTACCCTTATTTAGTTAAAGACCAAATTATTTACGGGGAGCTATTCAGCTTAATTCCGTTAGAGAGTGATTGGTGTCGTGGTTATATGATGCTGCAAACCACAGAGAATGAAATTCTAGAGCTGATACGCTCTGGTCAGACGGCAATTCACACAAACCGACCCTCGCGTTATGAAATTAACTCTATTTTGAATGAAGCAACAAATATGATTTGGGGGAGTGTTAAGTCCCGCTATTTTGCAAATGCTGATGCTGATGCTGATAACCGTACTCATGTGCCTATTATTGTAAACCATGCGCATAAACATATTTCATTTGGTTCAACCGAGCCTCAATTATGCTTTAAATATACGGTTCATGATCCAGAACATAAGTTTCAGAATTTTACCCTGCATCAGCGACTTATCTTTAACCTAAACTGGTCACCCGAGAAATTTGCCGAAAGTGATAAAATTATTGAAGAGTTTGTAGAAGGCGGTGAGCTGGAGTTCTTTTAGTCTTTCGTTTTATAGAGAGCCTTGCACGACGTTGTTTATTTAATCTGCTGTTGTGCAAACTCACTTATAAAATGAAATGCCACTATTTATACCCTTTAAAGATCATGTACTTGGCATTTTTTGACCAGATAAATGTTATTTGTCGCCAGAAGTCGAGCATAGTTTCAAAAAAATCTTCCCCGTTTTTTTCAATGATTGCTGCTTTATTAAGCGTGGTAGCCTCTACCAACTTAGCCCAACTTAGCCCAACTTGGTTGTATCTCATCTGTTAAGTCGATGGTCTCGATAGCGCTAAATCCTGCCAGGCATAGGTTTTGGTAAATTTCACTCTCTGTTAGCAATGACTTTGCAACGAATGTTTCAGCCAATAATGTTTTATCGATATTTTTAACTTTCTCTCTTAATACTACTCCGTCTGCTATTAAAATGGTGCCACCGGGTTTAAGTACACGCCATGCTTCTGCTAAGGCTTCTTTGTGACCTATATGATGAATCGACTCTAATAGCAGTACAGCGTTAAAATGTTGGTCTGAATAAGGCAGGGTGCAGGCATCTCCGACACAAAAAACAGCTTGGTCAGATAGACCTGATTCAGTCGCTAGAGCTTCAGCTTTTTGGTGTTGCTGTGGGTTGATTGTAATGCCATCAACGCGATAGTCTTTTTGTTTTACGATATCAATCGCAGGTAGGCCGCAACCACATCCAATATCCAAGAGACGAGAATTCTTGGGGAGATCAAACTGATCAATGACTACCTGAGTTAGTCGTTTGGCAGCTTGAGCCATGTTGATATTGGGGTATTTATCATCCCAGTAACCCAAATGAATTTGATTTTGTGTCACTTGTTCGAAAAACTGTACCGCGGGTGAATCATAGTAAGTGTTTATGTTGGCATTGTGCGCGATTACATCGTAATTGTTTGGCTCGCTAAGGTCTGAGTTTGTCGTGTTTGAATTTAGAGTGTCTGAATCTATAGCATCTAAGCTTTGCATGCGTTTACTCCTTGTAGTGATGATTTTATAGGTTTAATCGAATGCCCCTTACCAGTGGAATCAAGAGCATTCTGAAATGATTGTTCTGAAATCAATCCAGCCTCGACATAATTGTTTAACCAGCGTTCAAATATTTCGGCGTTATTCAAACCAACGGAACCTGCCAAAGCGTTTAGTAAATTCGTACAGTCGAAGCGCGTATTTTTTTCATACAATTCATACAATTCAGGCAATGTCAGGTCGTGGTTGGGTGCAGAGTGAATATGAAGGCTTAGTAGGGGGTAGAGTGGGTTGGTAATGGGAATTGTTTTAAGTTGTTCTTTCCATTCGGCGTAAGTAATCAGCTTTAAAGGGAAGCCAAAATTCTGAATTTGTTGGTAGATCTCACCAACGGTGATAAATGTAGGGTTGCATAAATGGTAGGTCTGTCCTTGCGTTTTTTGTTTTTCATCTGCATGAATAGCAATGTGGCATAATGCTCGGCTTACTTGATCCACGGGGGTCAGTGAAGCGTACTCTTCCAGAACAGGGGCAGAGCCCATTTCGATGCATCCGGCAATATAGCGGGCGATATGGTCTGTGGTATTTGAAATGCCCGTTTCGGAATGTCCCATTATATATGCGCTGCGATAAATATTGATGGGAAGACCTTTGGCTCTTGCGTTCTCCATCATTTTTTCGGCAACCCATTTACTTTGGCTATAACCGAGACGCACATAACTTTCGCTGATATCGACATTTTCATCTTCATAAACGACTTCTCGTCCGATGAAAAATCCCAGCGTTTCAAACACTGATATACTTGAAATATAATGAATTGGTACAATACGCTGGTGACATGCCAAGCGAATAACTTCATGTGTTCCTAAGACATTAGTCGGTTTTAACTTTGAATAAGGGTCAACGTAATTAACGGAAGCACCGCTATGAAAAATCATATCCATTGTTTGTGCTAAAACACTAAATTTGGCCTCGCTAAGGCCTAGGCTCGATTGAGCAAGATCACCCGGAATACCTATGATTCGATTTGCTTCAGTGCTTGAAATCGGGATTTTGTATTTTTTCAGTGTATTGATAATGCGGGTGTAGGCATGAACGATATTGCTTGCTCTCACTAGGCAATGGATCATCGCTTTTGTTGTTTTAAGTAACTCTTTCAATAAAAATGCGCCGAAAAATCCAGTTGCTCCAGTTAGAAAAATATTGCCTGTTTCTTTACTCATATTTGGTGCTACATGGATATACTTTTCATTCAGCTGAATATCAAAATCCAATGAGGCGTCTTGAGCAAGTAGCTGTGAATGCTGTTCTTGTAGATGCTTTTTGTGATGAGCTTTTTCGTGAGGATTGTTCATCGCTTTGATGCAGTTAATCAAGTCCGAAATGATCGGGTTTTCGTATAGAGTTTGAAGCGGTAGTACGATCTCAAGTACTTGCTCAAGGTTAATAATAAGGCTCGTACCTAGTAGCGAATCTCCTCCCAAATCAAAGAAATTGTCTTCAGGATTGATCTTGGCAATGTTTAACAGGTGTCTGCAGCTTGATAGCACGGTTTCCTCAATGTTTTGTTTGTTATGAATCGCTATTTTCTTGGGGTTTAGAGGCCATGCGTTCATGGCTTTTCGATCAATTTTACCGTTGGTCGTGATTGGAAAAGATTCAAGGATTTCAAGATAGATAGGAATCATATATTGAGGTAGCTTGTCTGCAAGATAAGCATTTATATTTTCTAGGTCATGATCTGTATGAGTCCTTTCTGAATGGGTCACAAGATAGGCAGCCAAACCTTGTGTTTTTTTTCCTAGATGCTTATACAAAACAATAGCCTGCTTTATCGGGTGGCAGGTGCATAGTGCTGCTTCAATTTCCCCCAGTTCAATTCGATGGCCTGAAATTTTAACTTGGTGATCCATTCTACCGATGAATTCGATCTCACCGTTTATGTTATACCGGCACAAATCACCTGTGTCATACATCTTTTCCCCTTTAACAAATGGGTCTGGAACAAATGCCTTCCGGGTTTCATTGGGTAGATTAAGATAACCTAGTGCTAAACCTTCACCGGCGACATAGAGGGTGCCTTTAGTATTGGGTGCTGCAATTTCCATGTTTTCATTTAGAATATAGGCCCGCTTTTTGTTGATGGCATAACCAATCGGGATGTTGTCTTCATAGTCTTTTTCGATTAAAAAACTGCTTGAAAAAATGGTATTCTCGGTCGGGCCGTAGTTATTGCGAATTTTCAGGTGCGGATAACGAGAACGAATAAGACTAATGTGCTTGGGAGACAACGCTTCTCCACCGACCATTAGTTGTGTCAGGTATTCGAAAAAGTCAGGACGAATGTCCACCAAGAGATTAAATAGGGCTGAAGTTAACCATGCAATAGAGATAGGGCGATTGCGCACATAGTCGCTAAATTTCTTTAAATCATGTACTACCGCCTCTGGAATAATATGTAAATCAAGGCCATTTAATAAAGCGGCCCAAATTTCAAATGTTGCGGCATCAAAAGAAATAGGAGCAGCGTGTAGTATCGCATCATTTTTCTCAAAGTTGACATAATCAGTGTTTCTAACGGAGCTTATAATGTTCCTATGAGTGACCATAACCCCTTTGGGTTTACCTGTGGAACCAGAGGTATACATGACATATGCTAAGTTATCCGGTTTGACCGGCTGATTCGGTATTAACGGTGTTTTGTCCTCTCTGTCTAATTCATTTTTACCATCCAGATAATAACAGCTTAGTCTGCGGCCTAGACTTTTCTGTAATTTGTCGACCAGTTTCTGGTGCTCTCTGAGTGTCACGACGAAGTTAACCTGCGCATCATCAAAAATGGTACAGATTCGTTCTAATGGGGAGTCATCTATCGAAATGGGGAGGTAAGCGCCACCCGCTTTTAATATGCCTAACTGGCCGACAATGGCTTCAATTGAGCGTGTCATTAAAACGCATACAAGATCTTCTGTTTTTATGTGCTTATTCAGTAAGAAGTGGGTGAACGAATTCGAGATCTGATCAAGTTCGCTAAACGACAAACTCATATCTTCGTAAAAAATCTTGGCATGTCTTTGGTTTTTTTTCTCATGAGCCATAAATAATGAGGGAATAGTTTGCTGTACTTGGCTGCTTTGCGTGCTCATTTTATTTATACCGGAATTAAATTCTATATTTTAATGTCACCTATAGTGACATTATTTATATTGGTGTCAATATGTGTGACATTAAAGTATGAGTTTAGTCACACCTGTCTTAATTGGCTTATAAGGAGGATGTTGCTGGTATTGATATAAATTTTTTTCATGTCATTATTGGTGTCATGAAAAATAATCAATCAAAAAGACCTTATCAAATGTCTAAAAGGGCAGAGTCCGCGGCTCAAACAGAGCGTAGAATTTTTGAAGCAACTACTGCGTTATGGCATGAGCGCCCAGTGGCTGAAATTACGCTGGAAGCGATTGCTGAACGGGCAGGCGTATCGACCCGAACCATTATCAGGCGTTACGGTTCTAAAGAAGGCTTGTTTGAAACCTGCATTAAAAAAGACTCTTCCAACATGGAAACAGCACGAGATAAAGCAGAAGAGGGTGATGTTGAAGGTGCTATTCATTATTTATTGACGGACTACGAAACACATGGCGATGCCATGATTCGAACATTGGCAGTGGAAGATCAGCTTGATATTGCGCACAGAGTCTTGCAGACAGGTAGAAGTCAGCACCAGCAATGGTGTGGTCGTATATTTTCTTCTTTTTTACCCGATATAAAATCTGTTCATTATGAGTCAGAACTCATGGCTTTTGTTGCTGCAACCGAGCTTTATTTATGGAAGCTGCTAAGGCGTGATTTGGAACATAGTCTTGAAGAAACACAGGAAATATTTATGAGGCTAGTTAATGGTCTTCTCCTACTGAATAAGACGAAAAATAATATACAAAACGAAAAATAGTACACAAAGCAAAAATGACTAAGCAAAGAAGTCTGGAACCATTTGTTCGAGCGCTTAGATAATCTTAGGGAATCAGAATGGAAGAAAAATTATCATTTTTGTTTGTAACATGGGACGGCGGCGGTAATGTTCCTCCAGTGCTTGGTTTGGCCGAGAGCTTGGTTAAGCGTGGTCATCATGTATGTGTGCTCACCGAACCCTGTTTAAAAGAGGCGGTTGCTGCAACAGGGGCCGATTTTAAAACCTTCAATAAACACTTTACTCGTATAGATGGTTCTGTTGATATTATTCAGGATTGGGATGCCAAACTTTTTACAATCCCTTCTGTTGAGAATATTCTGATCCGACCCGCATCTGACGTTGCAACTGAGACATTGGCTGCATTGAGAGAAGATGAAGATAGAGTGGATATTGTCGTCGCTGATTTTATGATGATCGGTAGTTTGATAGCAGCAGAAACAGAGGGAATTAAACGCGTTGCATTGTTTCATATGCCGGAATATTTACCCGGTCCAGGAAGACCACCCGGAGGTATGGGCTTACTCCCGTCAAATTCTTTTATAGGTCACATACGAGACAAGGTATTGTCTAAGATTTTTTACCGGGTGATTAACCAATACTTGCCTCCTATTAACTCGCTGAGAAAGACCTTCAATCTCCCTATCTATCGTTCACTTCTTGAAGTGTACCATAAAGCTGATTTACGACTTATCCAAACAAGTAAAGCGTTTGATGCACCGATTACACCAGCACCAAGCAATGTGCGCTATGTTGGGCCGGTATTAGACGACCCATCATGGGCGGACTATTCGGGAACACTATGGCCAGAAAGTGATACACGACCGCTAGTGGTTGTGAGTTTATCCACAACATTTCAAAATCAGTATTCCGTATTGCAACGCATTATAAAAGCGGTAGCCGAAATGGATATACGCTGTCTGCTTACATTAGGACCTGCAATGTATAAAGAGTCTTTTCAGCTTCCTGATAATGTGATTGCATTATCATCTGTTCCACACAGCCAAGTATTTCCTCTCGCTGATGCTGTGGTAACACATGCGGGTCATGGCACTGTCATGCGTGCCTTGGCCAATGGACTTCCCTTGGTTTGCATGCCAATGGGGCGTGACCAGTTAGATAATGCGACGCTTACTGAGCACCATGGTGCAGGCCTAAAGCTCAGCTCAAATGCCAGGCCAAACCAAATTACCAAGGCGATTCATCGAGTCCTTAAAGAAAAAAGCTTTGCAAAAAATGCACAACTTCTTCAAAGGTGTATTTTAGCTGATGCTAAAACCGATCTGGCGGTAAGCGAGCTAGAAAACCTGGCAGCCAAGCAATAAGGTGGTTTTGTGCTAATTCAACGTATTTAACTCGGCAGCTAGGTCGTTTGTTCCTGATGCGTAAAATGATTCTCGTATTTGTCTGGCTCTTGATAGTTCTTCAATAACTTAACGACTTCACCGGCTTTGCGACCTTGCATTGCACAGCTGGTCATCATACCAGCCATAAGCGCACCACCGACGCCTGCTGTCATGACGTCTGAACCTGTCATATAGAGGTTTTTAACAGGCGTAACAGGGTGCAAAAATGGTTTCTTAAAGCGATCAACAAAGTGATCCAGCGCTAGCATTTCTCCTGCACTGTTTTTCTGATACCAATTAGTTGATAGCGGTGTGGACATCTCAAAATAATCTAGCTTGTCACGTAATTGGGGGTGACGTTCGAATAATTTTTCCATTAAACGATCTGCGATCTGAGCCTTGAAGGCAACATAATCTTCGCCACGTTTTTGCCACTGACTGCCTTCCCACTGTTTGAACCATTCCATATTGGCCGGGGTGACCACTTCAACGGTTGACTTGCCCGGGTAGCGATTTTTCCAGTCGGGATCTTTAGCCGATGGAAAAGAGATGTAAACCAAGGGGAACTCTTCGTTATAGTCCGCTTGATATTTTTCTAAATTCGTATCGTGATCACCATCAGGATAGATCCATAAATTGGTGGTGGATAAGCCTAACTCTTCAGTTGTACCCTTGAAACCGGCATAAATACAGAAGTGAGCACTGGAGCGTTGCACTTGCTCACACCAGCTATCTACGCCTAAACGACTTTGCACATCTTGTGGCAACAGTTTTTTAACGGTGTTATAGAATCCTGCGTTACTAACGATATTGTCGGCAGTTATTTCAGTGCCATCGGCCATGCGTACACCGTAAGCTTTATTTCTATTAATGAGTACTTCTTCTACGTCAGCGTAAGTGAAAACTTCGCCACCACTTTTTTGAATCGTTGGAATAATCGAACGAGCGATTTCTGAAGAACCACCTACAGGGTAAGCACCGCCAGCTAAGTAATGTTTAGCAATTAGTGCGTGCATTAGGAAAGCGGCATCAACAGGTGCTTGACCATAATTTCCCCATTGGCCCGTTAGTACAGAAATCAATTCTTGGTTTGATGTCATCCCTTCTAATACTTCGCGTGTCGTTTGAAAAAAGACCTTGGGAACTAACAACGGACGGATTTTATTGTAAAGGCTCGCCAGTTTGCGTGGCATGCCTTGGCCTGCAAAAAATTTAGGGGTGTAGCGGCTTACATCTCGAATAAGTTGGATGTAGTCGTCAATGACCTGGCTTTCATCAGGAAAGTGTTCTTTAAGCATCTTCGCGAAGTTTTCACGGCCAGCGATAAAGCTATATTCATCTTGGCCGATAATAATTTTATCGTATTCTTCGTCCATCGCAGCCCATTTCAATCGGCCTTCACTAATAACATCGAATACGCGACGTAAGGTTGAGGGCTGGTGAACTTCGCCTACGTAGTGCACACCTACATCCCATTCGTAGCCTTCACGTTCGTAGGCGTGGGTATAACCGCCAGCGGTATAGTGCTGTTCTAAAACGCAAACCTTCTTACCAAGTAGAGAAAGGAAAGCAGCGTTGGCTAAACCGCCCATGCCAGAACCAATTACGATCGTGTCGTAATGTTTATCGGCACGTTTAGCGCGAAAACGTTTGCCCGTTTTGATCTTCACTTTAGCCATGCTATTTTCCTTCAAGATTAGTTTTATGCAATAAGTTGCATATCATTTCGTACAGATTAACCTTAAATTATTTGATATGCAAATAGTTGCATAATTAAGCTATACTCAGTTCAAATATAATATAGATGTAAACAAGGAAATTTTGTGTCGTTAAAACATGCGATTATGGTGCTATTAGAAACTGAAGCAGGTAGCGGCTACGACTTATTAAAGCGATTTAAGCAGCGTTTAGGTTTTTTTTGGCAGGCTAGTCACCAGCAAATCTATCAGCAGCTAAAAGTGATGCATCAAGATGGCTTGATTAATTGTCAGCGTGAAACACAACAGGGAAAGCCTGATCGTAA
>Ga0209184_1002131_pt1 | contig 10730 bp, 7 predicted proteins | sample EN8Hudsemesocosm_2_FD_184627 | JGI IMG/M metagenome (GOLD analysis project Ga0209184, IMG submission 184627) | Methane-oxidizing microbial communities from mesocosms in the Hudson Canyon - EN8C Hudson Canyon (SPAdes) (version 2) | ecosystem: Environmental > Aquatic > Marine > Cold seeps | place... | reverse complement strand
AAGCAACATGACTTCCAATACGCCACCCAATTGAGCACCATACACAGTCAAAAAATTGGTCGGAAGCAAATCTAGTGCATTAACCGACTTCAATATAATTCCGACACACAATACGAACCAAGCTGAGGTAAAATAGTAAGCCCGTCGGTATCGTTTGAATACGCCATAAAAACCTACGGCCAGTAAACTCGACATAGTAATTATGGCCTGCAATATAGCCATTTTGAATGCAGCTGACTGAGAGATAAAAACAGGTAAGATAATAGACAAAAGGCCGCTCACAACCAATACCTTCAAATACTTGTCTACCGTTTGTTGATATTCCCAGGTCAAAAGGAAAGATCTGGTAAAAAGTAAAGCCAGTGTATTTGTAATGCCCATAAAGATGGGAATGCTCACATTCTGAAAGTCAGGCCAGCTTGACCAAAGCTTCTAAAATCCCAAATCGTTAATAGCAAGCTGCGACATGACATGCGCTAAAATATACCCCAAAATAGAATAAATAACTCTTATCACGCACCGATAGATAAACCATGGCGTTGTACAGCAACATAATAAGCATTGCCCAATAGAATATGCCAAACCAGAAACGCTGATTTGCTATCGACTCAGTAAATGTATTGTCCTGCCAAAGGATAAATGGCATCTGCAAGGTAGTTGTGGTGGTAATACGCACATAAATATCATTTACCTCACCGGGCATTAGCGTCACCGGAGAAACAAAACTTTGTAATTTGATCTCTCGTTCGTCAAAAACAATTTGTCTCCAGTTTTTGATAAAATGAACTCACCACTACGATCACGACTGTAAAACTCGATTTTATCCTGGTAGATGTAATCTAGCTCTATTAGCCAGTTAATATCCTGATCACCTTGATAATCAATACTCAGCTTGGCCCAATATGATTCATCTGCGATACCGAAATTAGGAATTTTTCTATCAGTTTTTTGAAATTTATTCTGAATTCTGGTTTAAGTATTTGAGATAGTGATAACGTTGCCCCCTCTCTTTCAAGTACAAGAGATCTTTACCTAAAGAATAACGGGTAATTGAGCTGTCAATTAGTGAAGCCGCATTAGATACTAAAGAACAAAACACAAGGGCTATTAACAGAATGAGGCGATAGGTCATTATTCGAGTAAGCACACCTAAACCTTCTATTTATGTTATCTCTTGAATTTTAGCAGAGGCAGGTCAACTAGCACGTTTTTTGATCAACCCGTCAACACCCTTTAAGCAGTATAAATAAGCAATATCAAAACCTGGCCAAATAAAGTTGAATTTTCATTCATAATTCAAACAATATGTAAGTATTGATATAGACAGTTTACTTTTGTTTGCTTTTGATTCCCTTTATTATCTTCGTTACTGTGTATACTGAAAAAAAACAAATATCTTAGGAATTCAATAATGTACCGGAAAGTCTTTCTCTTTACTGTCATAACATTTGCGCAAGTTATACATGCTGAAAACGTAAATGTAGACACAAAGACCGGCACTAAAAATGAAGAGATTAATATGTCTTATAAGGAAGAAGTCTGCACTTTAGTCTTAAAAAAACTGAAGTCTTCTTTTGAGAATTTAAGGGCCGGTAATATCACCGATAAGAAAACATCTAAAGTTGCAGATCTTTTACACTCTTACAGGCTATTAAATTGCGAGAATGAAAAGCAACTTATTGATGTATTAGCTTGTACAAACCCTCAAATAATGTTCTTTGACGACTGCCGGAAAAAACGTAAAAAATAGAAAGCCAGGCTTAGCTTTTCAAATATTCCATTAATGCCTTAGCAGCTGATTTAATAGCTTCACGATGCTTCTGCTCAAGTGCAAAACGTTGTTGATCAAGTTTATCTGTAAAGTGTTTATCGGTATTTTTTCGCGCATCATGAGTCGGCATATGCTCAGTGGCCAGGTACATTTCTTCAAATATTTTAAAGCTTTTATGCTCATGCAAATTAGAATCTAAGTGATCGAGTAACACCTTAATCCTAATGCAGCCTTCAGATAACTCTACCTGATCATCTAAAATCGTCGTGGCAAGTACTTTGAGGCTGTCAATCAGATATTTATCCTGCTTTTTTTTATCAGAAAGCAACTGATCTTGATCCGCCCGATGCACTTTAAGCTCTCTCGATGTTGCCCAAATATACCAACACAAGCCCAAAATAACGATGAAACCAGCAACAATACCAAGCCAAATTATCGAGTCACTCATAAAAAAACCACCGGTATGAACTTAAGATGCAAGAATATACAGGACTTACTATATGTATGCACATATCAATATATTTACGATATAAAATTTAAACCAAGCGAGTTAAGGCTTGGCTTGATTGGATTGGATTTGATTTGATTTACCTAGGCCAGGCATTCAGAAATAACTTGAGTCAGCGTGCACATCTTTGCTGGTTTTTCCAAATATTGCTTAATGCCTATATTTTTAGCCTGCTCTTCACAAAATACCTTGCTATAACCAGTGGTGAGTACAATCGGTAATTCAGGTCGAATGGCTAACAACTCACGAGCAAATGCATCCCCAGTTAACTCAGGCATCGTTTGGTCAGTCAATACTAAGTCAAATCTATCTGGCCAATCTCTAAATTCTGACAAGGCATCGAGACTACTCACATACAAGCTAACTGTATAACCAGCACTCGTCAGACAGTCTTGATAAAGTTCGGCAACATTAGGGTCATCGTCCACGATTAATATATGCCCCGCTCCATTGATAACATTTTCATAGGCATTTTTCTCGGCAACAATATCTTCACTACTAGGTAAGTAGACTGAAAAAACAGTGCCGGTTTCTGGTTTGCTTTCAATCGAAATTTTTCCCTCATGCTGCTTAACCAAACGATATACGACTGAAAGCCCTAGTCCGGTACCCTTACCTACGTCTTTAGTTGTAAAAAAAGGGTCAAAGATATGTTCCTGCAATTCATGAGGTATCCCTGTACCAGTGTCTTTAATACAGAGTTTCATGAATTGATCCTCAACATCAAGGGAGATAGTAAGTACCCCACCCAGCAACGCCATTGCTTGATAGGCATTAGTACAGAGGTTCACAATAACCTGCTGAATCTGAGTTTTATCTCCCTTTACAAACGCGCTGCTTATGATGAATTCTTCTTGGATCAAGATATTAGCCGGAATAAGCGCTCTGATCATATCTAAAGATTCACGAATCGTCTCCTTTAGATTTACGGTACCGTACTTCTTGGTCTCTTTTCGACTAAAAGCAAGTATTTGTTGCACCAGACTGGTCGCTTTCTCACTGGCATTCAGTATGCGTTTGACCTGTGTATTCGCTCGACTAAATTCAGGTATTTTCTCTAGTGCTAATTCCGCGTTGCCTGAGATAACGGCCAAATCATTATTAAAATCATGCGCTATGCCACCGGCCAATATACCGAGAGACTCTAACTTTTGAGATTGAAGCAGCTGATCTTGTGTCTCTTTCAATTCCGTCACATCCATCACAACCGCAACAATTGCCCGATCTTCAATAGGAATTAACCAGTCTATCAGATGGAGTTTGTGATCTGGATTAGAAGGCAGGATCATAGTAAACTCTCGGCGCATTCGAGCCTGTCCACTAACCATTACACGGCGCATCTCAGGCGCCTGCGCGTCCTTTGAATCAGGAATAACATCGCATAAATTACGCCCTAAGAGGGCGTCGATTGATAAGCCATTTAAATCTGCAAGCTGTTGATTCACCCTAAAAAAATTCAAGTCCCAACCTTCCAGAATAGCAACACCTAAAGGTAAATTAAGGAGCACCGTATCCAAATATTTAACTACCCGGCCCATTTCATTCATCGCATTCTTTCGAAGCGTAATATCTTCAAGTATGCAGACCCAAACTAAGCCAAAAGCCTGATGTTCAAAGGATGAGATGCTCATATCAGCCCAAAAAAGCCGGCCGTTTTTTGCGCGTACTTTTATTTCCCCCTTCCAATAGCCATTTTCTGTTGTTTCATAGACAACTTGCTCCCAAACATCTTGTTCGTTATCTGAGCCTGCCTTAGCCGTTAATACGCTAACATGCATCCCGAGTAACTCATCCTTGGCGTATCCAAACATTTTATCAAGTACGGGGTTGGTATAGACAAGATCCCCCCTCTTTGCCGTCGTCAAGTAAATACCTTCACTCATATTACAGAGCATTTTATCGTGTAAACGTAACTCACTTTCTTTAGCTTTGCGTTCAGTGATATCGCGTATGACGGCTGAAAAGCCTTTATTCGCTCCATATTCTATTTCATTTGCTGTGAATTCAATTGGAAATAAAGTGCCATCTTTTTTCTTAGCACTGAGTTCATGGTCTTCACCAGCATAGTGTCCACTCTCAGTAACAGCATATTTTTCAAGATAATTCACATATTCCGATTGGTAAGCGTCAGGCATTAAAATGGCGACATTTTCCCCTACTACTTCACTAGAAAAATAACCAAACATGACTTCACTCGCGGGATTAAATGAGGTGATATTACCGTCTAAATCGACTGAAATAATACTGTCTATTGACCTAGAAATAATCGCGTCATAACGGGCAATTGATTGGGAGAGCGCTTGCTGGGTTTGCTTTAGTTGTATACGGTCTACCGACGCCTGAATTCTGGCATTAAGTGTCAGAGGATTCAGAGGTTTAGCGACAAAATCAGATGCGCCTTCCCTAAAGCATTCAGCTAGAATTTTATCTTCAGTCATTCCAGTGACCATAATAACTTCAGTTTGCTGAAAACCTGGCTTCTTTTTTATTTGTTTCAAAAGGCTAATACCATCGATACCTGGCATATTGATATCGAGTAAGATCAAGTCGGCCGGCGAATCTTCTAGCTGTTGAAAGAGAAAAGAAGGGTCAGAAAGAACATTCGTTGCAAAGCCTTGATCACCAAGAGTAATGGATAGATATTGTCTACAGGCATAATCATCATCCACTATAAGAATTTTTATCGGATCCACTTCCTTTGACTCCTTATTTATAATTCACATACTCACTATTAGGATGAATAAGTACTAAATCAGCATTTCTATTGATGCTCCCATTCCAATAAGTGCTCGAAAGGCATGGGCTTGGCTATCCAATACCCTTGAGCACAGTCACAACCCATTTCAGCTAAGACCCTATAAATGCTTTCGCTTTCTACACCTTCAGCCATAGAAGTCATCTTTAATTCCCTGGCCAGCATTAAAGACATAGAAACGACCGACATGCACTCATGCTGATCCAGCATCTGACGAATAAAATATTGATCTATTTTTAATTCATTAAAAGGCGCTTTTATCATCTGTTGTAATGAGGAGTAACCCGTTCCAAAATCGTCTATCGCTAAATTAATATTTTTTATTCTGAGCCGGGTTAGTATATCCATAAACATGTTTGCGTCTTCACAAACAGCCGTTTCAGTCACTTCAACGATGAGTCTATCGGGAGGCAAGTTGAGCTCGTTCATCGCAGAAATAATCTTCTCAGGTAAACTCAAATCTTTCAGGTTTTTTGGCGATACGTTGATCGACATCGTCAGATCTTTTTTCACGCGCCTAAGCTTATTCATATCTGTCAGCGCTTGTTCAATAACATATTCAGTTAGTGTATCTATTAAGTCTGACTGTTCAGCCAAGGGGATAAATTTGTCAGGACTGATCATGCCATGACTTGGGTGTTGCCAACGAATTAATGCTTCAACCCCTTTAGCTTGATTTGTTTTTAAATTAACTTGCGGTTGGTAGAATAAAGATAGCTGCCGATCAAGAAGTGCTTGGGAGAGTTCTTCTTTTGAAATAACCAGATTAGAACTGGGTTTTGTCCTATTTACACTGGCACGATGCTCTAGAATATCTTTCAACTGGCTAGTCTTGAAAGGTTTTTGGAGCGTGCCTAAAACACTTAAGCCCTGATTTAATGCGAGCTCTCTAGTCGATTCAAGTATGCCACTATCGCCTCCGGACATCAGAATAATAGCGCCAACATAATCGGACTGAGCTAAATAGCGTAACAATTCAACCCCATCACAATTAGGCATGATCAGGTCTAATACAATGACATCAGCATTACGCACATGATTTTGACGAAAGTCAGTAGATCGGGTGAAGATTTCTGTTTCATAGCCACTATCACTTGCGATATCAGCGACCAAATGTGCCATATTCAACTCGTCATCAACAACCGAGAGTATTTTGTCGTTATGTGCCATCTGAGATCCTTTCAAATAGAGTCGACCGAATACATTGACAGTCAAATAGAGTTTAACGCTCTTAATACAGTTGAATTTATAACACTAATAATTAGTAAATAAAGTAGACTTCGTCAACTTTATATCGATCATATTTTGCTTTTAAATTCTGCGGTTTTAGCATTTCTTGATTTAACACCACTAAATTTAAAAAATAGACTGACTATGACATGGAAAAATTACCCACTTACTTCACCATATCTATTTAGAAACGCCCAGTTATTTAAAAATGCCCAGTATTGCGTCATGATCAGAATATTTTAGTAAATCAATTACCTGCTGTGATTTGCAATCTAAGCCATCATATAATATATGATCTATACGTCGGTCATTCTTTTGGGGTAAACGATTTGAAGCATTTGGACCCATAGAGTTTATATCAACATGACATTGTTGAATCGTTTTAAGTGAATATTTGCTTCTTAATATCTTAAGTGTTGGGGACCTTATCTCATCGTTAAAATCACCCATTACGATGAGCTTCTTTGACGTTTCTTTAAAAAAGTCCATTGCTTTAACTAGCGCGTAGGCCTGTCTTTGTCTGTTCTGGGATTTTTTAAGATTGTCTTTTCTTTTTGATAAAAAATGTGACGTTATTACGCCTAACTTATAAGGGTCCAGGCCAGCAGTAGCCACACTATCAAGCCCGCTCTGTTTAACCCAGAACTGCGCCCCAAGGACCTTACTTAAACGTTTTTTCTTAGCTGAACCCGGTAATTTACCTGAAGGAAAGCCAAAATCCGTCATACTATTATGTACAAGCGGTAGATTAGAGAGCAAGCCGACATCTTGACCTGTCGCAGTATCACGCCCCTGCATAAAGTAAGCATGCCATTTACCTCCGAGTTCGTCAGCTAAATCATTGGCAACCCGCTTATTTTCTATTTCACTAATAGCAACAATGTTGGTTTGTTGGCCACGAATCAAAGTGGCATAGAACTTAATCTCTGCGCGGTAGGCACTAGGTGTCATGTCACCTTTATTGAATTTACTGCCATCTATATGCCGGTCGTGAGGAGTCCATAACCATTCTGCATTTAAGGTCATGACCCGAAGTTCAGCGTAAGCAGATAGACTGGAAAAAATCAGTAATAACGTCAATGAGTAGAAAGTAAATCGCATCATAAATTGTTCTTCTTTGCCTTATCGTGACAGTAATTTGGTGCAAAAAGAGCCTAGTTAAATAAGTGATAAAATGAAATAAAATATTCAATCAAAAGAATGAGATATAGCCTATACTGAATGAGTTACGGTAAAACTTACATAACAAACACCCCCTATACAAAGCATATCTATTTTTAAGGCTAGTTTATGTCATTGGAAGAATATTCCAAAAAACGTTTTCTGATTGTTGATGAACTGGACACCTTTTGCTTTTCAACAAAGAAAACATTGAAAGAGTTGGGCTTAAAGTTAGTCGACTCCGCAAGTTCCGCCCAGAAGGTTATTACTGGCTTTGAAAATATAAACTACGACCTTGTGCTTTGTAATTATGAACTGGGAAAGGGTAAAAACGGCCAAGAATTATTAGAAGAACTAAGATATCGAAAGCTACTTAAATTCACAGGTTTATTTTTCATCATTTCAGCTGAGGTTGAAAAAGGCAAAGTAATGGGCACCATCGAAAATGAGCCCGATGGCTACCTTGTCAAACCCGTCACCCCTAAAGATTTAAGCAGCCGTTTATCCAAAGCATTAGCCATGAAAGATGCGATGCGTTTAATAGATACCGCCATTGATGACGGTGACTTTAATGCTGCGATCAATTATTGTGACCGAAAAATAGCTGAAAAAGACCGCTATGTTGTCAGATGCCTCAAGACTAAAGCCTGGTTACTGAGCAAAATTGGTGAATTGGATCAGGCTAAAGATGTTTATGAAAGTATTATTAAATCCAATAATTTCATCTGGGCTGAATATGGTTTAGCCAAAATTGCCGTCAAGCAAGAAGATTATTCTCGTGCTGAAACCTTACTCAATAGCATCATCACCAAAGACCCCTATCAGCTAGAAGCAAAAGATTTACTCGCTGAAATATTCAAAAAACAGAACAATATTTCAGCTGCACAAAGCCTATTAAAAGATGCCATCAAACTCTCACCCAATTCTTTATTACGCCAAAAAGAATTAGCCAATTTGTGTGTCATCAATAATGAACAAGATGATGCACTGCTTGCTTATCGTAAAATGCATAAATTAAGTGATCAATCTATTTACGCAAAACCTGAACAAACTTATGACTTTGCAAACTTTCTGGCAGTAAAGGCCAAAGACACTGACGATAAAACAAATAACCCTGATATAAAAGAAGCCTTTGATTTATTAGAAAGCACTAAAAAACGCTTTTCCTCATATGCCAATATTAATGAGCAAAGTAAATTAGTGTCGGCCAATGTCAATGGTATTATTGGGAATGAAGAAGAGGCCCGCGCTATTATTAAGGAAGTACTCGGGGCATCAAACAAAGATCAGTTTGATGCAAAAACGCTTAAGATTGCAGCAGGCACTTTAAATACACTCGGAGATACTGCACAAGCCGAAGATTTACTTGAACAGGCAGCGGATCTTGCCAGGGGGGATACACAGTTAATATCAGAAATATACAATCAACTCAACAGCACCATTTCCTTAGCGCAACGCAAAGAAGCGGCCACCAAGAACAAACAAGGCATTAAGCTCTATTCTGAAGGTGATATTAATCAAGCCGCACAAGCATTACGCGAAGCAGTACCCCTGACACCACGGCATATTTCACTCAATCTAAACCTCGCACAAGTTTTACTAAAGCAGTATAAACAGAATAATGACCCAAGTACGCTAGAGGACGCTGGTAACTTCCTTCATAAAATACGTCATATCCCAAATCATCATAAAGAGTTTAAACGCTTCGAGCATTTAATGAGGCTTTTAAATCGCAAACAAGCTAAGTAGCCACTAAGTATCGCCGCTGTAGGTTCAATCTGTCATCGCTAGACTCAGGCCATATCCCTAGATACGTAGCTACATATTTAACAATTTGTGACTAGCAGTCATATTTTCATTATTCATTTTCATGTATCCTTCTGTACTCAAACTAACAACGCACTAGCGTTTTAAACATTGCGAGACAGAATGAACCGATCTCTAATCATTTCAATTACACTGGCCATTTTAGCACTTGTTTGGATACTTTCAGGCACATTCTCCGGAACACTTTCTGCTCAGCAGCAAAACATACAAGCCGATTCAGGCTTAATCGAACCCTACTCTGAAGCGACCAAGGCTGTAGCGCCCCTCTTTAAAGTAAAGGTTAAGCATATAACAGCAGAACCTTTGCTCGATAGTATTGAACTTCAAGGCAGCATTGAATCCGCTAGAGAAATTGAAATCAAAGCCGAGACAAATGGCACCATCAGAGCTCTGAAAGCGACAAAAGGTGAGGAGGTATCACAAGGTCAACAAATTCTTTCCTTAGCTTTGAATGATCGTATCGCAAGGTTAGAACGAGCAAAAGCCGAGTTAAAGGTTCGTCAAGTAGACCTGAAGTCAGGCTTGAGTTTAAAGGAAAAGAACCTGCTATCAGAAAATCAGCATCAACAGAATATTGCTAATGTTGTTGCAGCCAAAGCCGAAGTACAAGAAATAGAAGTTGAGATCCAGCAAACGTCCATCAAAGCGGCGTTTAAAGGCATACTGGATGAAATACATGTTGAACTGGGTGATTATGTATCCCCTGGCACTCCCTTAGCGACACTTGTCGACAAACAATATATCACCCTGAGTACAGAGGTCCCGCAACAACATATATCAAAGCTAGCAATAGGCCAAAAAGTAAGTGGCACCTTATTGGATGGTACTCATCTGGAAGGCGAAATTTCCTATATATCCAGCTCGGCTGATAAAAACACACGCACTTTCAAAATCGAAGCCAAGGCACCTAACGATTCAAATTTACAGCGGTTTGGTCAGAGTGCTCGTATCCGTATCTATCTCGGTGAACGCTTTGCTCACAAACTCTCACCTTCTTTGCTAAATTTAAGTAGCGAAGGTTTATTACAAATAAAAGGGGTTGATTCTGAAGACCGGGTCATCACTAGTACCGTTGATATAATCCGCAGTGAAAACAATGGCGTTTGGCTTTCTGGCTTACCTGAACAGTTTCAGCTTATTACTGTCGGACAAGGCTTCGTATCACCTGGCGAGTTAGTCCAAACTATATTCAATGAAAATCAGGAAACCAGTGAAAATCCCGTGACAAATAATACCGGAGCCACTTTGTAATGACTGGCTTTCGACAAGATGAAAAAATAAACCCCATCGATTGGGCGATCCAACACCGAAGAGCCATGTTACTCATATTGGCTTTCTTATTTTTTAGCGGTATAGCTGCCTATCAGGCCATACCAAAAGAATCTGAACCTGATATCGCCATTCCAATCATTTATGTTTCTATGTCCCATGAAGGGATCTCGCCAGAAGATGCTGAACGCCTACTCGTTCGTCCAATG
>Ga0209184_1002130_pt1 | contig 10731 bp, 9 predicted proteins | sample EN8Hudsemesocosm_2_FD_184627 | JGI IMG/M metagenome (GOLD analysis project Ga0209184, IMG submission 184627) | Methane-oxidizing microbial communities from mesocosms in the Hudson Canyon - EN8C Hudson Canyon (SPAdes) (version 2) | ecosystem: Environmental > Aquatic > Marine > Cold seeps | place... | reverse complement strand
GTCCAGCAGGCCATCGTTCACTACTAATGTGAAAACATATTCGCCGTTCAAATCCGGGGTAAAACTGGGGGTGGCGGTGGTGGCATTGGTTAACGTGGCGGTGCTGCCAGCGGGGGCCGATAAAATAATCCACAAAAAGGTGAGAGCATCGCCATTGATGTCGGAACTGTTGCTGCCATCCAGGTTCACCAATACTTCGGTCATGACGTCTTGTGCTAATCCTGCGTTGGCGGTGGGAGGTGTATTGGTGACACTGGTGATGGTGACGGTGACAATGTCGCTGTCGTCCTCGCCATCGTTCACCACCAGTTGCACCACGTAATCCCCGTCTATGTTGGGGGTGAACCTGGGGGTGGCGGTGGTGCCGCCACTAAAGGCCGCATTGCTGCCGGATGGGGCGCTGGCAAAGCCCCATTGAAAGGTGAGCGGGTCGTTCTCCACATCAAAGCTGTTGCTGCCGTTAAGATTTACCTCCTCACCTGTGTAAACCGTTTGTGCTAAACCCGGTACCGCCACAGGAATAGTATTGCCATTACTGGTGATGGTAACAATGTCGGCCAGGCTGTCGGTTTCCCCATCGTTTACCACCAGTTGTAAACGGTAGGTGCCGCCCTCGTCAGGTGTAAAAGTAGGGGCGGCGGTGGTGGCACCATTAAGGGTGGGCTCTAAAGCGCCATTGGGCACAGACACATAACTCCACAAATAGGTAAGCGGGTCGCCATCTAAATCGGAGCTGCCGCTGCCATCCAATGTCACTTCCCGATTGGCTCGTATGGTTTGATCGTTACCGGCATCGGCCACAGGTGGATTGTTGTCAGACGCCGTGAGGGTCACTAAATGGGGCAGGCTTCGATCAAAACCATCGCTGACAATAAGTTCAAAAATATAACCGCCATTTAAGTCCGGTGTGAACGAGGGGGTAATCGTGTCGGCATCCACCATCTTGGCGATGCTTAACAAGGGTTTGGTGGTGAGTAGCCAAGTGTAAGTGAGAGGATCGCCATCGGCATCGGAACTGCCGTTGCCATTTAGAGTAAATTCATCGCCGGTTCTGATGAAGCGTGCGTCACCAGCATCAGCCACCGGAACAGTATTGGTGCCGGGTATTTTGCTGGTTACGGTCATGGTGCTTTCTTCGCTGCTCACGGTGCCGTCGTTTACCACAAGTGTTAAAAGGTACACCCCGTCCACATCGGCTACGAAGGTAGGAGTTGGGGAGGTATCATCGCTTAGGGTGGCTTGGCTTCCGCTGGGGCTGGAGGTAAGCACCCATAAATAGGAGAGTGTGTCGTCTTCGTTATCAAAACTGTTGCGCCCATCCAAATACATGGTTTGGCCAGTGGCGGCATTTTGTGGCAAACCGGCATCTGCGGTGGGCACGGTGTTGGGCACGGACTCCTCGCCCCCGCTTGAACCACAGGCACTGATTGCCAGTGCCACTAACCCCCACACTAAGCCCCGCACTAACTCAAAGCCAAAGGGTTTGGCCCATCCACCTGTTGTTCTCACAATACTGCTTCCGTTGCTCGGCTGGTTTAAGTATGGCAGCCAACGGTGGAAAGTCGGTGTCTCACACTAATGGTTGTAAAAAACGATTTTCTTATTAATTTTAGCTAAAAGAATGGGATGGTTGACGGGGCCTTTATTCAAAGCAGGACTAACTGCATGCGCCTATGACGACTCTTTCGCCTAAGGCGTGCTTAAACGCGCACTTAAATGACCAAGGGGTACAATGGAAGGGCCTCGTTAGGAGCTAGCGACATGAACCGTGCTCTATCAAATATTACCGACATTAATTCCCTGAAGCGGGAAAACAAGCTGGAAAGTGATCGTGGGGAAGTGTTACGGGTGGCCGCCCAGGGCGGAGACTTGCACACCATTTTAAATTTGTTATGCGAAAAGTCCGAAGCCTAAAACCCGGCCATGCAAAGTTCGGTATTACTGCTAAATGAAAAACAATCTACTCTGCATCCCATCGCCTCTGTTTCGTTACCAAAAAGCTACTGTGATGCTTTAGAAGGCGTCACCATCGGGGTAGGAGTAGGGTCCTGTGGCACCGCCGCTTATACTAAACAACGGGTCATAGTGGAAGACATTAATACCCACCCCTATTGGGCCCAGTACAAGGGGTTGGCGTTAGGGGCAGGTTTGCAGGCGTGTTGGTCTGAACCCATCATAGGGGCCGACAACCGGGTGTTTGGCACCTTTGCCATGTATTTTGATCAACCCAAAAAACCCTCCCAAGACGACATAGAATTTATCGAAGCCAGTGCTAATCTGGCGGCGGTTATCTTTGAAAATGATCAGGCCAGACAAAAGCTAGTGGATGCCAATCATCAACTGAGCCAAACAATAGATGAACGAAACGAGCAGCTGCAAGCGGCCAATATTGAGCTATCTAATTTCCTTAAACAGCAAGCCATCGACAACCGCCATACTGTCAATTCAGAAAAGGCCGTGACTACCCGCATGTTAATCATGGGGGTAGCCCATGAAATAAATACGCCCTTGGGCATCGCGTTAACCGCCACCAGTTACTCCAATGACTTGGTCGAAAAATTCAAGACGAGTATTAATGAGGGAAAACTCACCAAGCTTAATGCACTTAAATCATTGCAGGGTATTTCAGACTCCCTGTCATTGGCCTCGGATAATTTGGGGCGAACCTCCGGGCTCATTGGAAAATTTAAAGAAATTGATAGTTCTATCTCGGCCGACCTAGAGCAGAGATTTAACATGGATGAATTTTTAAAAGAGCTGGAGCATGAAGTGAGCGTGAGCACTAAGGGCTGCACGTTAAATTTTGAAGCCGATGAGGGCATTACCTGCCACTCCCGTATTTCCTTGCTACAGGTGTTTAATCATTTGGTGGAAAACTCTGTGGTGCATGGCTTTGAAGGAAAAGGCGGCGTTATTAGTATTCATGTGACGAAAGGAGAGCAGGGAACCCATATAAATTATCAGGATGACGGTAAGGGCTTAACCGAGGAGCAAAGGGTTCAAGTATTTGAGCCTTTTTTCTCCACACAAAGAACCTCTGGCAATATTGGCCTGGGTTTAAATGTGGTGAATAACATAATTTGCAATGTCTTTAAGGGGGAGATGAATATTATTGATTCTCCCGTGGGGCTGAGGTATCACATTCATTTGCCTTAAATGGTGCAGCACGAGTTTACTAAATGTCCCTTTGGGACTCAAAGTATCTAGCTGAGAATTCAAGGCGCAATGGACAGTATGTGTTTACGAGTTTCACTATCTACTTTTTCCAAGGCATAACGTAGGGTGGGGCGTTGCATGTGATGCAGGTTAAGCTTTAAATAATCAATAACTTCCTCTTTATGGTGCTGCGCCGTTACCTTTAATAACCAGCCCACACTCTTTTGCACAAACTCGTCCTCATCCAGCATTAACAAATCGCAGTTTTCAAATACCAGGCGAGTATCCAGGCAGTACACAGACTTGCCCATGGGGCGCCTAATAAATTTCACCCACACCACATTACTGGCACGGCGACACCAACTGACGTTAGAGTGGCTCCACACTTGAGTGCTTTCAATTAAATGTGGGCGCGCCATAAGAAAGCGGTAAATGGTTTTAATGCACAGGTCATCCACGTGGGACCAGTTTGAAGCGTAGTGCTCTAACCAGTACCTAAAGCGAAGCAACAGGTCATCGTCATAATGCTTTTTCACCAGATTTAAAATTAAGCCAAAGGCCACTAATACCTCTTCACTGTATTGGGCATTTTTTAAAACTGCCTCAGATACCAGCAACATATCCTGCGCAGATAGCTGCTGGTTTTCAGCCTTAAAGCTGGCAATGGTTGAGGTAATGTCGCTGGCGGTGACCCCCATGCAGTTAATGCCCTGTGGAAAATAGCGACGTGCCGAGATGGCCTTTTTCTCAGAACTTAGGTCTTTGAGTTTCGCTTTAAGGGTTTCAACGTGCACGATACTGTTTTTCATTTATTAGACATTGCCCTGTTTAGCACGTTTGCCTGCAACGCTCACGTTTTTTTCAACGACCAGGCCCACGTATAATACCCACACTATCATAAAGACGTGCAAAACATCATTTTCAGAAAACCAAATTCCGTCTTGCCATAGGGTTTGCGTGTAGCCAGAAAATAAGTAGGCGAAGTAAAATACATTGGTGGCCACCAGTATTGACCAGCACCCTAATAATACCAAGTCCATGGTGTTTTTGTACTTTGCATAGCGCCAGCCATTGATTGCAAAATACATGATGAAGGCCGGTATGGTAAACAACACCAATAACTCAAACGAGATCATAAAGCGATTGGGCAGCAGCGCACCTGTCATAGTAATGCAAAAATGTATTAGGGTATTAACTGCTGCATACACTAAAATCCACTTTTGTAGCTTGCCCTGAGTGCAAGAGAAAGCCACCGCCGCCAGCATGGTATTAAGACTGGCCACCTGTATGCTCATATAAGAAATTTCCCACCAGTTACTCCATATACACAGCTCTCTCCCGGCGCATTTTAATTCATAACCAAACGCCTGATAACTGGTTCCGGCAAACAAGGCGGCCAGACCTCCCAAGACTAACGAGATACTCCACAAGGTTTTACTGGTATGCCCATCTCTGGTTTTCCAGAAGCGCCAGCCCGCCCAAATCCACATTAAGCCTAATAGATACACCAAAAGCGTAGAAAACGGCTGATTTAAAATGAGGTCGGTGCCCGCTAAATTAACGCAGGGCATATCGTCACACCACTGACTGGGTGTAGTGTCCGGTTGCATCAATAACGAATCAACTCGGCTGCAGCCAGAGAGAGTAAAAAAACTTAAAAGCAGTAAGGGGTTTTTAAACACGAATGGGTTCTCAAGTATTAACGATATTGGCGTATTTTTATTGTTGGTTGATATGATAAATCCGGTCTAACTCAGGATATATGTCTTTTTGCGCCTTTTGTGTATTTTTTACAGACAACTTATGTGCACCTTTTGGGGAGCACCAGTCAATTTTTGTGTGAAATTACCTAACACGACAAAAATTGACTCACGACTAGTAAAACGAATTTAACCCTAGGCAGGTTTATGAAATTCGATGACATTATCATCAGGGTCTCTTATAAAAATAAACGCCCCCCCATCGGGCAATACCACCGGCCCTTCGGTAATTTTATAGTTAATGGATTCCAGATATTGCTGTGCAACCAGTAAATCGGTCACCTCCAGCGCCACGTGGGTATAGCCGGTATATTTATCGGGCACGTCCATTAATACGTTAAGCTTTTCACCTTTTGGGGCGTTTAAAATGAAATTTATATTCACTCCGCTGGGATGTTCCATGATTGCCACTGGCTCTGGACCCACCGGGCCCATAATAAATTCAAAGCCCAGCTTTTCATAAAAGACACGGGTGATGGCCAATTCACTTACCCTAAGGCCTATGTGGTTTATTCTGGTGATGTCTAACATAGTGTGTCCTTTTAATTTTAAGAGGAAGAGCGCCTGGCCTATTTACCCAGGCTACAAATATTGGCTTTAGGGTTATATCTAAGACGGTAACGTTTCATATTAAAACTATCTTACACAAAATTTTTAACTATATAGGCACGTAATGATCGTACTTAATATTCCCTAGTATAGTCTGTGGTCTAGACTTTATTCACACGTTGAAAAAACTGAAGGTTGAGGCTCCTATGATCAGGCATATATTTGCAGCTTTGTGTTTGATGTTGTTTTTTGGCAGTTCGTTAATGGCGGCCGGTTTAACCGGTAACTCAGGCATTATTCCCGCCACGCCGCCGGTGAATGTCTATACCAGCTCCAAAGATGTTGATTACATTGGGGTGGGGTATTTGAACTTTGATGTACTATTGCCTGGCAAATTAACCCCCGAGTTTACTCTGGGCAGTGATGAAGATGCACGCTGGACCACGGGGGATAACAAATTCAGCTCCAACGGCCTGGTTTATGTATATGAGGGAAAACTGCGAAAAAACAAATCCACCGAGAAAGCCTGGATTGGTGGGCTAATTAAGGGGGAAGAAGACAACGCTACTTTCACCCGCGATGATGTGTTATTCAATAACCATTATGACCGCAGCGGCCTGTATTTTGGTAACCGAAGTACCGTGAGCAAGCGCCTTACCCAGGCAGATAACTACACAGTAGACTATTCAATTACCCAGATGTGGGCCCTGTTTCAGATGTCGGGCAATACCCGTATAGAATCAGAATCTATTAATAATGAATCCAACCGCTATATTTCCGACTTTGATGTGGACAGTTACGGTGCTGTGTATCGCCCCATGATTACCGTGCAACCGATATTTGCAATTAACGATTCGGTAAAGTTTATTCCTTTTGTGGGGGCCAGCGCCTTTGTGAGCATGGAACTTAGCTTCTGGGAAAACAGCGAATGGGAAGATGTATTGTACGGGCAAGACTGTTTTGATGGATGCCCGGATGATGACTTTTTTCTTAACCTAATCCCTGTGGAAATATTTTTAGGGTTTGATTTGGAGTTTATGGTGAATGGCAGCGACCGCCTGTCGTTGTCTTCTTTCTTCACCGCGGGGGGCGGTACAGATACAGACAGCACTTCTGAGCTTTATGTGATTTACACTCGACAGTTGGACTGATAAGTGGCGTTTTGAAAACTAAAGTTTAGTCGGCCACGGGGCAGCCTCGTACGAGCGCACCCCGTGCGTTATGAATTTTTTAAAGCTTATTTATCTATAGAAATACAGCTCCTCCTAAAGCCCTAAACCACCCGAAGCACTTCCCAATAGGCCGAGCCCGAGACTATGTTGGGTTCTAACTCTTTGCTCCAGTCCTTGTGTGAATCTATGGTGGCCAATTTTTCCCAAGCGCTGTGCAAGGCCGCCAAATCGGGTAACTCTATTTCGGCGCATATTTCGGATTCTTTGGCGCCAATAGAACCAGTAAGAATACGACTGTTTTGCTTGCTCCAACCTATTTGATTACCCACCTCGTCATACCAGCTTTTTAAACTATCGATGGCCTGTTGTTTGTGGCCAAATCGCGCTTGTATATGCCAACGAGCGATGATCATGCGACTCTCCCAACGGGTTGCCAATTCTAAAGCCGTTCTTTCAGAAAAGGCTGATGTTATAGACATTGCTAGTTAGTGGAAAAGTATAGTTGAACCGTAAACACACTCGAGATCTACCAATAGATCAATACGCTACTAACGATAAGCGGTTAATGATTTTAACGACTAATCTGGAGTGGAATCATTTGTTATTTCCCTTAGGTGGCGGATTGAACTATGGCTTATATTGTCTACACTTCGATACACCCCTTCCACAATTAAACGGAGAAAGTTATGAGCTCTCGTTTACCAATCAATTTTTATACATTTTGTATTTTATTCCTGGGTTTAAACCAGGCAGCCTGCGCCCAAGACCAGCAAGTTTTAATAGACCAAGCCCGCTCGGCAGCGCCTTCTATGGTAAGTGCCGACGCCACCATAATGTATCGCGGCAAGGTATTGGTAGAAGGCTCTAACGGCTGGACCTGTATGCCCGAAGCCATGCCTGATGACATGGCCGCCATGTGCAACGACGCCACTTGGATGGAAATGATGGGCGCGGTGGGCAACAAGGCCCCCTATACCGCCACCAAAGTGGGTGTGTCTTACATGCTGCAAGGGGACGGTGGCGTGAGTAATTCCGACCCTTACCACCCCGACCCTAAAAACGCCAAAGACTTCATTAAGGAAGGGCCCCACCTAATGCTCATCCTGCCCAAGGACATGTTAAAAGGCATCACAGACGATCCCCATAAAGGCGGGCCCTATGTCATGTGGAAAGACACGCCTTATGCACACATTATGATTCCTATTGGCGACCGCTAATAAAATCGCCGCCACAAACGCCCTGGATTTATCTATTTAAAACATTGGCAGCGTCAGGAGTGAGTATGAGCGAACAGCTAAGTTATGAAGGCCAGTGTTTTTGTGGCGCCGTGCAATTTACAGTGAGCGGTACGCCCAAGGGCATGGGTTTTTGTCATTGTGATTCGTGCCGCAGTTGGTCGGCGGGGCCGGTGAACGCCTTTACCCTGTGGGATCCTTTAGCCATCACTATAAATAAGGGGGCCGACAACATCGACAGCTTTAACAAGACGCCAAACAGCGCCCGCAAATGGTGTAAAAATTGTGGTGGCCACATTTACACCGAACACCCGGGTATGGGCTTGATTGATGTGTATGCCGCATCTATTCCCAGCTTTAAATTTGAACCCGGTGTGCATGTTCATTACCAACAACATGTTTTATCTATTAAGGACGGCCTGCCCAAGATGAAAGACATGCCCAGCGAGATGGGGGGGTCGGGTGAAACCATGGCGGAATAAAAATAGGCCGTGATTAGGTTTAAACATCTGTGGAGTTTCATATGAAAAATAAGCTGGTGGTCATAGGCAACGGCATGGCAGGCATGCGCTGTGTAGAAGAACTGCTAAAACTGGTGCCCGATAAATACGACATTACCGTCTTTGGCAGCGAGCCCTACGGTAACTACAATCGCATCATGCTTTCTCCCGTGCTCACCGGCGAAAAAACCATAGAACAAATTATGATTAACGATCTGCCCTGGTATGCAGATAATAACATTACCCTAAACGTAGGGCCCCACAATGAAGTGGTGGCTATTGATCGGCGCAATAGAACGGTGGAATCATCCGATGGCAACCAGGTGCCCTACGACCGCTTATTATTAGCCACCGGCTCCCTCCCTTTTATCATACCCTTACCCGGCCATGGCCTGGAGGGGGTCATTGCCTTTCGCGATATAAACGATGTAGATACCATGTTGGCCAGTGCCAAACACCATACCCACGCAGTGGTGATAGGGGGTGGTTTGTTGGGACTGGAGGCGGCCAACGGGTTAATGAAACAGGGCATGAACGTGACGGTAGTGCACAATTTGGATGTGTTGATGAATCGGCAACTGGACGAACCCGCCGCCAAGATGTTGCAGGCGTCATTAGAGGAGCGCGGTTTAAAGTTCAAGATGGCGGCAGCCAGTAAAGAAATACTTGGGGATGCACATGGGCGCGTGAGTGGTATCACTTTTGAGGACGGCAGCGAGCTGCCCGCCGACTTATTGGTGATGGCGGTGGGCATTCGGCCTAACATTAAACTTGCAAAAAAAGTCGGCTTGCAATGTGATAAGGGGGTATTGGTGAACGATACCATGCAAACCTATGACCCCAGAATTTACGCGGTGGGCGAATGTGTGCAACACCGCGGTGACATCTTTGGTTTAGTAGCCCCTTTATTTGAACAAGCCAAAGTATGCGCCAATCATCTGGCCGAATACGGCATCGCCAACTATGAAAGCTCGGTGGTGTCTACCAAGTTAAAAGTCACTGGCATCGATTTGTTTTCGGCGGGTAATTTTAGCGGCAGCAAAAATAGCGAAGAAATTATTTTTAAGGATGCCTATCGTGGCGTTTATAAAAAAGTGGTGCTGGAAGACAATAAGATAAAGGGGGCGGTGTTATACGGCGATACCCTGGACGGCGCCTGGTATTTCCAAATGATGAAAGACGGTACCGATGTTTCCCAATTGCGTGAGCGCCTGTTGTTTGGTCAGGCCCACCTGGGGGATTCGGGTACTCAGGGGGCCAGCGGAGTGGCTAACTTGCCCGACAACGCCGAAATTTGTGGTTGTAACGGCGTGTGCAAAAGCGACATAGTCAATGCCATTGCCGCGCAACAGTTATTTACCCTGGACGATGTGCGCGACGCCACCAAAGCTTCGGCCTCGTGCGGATCTTGTACTGGCTTAGTAGAGCAACTCATCGCCGACTCACTAGGTGGTGACTTTAATCAAGGCAAACAAAGAAAATCCATCTGTCGGTGTTGCGAGCATACCCACGATGATATTCGTGCTGCCATATCTCAACAGAAGTTAAAATCCTTTCACCAGGTAAGCTCGGCATTAAATTTTAGCAACGAAGATGGCTGTCATGTTTGTCGCCCGGCCATTAATTATTATTTATTGGCCCAGTGGCCCGGTGTTTATAAAGACGATACTCGTTCGCGCTTCATTAACGAACGGGCCCACGCCAACATCCAGAAAGACAATACCTATTCTGTGGTGCCACGCATGTGGGGTGGGGTAACCACTCCGTCTGAATTGCGAGCCATTGCCGATGCCGCCGAAAAATATAACGTGCCCACGGTAAAAGTCACCGGCGGTCAGCGCATCGATTTATTGGGTGTTAAAAAAGAAGATCTGCCCAAGATTTGGAAAGACCTGAACGACGCCGGCATGGTATCTGGCCACGCCTATGGCAAGTCGTTGCGCACGGTTAAAACGTGTGTGGGAGCCGAACATTGTCGTTTTGGTACCCAGGATTCCATGGCCATGGGCATCGCCATCGAGAAAATGACTTGGGGTTCCTGGACTCCAGCCAAGGTAAAGATTGCCGTATCCGGTTGCCCCAGAAATTGTGCCGAGGCCACCATCAAGGACCTTGGAGTAGTGGCGGTAGACTCGGGTTGGGAATTATACGTGGGTGGCAACGGGGGCATGAAGGTGGTGGTCAGTGAATTTTTAACCAAGGTCGCCACCGATGAAGAAGTCATGGAATACACGGCCGCCTTTATGCAGATGTATCGCGAACAGGGCCATCACAATGAACGCAGCGCCCCCTGGATAGAAAGAGTAGGCTTAAATTACATTAAGCAGGAGCTGGTGGATAATGCGCAACAGCGTAAAGA
>Ga0209184_1002126_pt1 | contig 10748 bp, 10 predicted proteins | sample EN8Hudsemesocosm_2_FD_184627 | JGI IMG/M metagenome (GOLD analysis project Ga0209184, IMG submission 184627) | Methane-oxidizing microbial communities from mesocosms in the Hudson Canyon - EN8C Hudson Canyon (SPAdes) (version 2) | ecosystem: Environmental > Aquatic > Marine > Cold seeps | place... | reverse complement strand
CCTTGCTTAGTAACAGCAACCATCCCTATCACTGCAAATGCGGCCACTGCACCAACAAAGGCAATCCAACGTTTCATTCCAGTACTGCGCATAGCAACAACGCCTAAAGCCACATAAGCGACTAATAAAACGACTTTATTAATAATCCAAGCAAAATCACCCGAAAACCAGCCGCCTGAAACAGCAAGTCCTACACCACTTAATAACAAGACCGTATCAATAACATGCGGTGCTATTTTAAATAGCTTTCCCTGCAAAATAGCCGGTTTAAATTCCGCTAACAAAATACGCGCAACAAAACTGCTAATCGTCAAAACCACAAATAATAAATGTAAATGTTTCATAAAGCTCCCTAGTAAAAATGTAACTTCTCATTATCCGCCGGCACAGAATAATACAAAACACGTCATTCCTGCATGCTTCTAGCAGGAATCTATACTTGCAACAATAGATCCCCGATAAAGCTTGTGCCCACGCTTGACTGGGTAGACTTCGGGGATGACGTTTTCCCCTACAATAATGAGAAGTTACGTAAAAATTAAAATGGCTAGCAGTAGTATTCAACTACTGCTAATCGAATAGAAATTTATTTCATTTTTTTATAAACAAACGCAAAACTATCTTTAGCTAACTCGATTAGCTTAGGCACAACGGTTACTATGGTAAATTCAACTGCTTTTATAACAAATTTAAACAGTCTCTTTGCGCGATCTCTACAGCCTGATTCCGCTTCACAAAACCACCCCTTATCCATAAACCACATTTCTTTTATAGAAACGATCCACATAAAAGCAAATGACACGCCCATTCCACCACCCGCAACCATAATTAATGATGCGAACATTGGGTGTAACTTAGTCAACCACCAAGATAGAATATCAATGATTAAAAAGGCGTACGGCATTCCAATTGCAATACTTTTATATTTACTAGAGGCTGTCGTAGAGAAACTAAAAATCAGCCCAACAAACATAAAAATAAAACTGATACCAAATAAATGAATATGCGACACGCGGGTGAGTGATGAAAAAGTCGCCCCATCATCCTCCTCAGTGACTTCTTCAATATTTTCAAACTTAGAAAAATCAGGAAGACTCCCCGCTGCTTCGTTATGACACATCACACACTTCGCTTCGACAATTTTATCTATGCCCTGCTCAGTGTATTCATCTTTCTCGGCACCATCACGAATCCATTGAATAATCTTAAACGTTTCCTGCTCGTTCGCCTTACCTTTCATCGAGCCGGCTAATTTATTCTCTAAAACAGTCCCCGAGCGATTTCCGTAATAACTATAAACAATATCATCTATTGAAAGACCTACTTTTCCATCCGCCATACCGTGGGTAAATAGGATTTGAATAAGCGCAAAAAGATAACCAATTGCCACGGTCGTTAAATAGCCGGAAAAAAGAACTTTTACTGGTGTATCTAGTTCGTTTAATGTGATTTTAAATGAGCTCATTATTTAGTAAACAAAGTTAAGTATATTAAAAAACTCTTATTCTATAGGATAAGTAAAATTTTGCGTAACAATCATATTCTTATCTAACAATTATTTTTAAATTAACTCCATATTACGCTACGCGATAAGCGCATAAAACCGTATAATAACCGCCATTCAAAAGTAACAACTTAGCAAATTTAAGGCAGAGCAATCATGATGACAATGGATGATAGAGACGGAAAAATCTGGATGGATGGTCAATGGGTAGAATGGCGTGATGCAAAAGTACACGTTCTTACCCATACTCTGCATTATGGAGCCGGTGTTTTTGAAGGCCTTAGAGCTTATCACACCGACCAAGGCCCGGCTATTTTCAAACTAGAAGAACATACAGATCGCCTATTCCGTTCGGCTCATATTCTGAATATGAAGATTCCTTTTTCTAAAGAGGAAATCAACCAAGCACACCTTGATGCGATTACTAATAACAATTTAGATAGCGCTTATGTTCGCTCTATGTGTTTTTATGGCTCTGAAGGCATGGGCTTACGTGCAGATAACTTAAAAGTGCATGTGATGATTGCTGCATGGGAATGGGGTGCTTATTTAGGTGCAGAAAGCATGGAAAAAGGTATTCGTATCCGTACTTCATCTTATACGCGTAATCACGTTAATAGCACAATGTGTAAAGCGAAGGCGAATGGTAATTACATTAACTCTATTTTAGCTCTGCAAGAAGCCTTATCGGCTGGCTACGATGAAGCTTTATTGTTAGATCATGAAGGCTATGTGGCTGAAGGCAGTGGCGAGAATTTATTTGTAGTGCGTAATGGCGTGTTATACACACCAGAAACTACGTCTGCCTTAGAAGGCATCACACGTGAAACTATTTTGACTATTGCCGAAGAGCAAGGTTTAAAAGTAGTAGAAAAGCGTATGACACGTGATGAAGTGTATGTAGCGGACGAAGCTTTCTTTACTGGCTCTGCAGCAGAAGTGACGCCGATTCGTGAATACGATGATCGCCAAATTGGATCAGGCAGTCGCGGCCCGATTACAGAAAAAATTCAAAGCTTATATTTTGATTATGTTCACGGTCGTCGTGAAGATCATAAAGAGTGGTTATCGCACGCTAAATAATCAGGTTTTTTTAAACTCTGTAGGATGGGTAGAATGCAGTGCCTTGCTTTTTAGGCACGTAATGAAACCCATCAAAGCTTAGGCATAATAAGATGGGTTTCGTAAAAAACGCTCTAATATTTTAATCAATGTAGCCCGCATGGAGGTACGGAATACGGGGAATTCAGCGCATCGAATGCCCCGTATTGCGCAAGCTTCATACGTGCTACATGTTATTTTGTAGTCAGTTTTACTTCTGTTTTCGCACCATGAATAGCATAACCATTCACTTCAATCTGCTTGATAATCGCATCTTGATCTAAGGCCGGCTGTTTTTTATTTACATCTATCTCTAATCGCGTTTTAAAAGGCGATAGTGTTAATAAATCAGGGTCTATCGTTGCTGGTAATTCTAAAGTGTGTATTTTTGTGCCTTTAGGAACAGAAATATACTTGTTCTCACCTTTGGTACTTTGATAAATATCAATTTGCATTTTTTATAATCCGTATTGTTTTTGGTATTCTTTAATCGCTGCAATATTTTCTGCATAAGCAGCATCTGATTCTATAAATTCAATAATATGTTCGAGTGAAATAATGGAAATCACCGGCATAGAAAAACGCTCGCTAACTTCATCAATCGCAGACACATCATTTTCACCTTTTTCTTGGCGATTTAACGCGATCAATACGCCTGCTGGCGTTGCTCCCGCATTATTAATAATCACCACGGATTCACGAACCGAAGTGCCTGCGGTAATCACATCATCTAAAATAACCGCTTTACCTTTCAGTGGCGCACCGACTAAAACACCACCTTCGCCGTGATCTTTGGCTTCTTTGCGGTTAAACGCAAAAGGTATATCTTTATTATGCACATTCGCATAAGCAATTGAGGCCGCCGCTACTAGCGTAATCCCTTTATAAGCAGGACCATATAAGATATCCACTTCAATCCCAGATTCGACTAGCGCTTGCGCATAAAATTCGCCTAATTTTGCGAGTTTTGTACCGCTATCAAATAAGCCTGTGTTAAAAAAATACGGGCTAGTACGGCCTGATTTTAAATGAAATTCGCCAAATTTTAACACGCCACATTCTAAGGAGTATTGAATAAATTGTTTTTGATAATCAAGCATCTATTATGTCCGTGCTAAGAAAATTTTTCTAAAATACTATCCAAAAAAAGCCAACCTTTTTCTGAACAGCGGTAATTATTTTGTGTCACATCCAACAAGCCTTGTTGCTGGCACTGCTGTAATGCTATTTGTAATACATCCGAATTCAAACCAGTTCTTGCGCTAAAGTCATCTAAACAAAACCCTGTTTTTAAGCGCAAATTGTTCATCACAAATTCAAGCGGAATCTCATCGGTAAGAATCGAGTTGACCAGTCTATCATTTTTCAATAATTTGAGATATTGCTCTGGCTGCTTTGCCTTACTAGTGCGCACAATTTTATCGGGTAACTGACAACTAATCTTACCGTGCGCGCCCGCACCAATGCCTAAATAATCGCCAAACTGCCAATAATTAAGATTATGTCGGCTTTGTTTTCCTGCTTGCGCATACGCAGAAATCTCATATTGCTGATAGCCACTGTCGGCTAATAATTGCTGACAAGCGAGTTGCGACGCAAAAATAGCATCATCATCCGGTAATTTAGGCGGGTATTTATGAAAATAGGTATTTGGCTCTAAGGTTAACTGATAAAAAGAAAGGTGTGTTGGTTCGTACGCAATCGCTTGCTGTAAATCTTGATAACTATCCTGCTCGCCACTTTCCGGCAAACCAAACATAAAATCTAAATTGAAATTATCAAAGCCTGCTTGCTTGGCAATGTCTATCGCTGTTTTTGCTTCAGCACCTGAATGTACCCGCCCTAAACGCTTTAAATGTTCATCCTGAAAACTTTGCACACCAATAGACAGCCGGTTAATGCCGATGCTGCGGTAATCACTAAATTTATCACTTTCAAATGTACCTGGATTAGCTTCCAAGGTAATTTCTATGTCATCAGCAAATGTTAACTGCTTTTGAATGCCGGTTAACAAACGCTCTATTTGCGCCGCAGAAAATAAGCTAGGCGTACCACCCCCCATAAAAATACTTTGCAAAGGACGCGTTTCAGAAAACTGCTGTATATCCTGAGCAAGGTCTTTTAATAAAGCATCAATATATAAGACTTCGGGTAGATCACCTTTTGCGGCATGCGAATTAAAATCACAATACGGGCATTTTTGTATGCACCACGGAAAATGGATATAAAGACTAAGGGGGATTGAGCTAGGCATATAAATTTGAAACTGGCTTGATTTAACTGAACATATCAAATAGCCCGTACCTACAAAAGTCAGGCTAGGGTGCTACCGTTACATGTGGATGCTTTAAGCCCTCTCCAAAGGGAGAGGGTTGGGTGAGGGGAAATAGAAAGCATATAATTCAACATTTCTTTCCGATCTTTGTAAGCAATTAAGAAAAGCTTACAACAATTTATTTTAACGTCTCCCCACCCAACCCTCCCCAGCAAGGGAGGGCTTTAAGAAAAAGCTATTTTCCACACTTAACGGTGACATAGCCTTTTTAGCATCACTTAAATAAAAAAGGGCCGCCAAATAGCCGCCCTTTTTACTGCAAAAACTTTAACAATTAATCATTCCAAACGCATTAGCACTAACTTGATGGGTTTCGCTACGCGCCTAAAAAGCAAGGCGCTTCACTCTACCCACCCTACAATAAATTAAATGCTGCTCATGCTATGGAATAATTAATATCTAAATTACTGTCCAGCAGCTTCATCAGCTGAAATTCTCTTTCCCCATTTATATTTTGGAGCTTTCTTTTCCATTTTCCCTGCGCCTTTGCCCATATTCATTTTTCCATCGCCCATACCACAAGCGCCTTCTTTACCTTTCATCATCGCGCCACATGAACTTTCCATGCCTTTTTTCATTTTGTCGCCTTCCATCATCGCGCCACATTTAGCTTCGCCGCACTTCCCTTCTTTACCTTTTTTCATGTCCATTTTTCCAGAGCCCATATCCATATCGCCCATACCACCCATGCCGCCTTTCATCATGCCGCCGCACATGCCGCCTTTACCTTTACCCATCTCCATTTTGCCATCGCCCATGCCAGCCATGCCGTCTTTCATCATAGCGCCGCACATCATGCCACCGCCTTTCCCATCTTTCATCATCTTCATTTTGTCACATTCGCCATCCTTAGCTTTTTTCATTTTACCTTTGGCTTTATCCATGCCTTTTTTCATGTCCCCTTTACCTTTACTCATCGCACCGCACTTTCCTTCGCCGCAAGAAGCTTCCTTTTCCATTTTGCTACCGCACTTCATTTCACCCATTTTAGCTTCAGCAACTTGCATATAACCGCTGCTCATTTCTGACATGCCAAATGGATTACTTTCTGCAACTGCTCCGCCCATTGTTAATGATGAAGCGATCGCTGTTCCAATTGTTGCTATTGTTTTTGTTGTTTTCATAAAAATTCCCCGTTTAATTATTATTATATTATTTGCTACTGAACTTAAGTAAGTACTTATAATTACAAAACATTTCTGTAGGATGAGTTTAGATGATGGGTTTCGCAAAAAAACGCTCTAACCATCCTACGTCAAATTTTAAAGTAAATATGCGTTAATACTTATATAGTGTATCACATTGTCTATAAAGCGTTTTTCATTGCCTGACCCATTAAACTGGGTGAATTCACTACTGTCACACCCGCCGCTTCTAGCGCAGATACTTTACTTTCCGCCGTTCCTTTACCACCGGTAACAATCGCTCCAGCATGCCCCATTCGCTTTCCAGCAGGCGCAGTTAAACCGGTAATATACGCAACAACGGGTTTAGTCACATGCTGTTTAATATACGTAGCCGCCTCTTCCTCTTCACTGCCACCAATTTCACCCACCATAATAATACCTTGGGTTGCATCGTCAGCTTGAAAACGGCTAATCACATCAATAAATGTCATTCCATGAATAGGATCGCCCCCAATACCAACGCAAGTGCTTTGGCCTAATCCTGCCAAAGTGGTTTGATGCACCGCTTCATAAGTGAGTGTGCCTGAACGAGAAACAATACCAATTGAGCCCGCCAAATGAATATTTCCCGGCATAATGCCAATTTTACAAGCATCTGGCGTAATAATTCCTGGGCAGTTTGGTCCAATTAATAAAGCATCACTGGTCGCCATCGCCGCTTTTACTTTTAGCATCTGTAAAACCGGAATCCCTTCAGTAATACAAACAATTAACTTTATCCCTGCATCTATGGCTTCCAAAATAGCATCAGCCGCAAAAAATGGCGGCACATAAATCACACTCGCTGTTGCATCCGTCGCGGCTACCGCATCAATCACGGTATTAAAAACAGGTAAGCCTAAATGTTCACTACCACCTCGCCCCGGAGTCACACCACCGACTAATTTCGTACCATAGTCTAAAGCGTGTTTTGCATGAAACGTACCTTGTTTACCGGTAAATCCTTGGCAAATTACTTTGGTTTCTTTATCGATTAAAATACTCATGCGCCAACTCCTGCTAACTTAACTGCCTCTTCCGCAGCATGATCTAAATCTTCCGCAGGAATAATATTCGACGCAACATTATGTAATAAAGCGCGCCCTTCTTCTGCATGTGTGCCTTCTAATCGCACAATAACAGGTAACTCGGTTTTGACTTGCTCCAGCGCACCAATAATTCCTTGCGCGATCACATCACATTGCACAATGCCACCAAAAATATTAACCAATACCGCTTTTACATTCTTATCAGAAACAATCAGTTTAAACGCCTCTGTCACTTTTTCTACCGTAGTACCACCACCGACATCTAAGAAATTAGCCGGTGTGCCACCTTTTAATTTCACTAAATCCATCGTTGCCATCGCCAGCCCTGCGCCATTCACCATGCAGCCGATGTTACCTTCTAAAGTAATATAGTTCAGGTCAAATTGTTTAGCGATATTCTCTTTTTCATCTTCCTGACGCGTATCACGAAATTCAACAATATCTTTATGCAGTGCAATCGCATTATCATCAAAATTAATCTTGGCATCTAATGCGAATAAATCACCCGCTTCGGTTTCTACCAAAGGGTTAATTTCTATCTGACTGGCATCTTTATCTAAAAATAGCTGCACCATGCCCCGCATTAATTTAGATAAAGCCTTAATTTGCTCACCTTGTAAGCCTAATGAAAAAGCGACTTGCCGACAGTGATGTCCTTGCAAACCCGCAGCAGGGTCTAAAAATAAAGTAGTGATTTTTTCTGGCGTTTCAGCAGCAACCGCCTCGATATCCATACCGCCCGCAATAGAACTGATAAAACATAAACGCTCTGAATGTCTATCTACTAATAAGCTGAGATAAAACTCATGCTTAATCGGATAAGTTTGCTCAATCAACACCGAATTAATCGGTAAGCCAGCCGCGCCTGTTTGTTTTGTGACTAAGGATTTCCCTAGCATTTGCTTAGCGCAATCACTCGCTTCTTCGGGTGTTTTTGCAAACTTCACCCCACCAACTTTGCCACGCCCACCCGCATGAACCTGCGCTTTAATAACCCAGCTATCACCCGCTAATTCAGTCGTTGCTTCTGCCGCCCGCTCAGCAGAATCAACAACAATGCTATGGGGAACAGGAATTTTATAATCCTTAAATAACTGTTTCGCTTGGAATTCATGAATGTTCATTATTTTTCCGGTGTGTAGATGGCAAAAAACTCTGTGATTCAATAGATACAGAGCGTAATTATTTGAGTATATAGGCAGAAGGCCTATATTAATAGTCCTAGAAATATAATCCGTACAGGCATTTCCTTTTAAAGCTTTAGACAAGCTAAGTTTTCGTTTCCATTAATGCCTTTCACCTTAACTGCCTTATATAACATGTAGCCCGTATGGAGGAACGGAATACGGGAAGTTCAGCGCATCGAATGTCCTGTATTACGCAAGCTTCATACAGGCTACATGTTAGCTTCAATTAATCTGAACAAGACTCATTGATATCTGATGCGGGCGTTGGCATATTTAAATACAGCACGCGATCATCTCCACTTTTAAGTGCAGAAATTGCTGTCTCTATTGATCCATTTTCCAACCCCAAACCACTACCAGATCCTGCTGAAACCAATCTAGCACAATAACCTTTTTCTGGATCAGTACTTAAAGACAATAAAGCCTTACATTCGGCTACTGTTGGTACTTGTAAAACAAAGGGTCTTCCCCATCCATCCATAACTACAAACTGTCCAGTATCAAATTTTAGCTTTGTGTAACTCAGATTATTAAAATTCCCAGTAGTTACATTACTGCCCAATATTTGTGAACCCTGTAAATAAGGCCCATTCCAACCGACTTGACTATCTAAGTCAAAATCCGCCCAGCCAGACTGATCAAATAAATAGTTCAAACTATAGTCTGAACCAACCGTAGACCCAGACTTACTCACAGGAAAATTTCCCAGAGTATCCAGATAATACCGCCCCATAATAACTTGCTTAATATTCATCATCGAAACATCTGTCGCATCACATAAGGCTTTACGACTAGTTCCCGAGACATAAGGCAGTGCCAAACCCGCTAAGGCAACCAAAATCAACAACACAACCGTTAACTCAATCAGCGTCATGCCTTTTTGTTTAATCGAATACATTCTTCACACCTTTGTACATAATTATTTATTAAAACGCATTTATTCAAACTCAACCATGTGAATTTTTTAATTACTTTTGTTTTTAAAAGCCCTCTCCAAAGGGAGAGGGTTGGGTGAGGGGAAATAGCAAACAGGCTGTCAACATTTCATTCATGTCTTTGTAAGCAATTAAGAGATGCTCACAACAACTTATTTTAACTTCTCCCCACCCAACCCTCCCCAACAAGGGAGGGCTTTAAACGCTATTTTTCCACATTTAGTGAGTTTTTTATGACTCTTGTTCTTAAAGCCCTCTCCAAAGGGAGAGGGTTGGGTGAGGGGAAATAGAAATCAGGTTATCAACATTTCGTTCATGTCTTTGTAAGCAATTAAGAGATGCTCACAACAACTTATTTTAACTTCTCCCCACCCAACCCTCCCCAGCAAGGGAGGGCTTTAAGAGCTGTTATTTTCCACACTTAACGGTGACATAACCTTCCTACGTACTTATAGATTTTTCTTAATCAACTCACTTAATTCTTCACGATCAATCGGTCCGACATTTCGCCATACAATTTTTCCAGCAGCGGAAATAAAAAAGTGCGTGGGTGTCATTTGTACGCCACCAAACGCTTTAGCGTATTCACCTTTTGCATCGTAAATTAGCTTATACAGTAATGACCTGCTTTGCTGCATGTTTTTTATCGCTGCTAAAGAATCATATTTCAGGGAAATCGCTAGCGTTGTATAGCCTTTGGCTTGATGCGCTTGATGTAAAGCAATCAAATCATCAATTTCAGCCAAACATAAACCACAGCTTGTTGCCCAAAAGCTAACCAATACCGGCTTACCTTTTAATGCCTGTAAATTAATACTTTCGCCAGAAAGTGTGCTCATGGTTAATTCAGGTGCCATAGGAGCAGGTTTTAACCAATATTGCCAAGCATTCGCAAACAGCAGACCTAATACCAACAATCCACCCAATATTATTCTTGTTTTAGACATAATTTTCCTTTTAAGTTTCACTCTCGTTATGAATTCCGAACCTTCATATCATCGTAGGATGGGTAGAGGTACGAAACCCATCAATATGATTAATTTATATTTCTGCCTTATCGATGCTGTTTGATGGGTTTCGCAAAAAGCGCTCTACCCATTATGCAACAATCATGTAGCCCGTATGGAGGTACGGAATACGGGAAGTTCAGCGCATCGAATGCCCCGTATTACGCAAGCTTCATACGGGCTACTTGCTCTCGTTATGAATTCCGAGCCTTCATAGCATCATCGTAGGATGGGTAGAGGTACGAAACCCATCAATGTGATTAATTTATATTTCTGCCTTATCGATGCTGTTTGATGGGTTTTGCAAAAAGCGCCCTACCCATTACGCAACAATCATGTAGATACCATCTCTCCAAATCAATCACAAGAGGTAATTCATCCTATTTGTGGTTGATAAGGTTGTTGATGCTTTAAAACACCAAAACAAATCTGAACCAGCTTTCGCATTGCTGCGCCTAGGGCAG
>Ga0209184_1002120_pt1 | contig 10778 bp, 13 predicted proteins | sample EN8Hudsemesocosm_2_FD_184627 | JGI IMG/M metagenome (GOLD analysis project Ga0209184, IMG submission 184627) | Methane-oxidizing microbial communities from mesocosms in the Hudson Canyon - EN8C Hudson Canyon (SPAdes) (version 2) | ecosystem: Environmental > Aquatic > Marine > Cold seeps | place... | reverse complement strand
TCGATTTTACGTTCAAATACGACTGGAAGGACATCCTCAACAAAGTAAAACATTTTCTAATCTTAAGGAAGCTAAACAGTGGTCGACGATTACTGAGGGCTTTATTTGAAGATGGAGTAAGGTGAATTAAATAACCTGGCGTCCCCGGACGGAGTCGAACCGCCAATCTATCCCTTAGGAGGGGATTGCATTATCCAATTATGCTACGGAGACTTGATCGCTGATTATACCAATATTTCTTAGAATAGGTCATTCAAAAAATGGAACTAAGTTAATTGGACTGTAAATAACATAGCTGACATATCGAGGTTTTTCTATATGTAGAAATGAAAAGCGCTCCCGAACAACCTTTATCAAACAGGGTTAGTTTAGTGATTTGTTAATATTAATTAAGTAGATTGTGGTTTTTGTGGGCAAGGTATCAAAAAAAGTATAATTTACTGCTATTCTTACATCTAACCTAATTACTTGTTGTGGTTTTTGCGGTGGATTATTTTTGTTGATCTCCTCATACCTCTTTTTTATTAAGCCGCTGAGTTGATAGGTTATTCATAATTTTTTAGGAGTTGAATAATAATGTCTGAGATAACTAACGAAATACAAATAGAAGAAACAAGTGGATTTAGCTGGATGTCTTTGTTTTTTGCGCCATATTACTATGCAGGTTATGGAAAGTTGAACAAAGGGTTGATTTTTGCGATTATTGGTTTTATTCCTCTTACAGCCTTAATTGTTAATATTTACGCTGGTATAAAAGCAAAAAAAGAGCTGCCTATTGGAAAGCAAGATTTTAAGTGGGGAGCAGCAATTGGGGTTTTCTTAATTCAAGTTGTATTGACTGGAGGGATATTAGTTGCTTTTGACTCCGATTTACAACAAGAAATGAACGCGTCAACTGATGCTTCATATTATTCACATGATGATTTTAGAACACTTGTAGCGTATAAAACTGAACAAGAGGTGTTAGAAATATTAGGAAGCCCTTCTGATAATCAAGATATGGGTGGAATGAAAATGTGGTATTACGAAGGCATTACATACGACTCTGTTACTCAAAATATTGATAATATGACGCAGATAAGATTTTCAAATGGCAGTGTAGCTCAAGTTAATTTTATGTGAAGCTTAAAACCAATTAAGGTAGGGGGGGGCTGAAAACGTCGAAGTTGCAAGTTCTTTCCACTTAAACTTATACCTAACTGATGTTACGCACTCCTCAGATAGAATGGGAGCTGTAGCGACTCGAAAAAATTATAAGTCATTGATTCATAATAATAGGTGCGTAACATCAGTTATACCTAAGGCAAAAAGGATTGATACTATAAACCAGTGTTTGAATGATTCTTACTCTGAGAAGAGTGCAGTAAATGAAGTGGCGCGAGTGAATGACTGGTGTACAACGACCCCTAGATAGGTGTAAGTCTGTTGTTTTGTCGGAGCGTTAGCTGTAGGTGGAGACAAAATAAAAGGTTTTCCGAAATGTCGCCAAGTCAGTGGCGAAGTAGTAGGTACGCAGGATGAATGTGGGACACCGAAGACATTAACTGCCAACTATTTTTTTGATCCTAAAATGAGAGGGATCCATTTTAGGTTTCGCGAAGAATGTTGGTGGGCTTGTTTATTGGCTTAAAGTTCTTATGGTTTTCCAATTTTTTTAGAATATTTGTGGCTTTTAGATGAGTATAACGTTTTAACATTTTTAGGTCTTTATGACCAGTTATGGAGCTTACTTCCATAATGTTTAGTCCATGTTCAAATAATGTTGATGTTGCTTCATGCCGCAAATCATGGAGTCGTAAATCTTCAATATTTAACCTTAAGCATAACTTTTGAAACATTCTGGTAATACCATCAGGAGTTATGGCAACAATTGGCATAGGTTCTTTTTTACAGAGAGGGTTAATATTTATTAGTTGATTTATAGACTCTATTGATTTTTTAGTTAACGGAATTTCCCTATCATCACCATTTTTAGTATCTTTTAACAATAATGTTTGGTGTTCAAAATTAATATGATTAAATTGTATTTTGCATAATTCACCTCGACGGATTGCAGTATTCACGAGAAGGACTATCACGTTTTTCATGAAATCAGATGAACTGGATAGTAAAAGGTTTAGCTCATTATTTTCTAATCTTCGGTTTCTACTTTTATTTTCTGTCGGTTTGCGGATTGAATTGATTGGGTTGCCATGAGGTAAAAAAATTCCCCAATCTTTAATTGCAACATTAATAACTCGACTTAATAGACTTATCTCTTTTTTAACAGTAGATGGAGAAACTGATTTTAATCGTTTGTCTCGGTATGAGGCGCAAACCGACCGTGATAATTTGAGTAAAGAATAATCGCCTATGTGAGATTTTATAATTCTTGAAGAAGAAATGCTTTGTCTTTTACTTTTTTGCTGTGGTAATACTTCTTCGGTATAGCGGTCTATGATGTTTGCAACTGTCAATTTTTCGGCATCATCTGTTGATACGTAATAACCTTTACGTATTTCGAATTCAGTAATCGTCGACCACTGTTTAGCTTCCTTAAGATTAGAAAATGTTTTACTTTGTTGAGGATGTCCTTCCAGTCGTATTTGAACGTAAAATCGATAACCGTTAGCCGTCTTGGATTTACGAATACTTGCCATATCTACACCTCTACTGTGTAAAAATTGTGTAAATTGGCAATTAGGGAAAATGGTGAATGCTTCAACCATTTGATTTTGTAGGGGTTAGACCGTCTAAACTGTCTAATACTGTCCCCTTAGGAGGGGGCCGCTCTATCCAGCTGAGCTATCGGGACAATAGGATGGCTATTCTAGCATAATGTTGTTACTTTATTCTTTTCGATTTCTAATTTCTTCACGTTCTAGAGTAGTAACAAAGCGTTCTAGTGCATTTCTGTTTTTAGAGGAGAGGTTTTCGAAATAACCACCTATTAATGTTTGTCCTGCCCCTTGCTTTGAAGTTTTTACAAAACGAACGGAGAGGTCAAAGTCTATATTTTGTTTATCAATACTAATACGACAGTTTTTTACTAAGTCGCCTCTTTGAAAACGGGCTATATTGTTGGGGGTGCTAATACCAACTCCACCACGGGATAAATCAAAAATGGAACCACCAATAGTTGCTTTTGTGCGTCCAGAAACACCACTAAAAGGAATGTTGAATGTAGTTATTTGTATACGCGGTGATGATCTACGTTGGGGGTAATAGACTTTATTTGGTATGGCAGATTTATAATAGGCAATCCCTCTAGAAGAGCCTGCTTCAATGTTGCTCAGTTTGAAGGCTAAACGAATACCGTTGTATATACTGGATAGTTTTAGATTGTTTTTAGTCAGTAGTAGCGCATTCCCATGTTTGGGAAGTAACTCATCAAGGATGATTTGCTTGTTTTCTATCTGAACATCCAGGATTGATGAGCTGAATTGTTCCTCTGTATCTTCAATAATGATGGTACAAAGAGGGGATGCGTCTTCGATATCCTTTAGCAGGCTAATTATTTTTTCAGGCTCAGTTAAAAAATTAGGGTTTGAGTCGAGTTCGGGATGGTAATCTTTGGGCTCTATTTCTTTTGTGTTTTCTTTCTTTTTAAAAAAAGACTTTAATGTCCCTAGCATGGGTGATGTTCCCTTAATCTTTAATTACTGAATCTCTGGAAGGCTTATTAATAGTATAAATTAGGTACATATACTTTATAGGCTTCTTGAGGTAATTCTAAAAAAAGTGTTCCCTATTTTCTGCTAACAGAGACTTGATGTTTATGTAGTTTACACTGAAATTAGCGTATGAGAAAGTCGTTCGCTATAGGTTGAGCCATCTCGTCCATACGTTGTTGCTTGCTGAGATTTACCTTTAATGATTTGTAATGAGCGTTGAGTATGTTGGGCGAGTAGATTAATGCTTGCGCCATTTTTCTCATTAAGCAATTTGCATTGTTTTGAAATGGAAATTATTTGTTGCCAGAGGGAGGTTGAGCCAGAGGTGTTAAGGTTTACTGATTCAGCTTTTTTAAAATACTCTTCAATACCACAGGGTGAAAGTTGTAATTTTTCAGTGGCAAGTACTTGTGTCATTTGTTTCGAAAACTGGTCAAGCTGAGAGACTGTTTCTTTTTTATTGAATGCTATGCTGGATATTGCATTGGAATCAGCATGATTCTTTAAATTATCAGCTTCTGTGGTGAGAAGATGAAGTAATTTGGAGCTGAGGTCTAAGCCATTTTTAAGTAGCTTTTCTGTGATAGGGTAAGTTTTATTAATCATAATACTATCTACTGTCGTTGAATTGTTCTCGTTCCATTTGAATCATTTTTTTAGCAATTCTTTCAGCATCAATAGGGTATTTACCTTCTTCTAATGCTTTTTTAACTGCGTGAACTCGCTCTTCATTAATTATTTTTGATGATTGAGACGATCCAAATGCCTTAGTTATTTCCTTTGCAACAGCAGTAATATCAAGATTATCTTTTGACTTGTTGGTAGCTTGCGGTTCAGTACTTTTCACTTTTTCAGGCGTAACTGATTTTAATGATGCACCTGTACCGTTTGCTTTACCTGAAACTGGCTGAATAGTCATGATAGTTCTCTATAATTGGTTTAATCTATAACTGTTATCGACAGTTTATTTGATTACTTGAGTGTTTATTTTATCTCTATCAAAAGGTAACGACAACCAATCCTTTATTAACTACTGTTGCTTGGACAATTTGTTGTGATTTTATATTTTTTATTCTAATATTCTGGTTTTGTATGCCGTCCATTAAAGCGATTCCTGAAGCACTAATCTCAAGGTTAGGGCTGCTTATTTTTATGGTGACTTTCTCTCCTCGTTTTATAAGTTTGGGTTCGGTTATATTTCTTTGTGTAATAATGCTGCCCTGGGCTAGGTTTCGGGTGGCTTGCTTGTTGACAATGTTTTGCGAGCCAGTGAAATAGCCTGAGCGTAGATCGCTAATTTCTTTTTTTTCAAGTCGTATGTTTTTTGTAGTATAAAAACTACCGCGCTTAATTGGCTGTGATAAAACCATGACCTCTTTATATATGTTGATAATGACAGAGGTATAAATAGTCCATTTCTTTTTACTTTCACATTTAATACCGATGGCATTTCTACCTGCTTTAAGCGAGCCTTTAGGTGTAAAAATATTAAGTGGTTCGTTACATAAAGGCAGTTTTAATCTGCTGTCAATTTGCCCTAGTTTTATTTGATAGTCTGTCTCTGCTGTTAAGTTTTCCGCAATAAATTGACGGCTTGCCTGCTGTAGAGAAGCAACTGATTGAACCTGAGAGGCGTTACTGTGTTGTATGTAAGCAGTAAGAAGCAGTGTTCCAATAATCAAATTTATTTTTTTCATAATATTGCGGCAATTTTATGACGGTTGTTAACGCTTGTATTTTTATAAGCATAAAGTAGGCCAATTATTTTATTAAGTAAATTTATGGAAAGTCGTTATACTTAAACGTATAACTTTTCAAGAGGGTTTTATGGCCAGTATATTAGATGGTGTTGATCAAAGGACTAAGTTGGCAGGGCATAACCGGTTTGAACTTCTTTTGTTTAAATTGGTTGGGCGTCAACGGTTTGGAATTAATGTTTTTAAGGTTCAGGAAGTTATTCAGTGTCCCCCTTTAACTCAGATTCCTAAATCACATTCTGTCGTCCGAGGTGTGGCTCATCTACGGGGTAAAACAATTCCTGTTTTAGATCTTTCTATGGCAATTGGGATGTCTGCTATACAAGATGAAGCGGGGAGTTACGTTATCGTCACTGAGTATAACAGGACGATACAAGGATTTATGGTGGGGGCTGTAGACAGAATTATTAATATAGGTTGGGAGCAGGTTAAAGCACCACCTAGTGGCGCGGGTGGTAACGGATACTTAACAGCAGTGACTGAAGTCGATGGCGAATTGATTGAAGTGATTGATGTTGAAAAAGTGATGAAGGAAGTAATAGGCGGGCAGGAAAGTGCATCTGATGATGTGATTGATGAAGAAATTTCCGGAACAGGCGATCGTGTCTTAATTGTTGATGATTCTAGTGTTGCCAGAGGCCAGGTTAAGCGAGTGTGTACGCAGGTTGGTATTGAGTGTATAACATTAAAAGATGGGCAAGAAGCCTGGGATCATTTATTGCAGTTAGTTGATGAAGGGATAAATATTGCCGAATATTACTCAATGATTATTTCTGATGTGGAAATGCCCAGAATGGATGGCTATACATTGGCAACTAAAATAAAGTCTAATGCTGATATGAAAGATGTGTATTTAATTCTACACACTTCTTTAAGTGGGGTGTTTAATACCAGTATGGTTGAAAAGGTTGGGGCAAATAAATTTTTGGCAAAGTTTGATCCTGATACTTTGGTTCGTACTATACAAGAGCAGTTAAAGGCATTTCATCAGCAAAAAATGAACGAATGAAAGTCTTTTTAACCGAGATCACTAGCGTTAAGGTAAGCAGTTATATATGACGATCAATGAATATAAAATTATTCAGCAATTTTTGAGTCAGTCTTGCGGTATCATTCTGGGTGATAGCAAACAGTATTTGGTCAAGAATAGATTAAGCCGATTGCTAGTCAGGTTTGATCTGGACTCATTTTCTGAATTGGTAAAAGTTTTGCAAGTGAATAGCCCGCAAGCTGTAAAGTTAAAAACGGCTATAGTCGATGCAATGACAACGAATGAGACCTTTTGGTTTCGTGATGATTTGCAATTCTCAGAGTTGAAGGACGTTATTCTTGCTGAAATTTTTGAAAGAAAAAGCGGTTCGGTGAAAGTCTGGTCTGCAGCGTGTTCATCGGGACAAGAGCCCTACACAATAAGCATGTGTGTTGAAGACGCTAACAGGAAATTGAGTAGAGCTCGAAATGTACAGATTATTGCAACTGATATTTCAGAGGATATTTTGCGAGAAGCTAAAGCGGCTGAATACTCAGAATTGGCTTTATCTCGAGGTATAGACCAACTAGCTAAAAAGCGTTTCTTTCAGAAGGCGCATAATGGCTATAAGTTAAGTCCTGAGATAACACGAAATGTCCGCTTTCAACAGTTTAACCTTCTTAAGCCTTTCTCAGTGCTTGGGCGTTTTGATGTGATTTTTTGCCGTAATGTTTTAATTTATTTCTCTGAAGAGGTTAAACGGGATATTCTCTCTAGAATGGTTGATTCATTGGAGCCAGGCGGATATTTGTTTCTTAGTAGTACTGAAGCTATGCCTGCAAGTGTTAAAGGACTTGTGCCTGTTCGCGGCGGTCGAGCTCGGTATTTTAAGAAGGTTATCTAATCTAGTTGAAACTGTCACCGTTCCCCACAGCAACTTCATAAGTTTGTTTCATTCTGTTTTCACTTAGCCTAAGTCAGTTTCTTGACGTTTTCTATTTTAGTGGGTGGCTAAATATTGCCATCTGATCTATTTAAATTAATCGTGTTTTTTTCGCCTCGCAATGAGGGAGAGGGAAAACAGGTTTGTTATTTTGTTTGTAATCTATCTTGTAAATTTTCGATGTAGAGTAAAATACTAATGTTATCAGTGCTTTAATGCATAATTGTTGTGAGTGATTGTTCACTTGTATACCTGCTTATTAACTGATCTAATGAGTAAATCGATTAGCAATAGTCGTTTAAGCCCATTCTGCCGCTTTTTTCTTACCTCGTTATAATATTTTTTATCTATCTGATTTTAAATACCTATTTTTCTATGGCATAAGCCATGCTTATTACTTTGGTAACAAGAAATAAGGTGGTAATTATGGCTATTAATTTTGACAATGCATTAGGAATTCACCCTCAGGCTTTAGCTTTACGTGAAAAGCGCAGTGAAGTGCTGGCTTCAAATTTGGCTAATGCAGACACACCAGGATATAAAGCGCGTGATTTAGATTTTCAGGCTGTGTTGAAAAAAACCATGCCTCAAAGCAATGCTTTAGAACGGACTCAAGAAGGTCATTTTTCACCTAATGATCGATTGTTGGGTGCAACCATGATGTTTCGCAACCCTAATCAGCCATCTTTAGATGGTAATACGGTTGAGTCTCACATAGAGCAAGCCAAGTATTCTGAGAATGCGGTGCAATATCAAGCCAGTTTACGATTTATTAATGGTCGCTTTAACGGGCTCATGAGCGCATTAAGAGGAGAATAAAATGCCATCTATGAATATATTTGATATTGCTGGTAGCGGTATGAATGCACAGTCGTTAAGGCTTAATTTAGTTTCCAGTAATATTTCTAATGCAAACAGTGTTAGTAGCAGTATTGATGAGGTTTATAAATCCAGGCAAGCTGTTTTTAAGGCTGAGCTAAAAAACGTGATGGATAAAAATGATGCCTCTAGCAAAGTGAACGTAGTGGGTGTGGTAGAAAGTCAGGCACCTACTGTTATGGAATACGCTCCACATCATCCTATGGCAGATGCTAATGGTTATATTTATAAGCCTAATGTTAATACGGTGGAAGAAATGGCCAATATGATGTCAGCTTCACGTTCCTATCAAAATAATGTTGAAGTGTTAAATACCGCTAAACAATTAATGTTACAAACTTTAAAAATGGGGCAATAGGAGATAATCATGGCTATTGGATCAATTGATACATATCAAAATTTAGGGCTTGCTACTACGGCCGATAAAGCGACTGCTGAACCTAATAAACAGGAGTTAGGGCAAGCGGAATTTTTAAAATTAATGACAACACAATTAACTCATCAAGACCCAAATAAACCGATGGAAAATGGTGATTTTCTGGCGCAAATGGCCCAGTTTAGTACGGTTTCGGGTATAGGTGATTTAAATGATTCATTTGCTGAATTTGCTTCATCTATGACTTCAGGACAATCATTACAGGCTGCCACTTTAGTTGGACAATCTGTATTAGTGCCTTCAACCGAAGGCTTAATGCCTTTAACTAAAAATATGACTGGAGAAGTGGTTCTAAAGGGTAAAACAAGTGATTTAAAAGTTAGCTTTTCTGATAGCAGTGGGCAAACAGTAAAAACGCTGCATTTAGGTGCTCAAGAAGAAGGTAATGTCGCTTTTGAATGGGATGGTTTATTGGATGATGGGACTTATGCTGATCCAGCTGTTTATAACATCTATGCCGAAGCAGAGGTTGATGGAAAAAATACAGCGCTACAGACCTTTGTCAATGCTGATGTTGAGAGTGTGGCCTTAGGCAATACAAGTGATGGTATCAAATTGTCTCTGGCGGGTCTGGGTGAAGTGAATTTTAACGAAGTTAAGAAAATATTCTAGAGTTGGGAGAGCAGTCATGGGTTTTGCTACAGCAATAAGCGGTTTAAATGCCGCATCCGCAAATTTACAGGTGATTGGTAATAATATTGCCAATACCAATACAATAGGTTTTAAAGAGTCCAGGGCAGAGTTTGTTGATATTTATAATAACACGGCTTCCACTTCGCCTGGTTCGGGGGTTAGGGTTAGTGAGGTGGCTCAGCAATTTAATCAGGGTAATATAGAGGCTACTCAGAACAGTCTGGATTTGGCTATATCGGGTAATGGTTTCTTTGCCATGACCGATAAGACAGATGCCACTATTCCTACAACTTTTAGCAGGAATGGGGCATTCCAATTAGATGCTGATGGTTTTATGACGGATGATACCGGGCGGTTTTTATTGGGCGGATTGCCGCTGGGTGATGAGGTGTCTGATGGTTTTAGCACCGGGGCGCCTGAAGTACTTAGAATTGATGTGTCGCAGGGGGCACAATCAGCAACGTCCAAGATTGATTTGAAAATTAATTTAGACTCTAGGGGGACTCAGTATGATGCTGCTACTACATTTCCTGGTTTTACGCAAACCACGCCTTCTGTTCCTACCTCACCATATGATATTCCACCTGATCCAAATGAATACAATAATTCCACTTCATCAACCATTTTTGATTCACTGGGTAATACCCATAGATTGAGTATTTATTATCGAGATACTACGGATACAAGTTTAAATCCTATCGTAAATCAATGGGAGTCTTATGCTTATATTGACGGTAAGGCTCTAACTTATACTGGTCCTAATACCCCGGCAGAATTATCTAATGACAGCATTGGTTCAATATTACCTCTACAGTTTAATGGTCAGGGGGTGTTAGAGCCTGAGTTGACGGGGACGACTACGACTACGGTACCAGGTAATACGGATCCAAAGTTTGTATTTAAAAATATTGATGTGAATCCTTTGGTGGTTGGAGCTGATGCCTTATCTTTTACCTTGGATCCAACGGGGTCAACACATTCTGCTTCAGCTTTTGGGGTTAGTGATTTACAGCAGGATGGTTTTGCATCAGGGAATTTAACCGGGATTGATATAGATAAAAAAGGGATTGTGTTGGCGCGTTTTAGTAATGGCTCTTCTTCACCTTTAGGACAGGTTATTTTAGGACGCTTCACTAATAATCAAGGGCTGGCAAAAATAGGTGATACTTCCTGGCAGGAAACAAATACCTCTGGCACAGTGGTGCTAGGTGTGGGTGGCGGGATTAACTTCGGTGATATTCAGTCCTCTGCTCTGGAAAATTCTAATACAGATATTGCTACTCAATTGGTTAAATTGATTGTGGCGCAACAGACTTATCAAGCTAATTCAAAAACGATATCAACTGAGAATGAGATTATTCAAAATATTCTTAATATCTAGCTGATAAAGGAGATATATTAATTTTCCTGTAAATCAGGCGAGGCTAAAGAGACTGTGAAAGTATTCGGCTTTAGCTCCCCTCTTTGGAAAAGAGGGGCTGGGGGAGATTTTATTATAAAAATAAAG
>Ga0209184_1002109_pt1 | contig 10814 bp, 6 predicted proteins | sample EN8Hudsemesocosm_2_FD_184627 | JGI IMG/M metagenome (GOLD analysis project Ga0209184, IMG submission 184627) | Methane-oxidizing microbial communities from mesocosms in the Hudson Canyon - EN8C Hudson Canyon (SPAdes) (version 2) | ecosystem: Environmental > Aquatic > Marine > Cold seeps | place... | reverse complement strand
GTTACAAAATACCGGGCCCTTGCGAATCACAAAGTTGTCACTTTGCTTGTTAAACATGGCGTGGCCAGAAACATCCGATGGCATTAAGTCAGGGGTAAACTGTATGCGATTAAACTTACCGCCCATGGCCTGTGACAGGCTGCGCACCAATAAAGTTTTACCCAAGCCTGGCACACCTTCTACCAATGCATGGCCCGCGGCCAACAAACACAAGATGGTTTGTTCAATCACACTGTCTTGGCCCACCATGACTTTTTTAAGTTCGTTGGTGAGTTGTTGAATGCTTAGCTGGGCATCACTAAAGGCGGATGACTCTACATTGTCCATAATTTTTTTAGTCTCTTGGTATAGGTGATGAATTCGGTTTGGTTGTGGCATGGCTCGCTCCAGGCCTGTTGAATATCAGCCGGGGTACAGCCACTTAAACTGGCCAACATGTCATACAGGGCATTGTCTTGCAGGCCAGCTAAATTAGGGTGTTTTACAAATACCCGGTGTTGAATGCGGCTGCGCCAGCTATTTAATAGGTGGTTGCCCTTGTCCTGATGCCAGTGAAAATACCCCACCTGCTGAATGTGTTGTTTTAGATTACGCTGCTCGCCAGGCAGTTGAGACACCACAGGGCCAAACCGCTTTAATAGGTATAATAAAAATAACAGTAACCAGGTGGCACTAAACAACACTAAGGCTGGAAAATGTTTATATACAATGCTTAAAAAGGCAGGGGAGCTGGTTTCATATAACAGCCACACTTTTTGGCTGTCTTTTAATTGCAGCCACATAAAATAAGCATGATCGTGGCGGGATAAATCGGTAGAGAAACCGTGTTTGTCATTTTTATAATAAGGTTGCCACACTTTAGGGGTGCTTAAAAAATCACTGTCACTTAAAAACAGCACTGAGCCTTGGCCGTGGTTCACCTGTATGCCATGGGCGCCCACATCCGATGCAATAACGATTTTACTGTGATTTACCAACGGGCTATCCGCTTGCAAACTCAGCACATACTGAGGGCTCATATGAAAATACAAATCTTCATTATTTTGCTCGCTCCAAGCGTGGTTGGGCCGTTGAATATCTTGCCAGTCTTCTATCTCTTGAATCAGTACCCCCATTTTTTCATGGAAGTATTGGCGCTCGTCACTCTTGCCTAACCAGTAAGGCTCGTAAATTAACTTGCCCCCTTGTTCCACCCAGTTTAATAACGCCAGCTCTCGCTCATGGGTGAGCGGTTGTTTTAGATTACGTACCACAATGGCTTCGTTGGTGGCGGGCAGGTTATGCAAAAGGTTGCGGTTATTATTGCTTTGTACCTTAACCTCAAAGTGCAACAGTAACTGCTCCAGTGCCGACATGGGGTTTAAACGAATGTCTTTTTCGGGGGGCTTGCGTTGGTCTTCAAGGCTCACCGTAATGCGCTGCGATATCCACCAGGCAGACGCTCCCAGCGCACAAATTACCAGGGTCGTTATCAACAAGGGGCGTATGTTCATGTGTTTTGCCCCTCACTCATAAACGATTGCCAGTGTTTAAAGAGAGTGTGCAAGGCCTGTGCATTGGCACTCTGATGAGCGTAGGCCAGCATTTGCCAATGCATCACCAGTTCAGCAAAACACTGGGCTTCTTCCTGTGGGCTATGGGCCTGCATAATGACCAGGCATTCTTGTTCGGTATTACTTTGCTTGAAGGGAATTTTTTTCACATGAATGGCATTAATCAGGTGCGCCCTAAACATCAGGCTTAAGGCCTCCCTAAACTGTTGCTGCGTTAAATGCCCGGCAATAAGTTGTAAATAATTATCCGGCAGGCTTTGCTGGCTCATATCCATGCCCAAAATAGATTGTGGTTTGTCTTTTTTTTGGCGCTTAAAACTGGAAAAATACAACCAGGGTTGGTATTTAATAAGCACATACAGCAATAACAAACTTAATAGTAAAATCATTAGGTATTTAAAATACAGAGCCAAATCTTTAATGAGGCTTAACCAGGGTAAATCATCCTGAGTTTTTTCTTTGGGTTCAAAATCCCAGTTCCAGTCCCAATCAAATGAGTAGTCTTTTTCTTGGTAGTGTTCACCAAAGACATCCGAGTTTAAAATGTCACTGAGCGCACTGCGTACCTGCTTGGCATCGCTTAACTCACTTGCCGGGTAATATGTTTCTATGGCTGCTTTTTCGGCTTGCTGTTCTGCAATTTTAGCGTCGGCATCAACCTCCTCAGCCTCTTCGCTCCATGACGGGCTTGGGCTAAAAGACAGCATCCCCACCAATACCAATGCAGCAATGCTGCTTAGGCTGCCCAATCGATGGGCAATTTTTTTAAAGCCCAATTCTATGTCCCAGGCTTCCAGGTGGGTGCGTTGGTTTAAATATAATATAAAGCCACAGCACACATAAAACGGCGCCACCAGCGCCACCGCCACGGCATAGGTAATAAGCGTTAACGCGGCGACGGCACTGTTATCGGTTTCAAAAAACTGAGAAAAATCCACATCAATCACGCCGCTGGGCAATAAAATAAGCGGCAATACAAACATGGCCATTTGAATGGCGTATTCAATGTGAATGCCTAACATGCTTAACCAGCCCGAGCCGTTGCTGGAGTTATGCAGTACTCGCAAGCGATTGCTGCGTGCTTCCCCTTTTAACCCTTCCAGCAATACCACAGGGTCATTAAACGAACGGCTTATACTAAAGCGGTGAATAAACAGGGTTTTAAACCATAGGCGATTGGCTTGCCCGTTTAAACTAAAAAAAGACTCTTTAACGGTGGGAGCGTCGGAAAAAATCGCGCGACTAATAAAGTATAATAGCGGGCGCTCAATAATGGGTTTAAACCAAAATAATAACAGGCAGGCATATACTGCATTTTGGCACAAAGCCCACAATAACAGCGACAATACACAGGTAAGGGTAACGCTGATTAACAACATGGGTTTATAGTGCTGGCGGGCCACTTGAAAACCCAAATCTGTGGCTTGCCAAGGGGTGCGTTGAGCCAGGGAAATTTGCAGGTTTTCAAGTTTCATGATTTTCTGCCTGCCAGTAATAAATAACTAAACACCGCCAGCCAGGCTGCAATGCCCACAGCGTATTTTACTAGGTGGGGGATATCGGGGGTGGCCGACCAAAAGCCTTCCACAAACGCCGCTAAAAAGGTCATGAGGCCCGCGCCGCAAATAAGCGGAAACGAATCTATGCCCGCTTTTTTTAGCGCCAAGGCCCGGGTGAAATTTTTAGGGTTAATTAACGAATAGCCCAGTTTTAAACCGGCCGCCCCGGCAATGGTGGCGGCGGTAAGCTCTAGTGCACTGTGCCCAGAAACAAACGGCCAAAAAGTTTCAATAAACCCCTTGTTGGTCAGGTGGCCCGCCACGCCGCCAATAAACAGGCCGTTAAAGATCATAAAAAATATTGAACCCATGCCAAACAATAAACCCGAGGCGTAGGTTTTAAAGTCGATGCCCACGTTATTAAAGATATAATAACCAAACATCATGAAGTCCGAATCAGATTCACGGCCCTCGGGACGAGCCAGCTTTACGTTGCTGGGGTCGTACATGTATTCCACTTGCTGTACTTGCTCGTAGGTGACTAGGCTGTATAAAAATTCACCGTTGAAATAACACATCAAACCCATAAAAAGGGCCGGAATATAAAACAGGCCAGAGGATATTAACCACACCCGCCATTCACGGCGCAACGCTTGGGGAAATCCCTGGGTAACAAACCTTGCAAAGGCCGAGAGCATAGCAGGCTTTTGTCGGTATAAATGGCGGTGACCGCGCAATACCAGTTGATGTAAAAAATCGATCAGTACCGGGCTGTATTGCCGGCTTTGGGCCACCGATAAAAACTGGCACATCTTGCGATAATGGGCGGGAAATTTTGCCCAATTATTAGAAAAGGCCTCGTCTTTAATTTCACTCCCTTCCAGTTGATCAAGCAGCAAGGTAAATGCCTGCCAAAAATCCTGGTACTTGTTTTCAAAGGCCAGTTGTTTCATTTGCTGGCCCCTCGTACCCAAGCCGCGTATTCATTTAACAGCTCCACCGCTGCTTGATCTTTACAGTTAATCACCGGCTCTAAAATATTGGCCAGTTCTACCTGGCGGCCCGTTGATATATCTTGCTGGCGATCTTGAAAGTGCAACAGGGTACGTTGTTCGCCTGCGCTAAATGGAAAAGGCAAGGCACGGGGTGTATGAGTCAGGTTTATGGAATTAAGTTTTTTGGTTTCTTCTTTGTACACAACCAACGAGCCTGCCACTAAATCCCCTAAGCGTTTAAACTGAGCGTTGCACAAAACACAAATTAAACCGGTGATATATAAGAAAGGAAAAAAGTCCACCACCCGTAACAGGTTGCGGGTAAGCGAGGCTTGCCAAGTAAGAGCGGTGCCATCATCCATGGTTACGTACAAACCCATAAGCATTTTGCCGGGCGTGCCGCCTTTTACCGCTTCAAATATAGTGGGGTATAACCATTCGGAAAAAAATAAGCCAATGAGCATAAGCCCTTGCCCCACTTCACCCAAGTAAGACAAGCCAGTGGCGGCCAGGATGTAAATCACACCCCGAATGAGTAGGTCAATCATCCAGGCCAGGCTGCGCACTAAGGGGCCAGCGATGGGCAACTGAATTTGAATGCCTTCTGGGGTTTCATAACTAATGGTGCTGTCCAGCATACTGCGCGTCCTTCACATTCCTTGGCGGTGGAGCAGGTTGACGCAACATCATATAGCAATTAAAAAGAATTTTCAGGGTGGGGTTTTGTGACCAGAGTGGGAATTGCCAACTAAAGTTTTTGTAGGGGGCTGCAAGCAGCCTCGTACAAGGGGTGGGCATAAAAAAAGCCTACCCAGAACAGTGTCTGGATAAGCTTTTGTATAGCTCAGGTTTTAAAAAGTCTAAAGCGCCTTAATCGCCTCAAGCTGTTCCGTTAGCTTTTTAGAGGTACTTTCAAAGTCAGCCAACTTGGCTTTCTCTTTTTCAATTACGTCGTCCGGTGCTTTATCCACAAACTTAGGGTTGTTTAGCTTACCCGCCACACGGCCCAGTTCTTTTTGGTTTTTCTCAAGGGCACGGCTTAAGCGGTTGATTTCAGCGGCCGCGTCAATGTTGCCTGCCATGGGAATCAATACTTCCATCTCGCCCACAATGGCGGTGGCAGATAAAGGTGCGTCGTCGCCTGCGTTTAACACTGTAATTTCTTCTAATTTGGCCATGGCCTTTAAGAAAGTATTGTTAGCACTTAAGCGCTGCTGATCTGCGGCGCTGGTGTTTTTAAACAAACACTTAACCGGTTTACCTGGCCCTATGCCTAGCTCGGCACGAATATTACGGGTACCGGTGATAACACCTTTTAGCCATTCAATGTCTTCATCGGCACTGTTATCCACTTGGGTGGCATCAAACAATGGGTACGGCGCAAGCATAATGGTCTCGCCCGCTTTGCCTGCGATAGGTGCGATGCTCTGCCAAATTTCTTCGGTAATGTACGGCATCATGGGGTGCGCCAAACGCAAAATGCTTTCAAGGGTATGAACCAGGGTGCGGCGCGCCGCACGCTTTTGCGCTTCAGAGGAGTTCTCGTCCCACAATACAGGCTTAGACAGCTCTAGGTACCAGGCGCAGTATTCGTTCCATACAAAGTCATACAAGGACTGTGCGGCGTGATCAAAACGGAAGTTCTCTAACGACTCGCCAATTTCTTTTTGTGCCTGTTGCAAGCGCGATTGAATCCAGCGATCGGCCAACGACAGTTCCACATCGCCGTTGTTTAAATCGGTAATGGCTGCGGCGCTTAATGGTTGTTCATCGGTGTGACCAATGCTTTCCATCACAAAACGGGTGGCGTTCCACAGCTTGTTACAGAAGTTGCGGTAACCTTCTAAGCGGCTCATATCAAACTTCACATCACGGCCAGTGGATGCCAATGATAAAAAGGTAAAACGCAGTGCATCGGTGCCGTAAGGGGCAATGCCCTCTGGGTAATGTTTGCGAGTTTGCTTCTCAATTTTGGCGGCCATTTGTGGCTGCATTAAACCGCCAGTACGTTTTTGTACTAGGTCTTCTAAATCTATGCCGTCAATAATATCCAATGGGTCCAACACGTTACCCTTAGACTTAGACATTTTCTGGCCTTCCTGGTCACGTACAAGCCCATGCACGTAAACCTTTTTGAAAGGCACTTCACCGGTGAACTTAAGCGTCATCATAATCATGCGCGCCACCCAGAAGAAAATAATATCAAAACCGGTTACCAACACATCGGTAGAGTGAAAGGTTTCTAGCTCTTTGGTTTTTTCAGGCCAGCCTAACGTCGAGAACGTCCACAACGCCGAGCTAAACCAGGTATCTAATACATCGTTATCCTGGCGCAGGTTTACATCGTCGCTTAGGTTATTTTTAGCGCGTACTTCTGCTTCGTCTTTGCCTACGTAAACGCTGCCGTTTTCATCGTACCAAGCGGGAATGCGGTGGCCCCACCACAACTGGCGAGAAATACACCAATCGTTTAGGTCACGCATCCACGAGTAGTACATGTTCTCGTAGCTTTTAGGTACAAATTCAATGCTGCCGTTTTCCACCGCTTCAATGGCAGGCTTGGCTAGCTCTTCAACGCGCACGTACCATTGGTCGGTAAGCATGGGTTCAATCACCACGCCGCCACGGTCGCCGTAAGGCACGGTTAGGTCGTGATCTTTAATTTCATCCAGCAAACCCAGTTCATCAAACTTGGCCACAATGGCTTTACGGGCTTCAAAACGTTCCATGCCAGCAAACTCGCTTGGCAGTTCACTTGGGTAATCGTTGCTTTCTTCGCCGTTGGTATTAAATACCTGGGCGGCGTCACGTATGTGCGCGCTGAAAGTAAGAATGTTAATCATGGGCAGTTTGTTGCGCTTGCCCACTTCGTAATCGTTAAAGTCGTGAGCTGGGGTAATTTTTACGCAACCCGTGCCCTTGTCCATGTCGGCGTGTTCGTCACCCACAATAGGAATACGGCGGCCCACTAATGGCAGCTCAATGAACTTGCCAATTAAATCTTTATAACGTGGATCTTCCGGGTTTACCGCAACGCCGGTGTCACCCAACATGGTTTCGGGGCGGGTGGTGGCCACTACAATGTAGTTTTGGCCATCAACAGTAGTAAGGCCATCGGCCAGTGGATAACGGAAGTGCCACATGTGGCCCTTTTTATCTTTGCTTTCTACTTCAAGGTCGGAGATGGCGGTGTTCAGCTTAGGGTCCCAGTTTACCAGGCGCTTGCCACGGTAAATAAGGTCTTCAGAATGCAGGCGAATAAACACTTCTTGTACCGCTTCGCTTAGGCCGTCGTCCATGGTGAAACGCTCACGGCTCCAGTCTACCGAGCTGCCTAAACGGCGAATTTGGTTGGTGATGTTACCGCCCGATTCTTCTTTCCATTCCCATACTTTTTCAAGGAATTTCTCACGGCCCAGGTCTTTACGGTCAATGCCTTGTGCGGCTAATTGGCGTTCTACCACCATTTGCGTGGCGATACCTGCGTGGTCGGTGCCCGGCTGCCAAAGGGTGTTTTTGCCCTTCATGCGGTTGTGGCGCGTCATGCAATCCATAATGGCGTTGTTAAAACCATGGCCCATGTGCAAAGAGCCGGTGACGTTTGGTGGTGGAATCATGATGCTGAAAGCGTCGTCGCCGCCCTGAGGGGCAAAATAGCCCTTTTCTTCCCAGGTTTTGTACCAGGATTTCTCGATTTCGTGGGGCTGGTAGGTTTTATCCATTGCCATGGTTGTATGCACCAAAGATTTAAGCTGAAAAATGGCGCTGATTATAGCGCTAATTGGGGGCGGATAGTAGCGTCAAATACGCGCCCTATGGGCCCAGAATTCAGCCCCCAGACCTTGCCATTTGGCCACCACGTCTATACTGAAAATAGGTGAACTCAGCAGCTAGGAACCAGCATGGACAGCAAAAAAGACAAGGTAGATATTCACAAGCGCAACACCCTCACCACACTGGCGGTGGGGGCGGCGGGCACATTTCTGGCGGGCAAGGCCCCTTATGTGTTTGCCCGCAACAAGGTGAAGCTGCGCATACTGGGCACCCACGTAACCTTACAAGAAGAAATACGCCAAAAAGCCATGGAAGACTTGGGCATAGAGCTTATCTTCGAGGCCAAGGGCAGTGCCGCGGTAATGCAAAAAGCCTCCATGTCGCCCGAGTCGTTTGATTTGTTTGAACAGTGGTCCAACAGCATTAACGTATTGTGGCAATCGGGCTCCATTCAGGCCATAGATACCCAGCGCATTACCCACTGGAGCGAAATAAACAACCTCACCAAAACCGGCCGTTTAACCAAAAGTGCCAAAATGGGGGCAGGAGACGCGCCCCATAAAATACTGCACGTGCAAGACGACGATGAGCTGGGCATCAAGCAAACGCAGCATGTGAGCTTTTTGCCCTATGTGCACAACGTAGACTCATTTGGTTACAACACCAACGTCATTAAAAAAGGCATTCCCTACAAAACCGAAAGCTGGGGCTGGTTACTGGATAAAAAGTACGCCGGCAAGGTAGGCATAGTGAACGCGCCCACCATAGGTTTATTTGACCTGGCGCTGGCGGCACAAGCTCAGGGATTAGTAAGCTTTAAAGACATAGGCGCCATTAGCAAACTGGAACTAGACCAGCTGTTCGACCTGCTTATTAAGATGAAAAAAGACGGCCACTTCAGTGGCTTCTGGACCTCGGTGCCCGAATCGGTAGACTTTATGGCATCCGACCGGGTGGTAATAGAGAGCATGTTTTCACCTGCGGTGTCAGCCTTAAACGGGCAAAAAATCCCGGTGACCTATGCTGCCCCCAAAGAAGGGTATCGCGGCTGGCATGGGGTGATGTGTTTGTCGTCCGAGGTCCAAGACAAGCAAAAAGACGCCGCCTACGATTACATGAACTGGTGGTTGTCGGGCTGGCCGGGAGCATTTATTGCCCGCCAGGGGTATTACATTTCGAATCCGCAGCGCTCAAAACAATATCTAAGCGAAGATGAATGGGGTTACTGGTATGGCGGCAAGGCGGCCCAGGGCCAATTACGGGGTACCGACGGCAAGGTATCGGTGTATCCGGGTGATGTGCGCCGGGGTGGCAGCTACGAAAAACGCCTAAGCAACGTGGCGGTGTGGAATACCGTGATGCCCACTTACGAGTACAGTTTGCAGAAATGGTATGAGTTCATCAGCGCGTAACAACAGCCAAGTGTTGTTGCAGCGCTGTTTAGTCTGGGAGCGTACGACCTAATGCGTTCCTTGTATGCAAAAGTGCTGGCGGTGTTATTGCTGTTAGTCATCACGTTAGTGGTGCAATTCCTGCTGTCCAGAAATGGCCTAATTACCTTATTTAATGATGAGAAGGCCATTACCCAGTCTTACCAAAATGTAAGCCTGGTATACGAGCTGGAACGGGATGTTATTGATTTACAGCGAAACTTATTAATATATAAAGAAACCGCCGGTGATACCTCATCCTTGCGTTTCTACCAATTAATGGACAGCGTAGAAAGCAAACTTAATATATTTTTGAAAATATCAAAAAGTGGCCGCCACCAAGTGGGTGAAGAAATCATTCATCGTATGGTTGAACACTTGGCAAATTATAAAGAAAACTTTGACGGGGTAATATCGGGCCGCAAAAAGCACAAAAATCTATTGGCCAAAATAGAAGAAACCGCGCAAAAAATACAAAATCTCAATGAAAAAAACCTCAAGCATAACGAATACACTGAGGTGCAATATCACGTTGAAAAATCTGAAAACCTCATTCATCAATATTTAAACGCACCCGATGCCGAGTTTATAACTAGCTTTAAAGAAAATATAACGCACACCGTTAAATTATTAAGTAAAGATAAAAGCCGAAACTTAGAAACTATAAAGCTGCTTAAAAAATACAAAAAGTCCTTTATTAAGCTTACGCATATTACCCGGGGTTACGTGTTTTTGGTAAAAGTAGTTATGGCGGGATCGGCCAATGAATTTTTATACTTGTCTAGAGAAATAAGAAAATCAGTAACCGGGCAACAATTAGCGCTCATTGATGAAGCGCGCCTGAGCGGAAAAAACATACAGTTTAACTATAATTTCTCGTCGTTTGCCTTGTTTTCACTGGTGATGGTTTTTGCGTGGTTCTTAATTAAACGCATATTGTTACCGGTTAAAGGCATTACCGACGTGTTTAGGGTGCTGGCCAGAGGGGATGAGGTGAATGAAATACCCAGTACCCATAGGGGGGATGAAATTGGGGCGTTGGCCAAGGCAGCCGAAGTATTTCATAACAAAAATAAACAAACCCATGAACTGCTGGAACGCTCACAAGACATGATTGCCAATCAAGAAGTATTAAATATTCAGCTGGAGGCCGAAAAAGACAAGGCCGAACAAGCTGCGCAATCAAAGAGTATGTTTTTGGCCAACATGAGTCATGAAATTCGTACTCCCATGAATGGCATAGTGGGGCTGGTGGATTTGTTGCTTAAAACCCCCATTACTGACAAACAAAAAAACTACCTGAACCGAGTGGCGTACTCGGGTGAAATAATGATGAACGTCATCAACGACATACTAGATTTCTCCAAGATTGAAGCGGGCAAGATGGAGATTGAAACCATTGAGTTTGAGATAAACTCGTTAATAGAAAACCTAATCTCATCCATGGCGGTGAAATTATCCGATAAAGCGCTGGATTTACGGGTGGTTGTGGATAAAACCGTGCCCAAAACCTTAATGGGAGACCCGCTGCGTATTAGCCAAATACTGCTAAATATTTGCAAT
>Ga0209184_1002103_pt1 | contig 10852 bp, 10 predicted proteins | sample EN8Hudsemesocosm_2_FD_184627 | JGI IMG/M metagenome (GOLD analysis project Ga0209184, IMG submission 184627) | Methane-oxidizing microbial communities from mesocosms in the Hudson Canyon - EN8C Hudson Canyon (SPAdes) (version 2) | ecosystem: Environmental > Aquatic > Marine > Cold seeps | place... | reverse complement strand
CTGAACTTCAAACAGAAGTCGAAGCACTTCGCTGTATGATTTACCAATGTGTAGAGCAATACATCAACAAAACAGATGTTACTAAATTAGCGTCAATGGCTAAATTAAAAACAGGCCGACTAGCTCGCGAAGTAACAGATAGCTGCCTACAATATTGGGGCGGTATGGGCTTCATGTGGGATAACGAAGTTTCACGTGCATTCCGTGATACCAGATTGATATCTATCGGCGGTGGAGCGGATGAAATCATGCTTGGAATCATTTGTAAATATATGGGTATATTACCTGGCAAGCGAAAATAAGCAGCGGAGTAAACAAAATGATGTCATCAAAATCTTTACAAAACCAAGCTGTCGATATCAATTTACCTGATACAGAGACTATTTTACTTGATCAAAAAGAACATACGCTATTTATAACTTTAAATAGACCTAAATCACGCAATGCCATGAGCCTGCAAATGGTTCAGGAGTTGATGTCAGTTTTTGAGTCCATTAAAGATAGCCTAGCTATTCGAGCGGTTGTTTTACGTGGTACAAATGGGCACTTTTGTGCGGGTGGAGACATCAAAGACATGGCTGGCGCACGTGCTGCCGTAGGTAATACTGATTCTGATCCTTTCTATAAGTTAAACCGGTCATTCGGTAAGATGCTAACGCTAGCGAATCAAATTCCACAAGTGTTAATCGTCGTCACAGAAGGTGCGGTGTTAGGTGGCGGCTTTGGTTTAGTTTGTATCTCAGATGTTGCGCTATCGTCTAGCTCAGCCAAGTTTGGTTTGCCAGAAACAGGGCTAGGCATTCCGCCGGCTCAAATAGCACCTTTCGTTGTTTCAAGGATCGGACTTACACAAGCACGAAGGTTGGCCCTACTTGGGGTTAGATTCGATGGAAACGAAGCAAAACAACTTGGTATCGTACATGAAGTACATAATGATACTAAAGAGCTTAATACAGCACTTGAAGCCGTTCTAAAACACGTTAAGCGTTGTGCGCCCCTCGCAAATAAAGTGACAAAAGAATTAATATTATCAGTTGGCCATGAACCTTTAGACCAATTGCTAGACAACGCAGCAAAATCATTTTCAAATGCGGTCCAAGGTAAAGAAGGCCAAGAAGGCACATTAGCTTTTGTTCAGAAACGCGCTCCGAATTGGTCTGCAGAATAAATTATTAGGAACCCAACAATGTTCGAAAAAATTCTAGTTGCAAACCGCGGTGAGATCGCAGTACGTGTTATTAAAACCGCAAAATCTCTAGGCTATAAAACAGTCGCTGTTTACAGTGAAGCTGATAAAAATTCGCCACATGTAAATTTAGCAGACGAAGCTGTTTTAATCGGTGCTGCACCCGTAGGAGAATCATATTTATGCCCTGCCAAAATTATAGAGGCTGCGAAACTAACAGGCGCGGGAGCAATACATCCTGGTTATGGTTTCTTATCTGAAAATAGTGGCTTCGCGAATAAATGCGAAATTGAGAGTATTGAATTTATTGGCCCACCATCTACCGCGATTGATTTGATGGGAAGTAAGCGTCTTTCTAAAATAGCAATGATTAAAGCCGGCGTCCCTTGTATTCCCGGCTATGAAGGGCAAGAGCAAACTATTGATGCGCTTGTACACGAAGCTAATAAAATTGGTTTTCCAATAATGGTCAAAGCATCTGCAGGGGGTGGTGGCCGAGGTATGCGTCTAGTTCATGAAGCCTCAGAACTCGAAGCGCAGATTAAAACCGCTAGATCAGAAGCTGAGAATGCTTTTGGAGACGGTGAGCTGATACTTGAAAAAGCTGTTATTGATGCACGACATATCGAAATTCAAGTTTTTGCAGATAAACACGGAAATGTCGTTTATTTAGGTGAAAGAGATTGCTCTATTCAAAGGCGTCATCAGAAAGTTGTTGAAGAAGCGCCTTCACCCTTTGTTGATGAAACACTACGCCAAAAAATGGGGAAATCAGCGGTTCAAGCTGCTAAGTCATGTAATTATGTTGGCGCGGGCACAGTGGAGTTTCTAGTTGATGATCAAAAGAACTTCTACTTTCTTGAAATGAATACCCGCTTGCAAGTTGAGCACCCTGTCACCGAACTAATCACCGGGACTGATTTAGTAGCTTGGCAATTGAATGTAGCCGCTGGGCAACAATTACCACTCCAGCAGCATGAAATTAAACTTAACGGACATGCAATGGAGGTTCGTTTATATGCTGAAGATCCTGCGAACAATTTCATGCCCCAAACTGGGTCTATTCATCGCTGGATTCCAGCAGAAAATGACGGCATTAGAATCGATTCAGGCATAAGCCCGACACTGATTCAAAACAGTAATAACGCACAAGTTGTATCACCGTTTTATGACCCGATGTTAGCCAAAATTATTGCGTATGGTACAAACCGTGAAGAAGCACGTCGTCGCTTGATACGTGCCGTTGAAGAAAGCACCTTATTTGGGGTTACTGTAAATAATAATTTTTTATGCGAGGTTTTAAAGGCACCTTCTTTTGTAGAGGGAGAAGCAACAACCGGATTTATTGGAAACGAGTTCACTAATAACCCAAGCTTATCGCCGAAAGCGCCAAGCAGTATTGCTTGTGCTTTAGCAGCATTAGTTTCTTACTTAAAACTGGGTTCAAAACAGGGGCAGCACCAACACGTTCAGGCTTTATCGGGCTGGAGCAATACCGGCCATTCCCCTTGGCCCTACCACCTGAAAAGCGGGAACCATACATGGCAGCTTAGTCTTGAGCACAATGACGACCGTTACGTTATTAATGACGATCAAACGGAAGAAGTATCGGATATAGAATTGATTTATATTAGCTCGGATACACTGTGTTATATCTATCAAGGTGTACGCCAAAGCTGCATTTATCAAATTGCAGACGAGAAAATATTTTTAAGGCTAGGTAGTGAATACTTTAGTTTTGAAGATCATACGCACTCTGAGAACATAACTGAAGATAAAGTAGGGTCGGGCCAAATTACAGCAAGTATGGATGGCGCAATCATTGATGTACTAGCTGTTGAAGGTAGTCAGGTAGAAAAAGGCCAAACCTTAGTGATGCTAGAAGCGATGAAAATGGAACACCCCTTGAAAGCAGATGTAACTGGAATTGTTGAAAGCGTCAATATTACAACAGGTGATCAGGTAAAACTTCGTCAATTACTCGTAACCATTAAAGCTGAAACCCCTATTGAAACAGAAAAGTAAGCAGCACCTTAGGAGCTATAAAGAATGAGAACTTTAGAAAATAGAACGATTATAATTACAGGTGCAAGTCGCGGTATTGGAAGAGAGATGGCACTTAAATTTGCCGCTCAAGGTGCAAATATTGTAATTGCGGCAAAATCTGCAGAAGCACACCCAAAATTACCAGGCACAATTCATAGTGTTGCAGAAGAAGTAGAAGCCGCGGGTGGAAAGGCATTAGCATTTCAAGTTGATGTTCGTGATGATGCAAAGGTAGCTGAAATGATGCAAAAAACAGCCGATACCTTTGGTGGCATCGACTGCATTATCAATAATGCTGGAGCCATTAAATTAGCTGGCGCAGCTTCAGTACCGATGAAGCGCTTTGATTTAATGTATCAAATTAATACCCGAGCGGTACTATCATGCACTCAAGCAGCACTTCCTTGGTTAAAAAAATCTGATCACGCTCATGTCATTAACCTTTCGCCACCCGTCAACATGGACCCTAAATGGTTTGTGCATTATGGTCCATACACAGTGACAAAATATGGCATGTCCATGTTAACCATAAGTATGGCTGAAGAATTTAAGCGGCAGAATATTGCAGTGAATTCACTCTGGCCACAAACAGTTATTTCAACGGCAGCTGTCGAGTTTGAAGGTGGTGGTAAATCTACTTTAGAGAAAGGTCGCCTGCCCGCTATTATGGCTGATGCAGCCTACGAAATTATTACAACGGATAACTGTGACTTAACAGGCCAGCATATTATTGATGAGTCGTTATTAAGGGAGCGTGGTGTTACAGACTTTGAAGTGTATCGCTACCTGAAAGATAGTGATAAAAAACTGATGACTGATCTTTTTGTAGACTGAGATTAGTAGACTGGATTGTATGGATTAAACCAGATTAAGACATCTGGACTCTAAGTAAATGAACACTTAAAACCCAGAATTAGAAATTGAAGCCATTAATGAATCATCATTAATGGCTTCTTTTCTTATATAAATTAGCCTTTACTTTCTTCTTTATTCTCTTCTTTACTTTCAGGCTTACGTACTCGAATACTCAACTCTCGTAATTGTTTCGTATCTACTTCACCAGGTGCTTGTGTTAATACACAGCTTGCACTTTGGTTTTTAGGGAATGCAATTACTTCACGAATTGACGACGAGTCTGTCATCAACATAACTAAGCGATCTAAACCAAATGCCAAACCGCCATGTGGAGGACAACCAAATTTAAGCGCGTCTAATAAGAAACCAAATTTGTTATCGGCTTCTTCATCATCAATACCTAGAATACCAAATACTGTTTTTTGCATTTCAGCATCATGTATACGAATTGATCCACCACCTAACTCACAACCATTTAAGACCATATCGTAAGCGCGTGATAAAGCATTAGCTGGATCGGCTTTAAGTTCTTCTGGCGAACACGAAGGTGATGTAAACGGATGATGTATTGCAGTTAAACCACCACCATCTAATTCTTCAAACATTGGGAAGTCGACTACCCACATTGGTGCCCATTTACAGGTATAAAGATCTAAATCTTCGCCAATCTTACAACGTAGAGCGCCAATTGCTTCGTTAACAATTTTCTCTTTATCAGCGCCAAAGAATACGATATCTCCATTCTCAGCACCCAGCTTTTTCATTATAGCTAAAGCGACTTCTTCACCAAGGAATTTAACTATTGGTGACTGAAGACCTTCAGCTCCTTTCTCAAGCTCATTTACTTTAATCCAAGCTAAGCCACGCGCTCCGTAAATACTCACGTATTTTGTGTAGCCATCAATTTGCTTACGAGAAAGTGATGCACCACCTGGAACTTTAAGCGCTGCTACACGACCTTTAGGGTCTGCAGCTGGACCAGCAAACACTTTAAAGTCTACCGGCGCGACTAAGTCACCGACATCTACTAGCTCAAGCGGGATTCGTAAATCAGGCTTATCGCTACCGAAACGGTTCATTGCTTCGGCATAGGTCATACGCGGGAAGTCGCCTAAATCGATATCCATTAGTTCTTTAAACATAGATGAAGCGAGAGACTCCATCATATCCATAAGCTGAGCCTCTTCCATGAATGAGCACTCAACGTCTATTTGGGTAAATTCAGGCTGTCGATCGGCACGTAAGTCTTCATCGCGGAAACATTTTGCAATTTGGTAGTATCGGTCAACACCCGACACCATTAACAACTGCTTAAATAATTGAGGTGATTGCGGTAATGCAAAAAACTTACCTGATTGAGTTCGACTTGGTACCAAATAGTCACGAGCACCTTCAGGTGTCGCACGCGTTAATATAGGTGTTTCAACATCCATAAAGCCCTTTTGGTCTAAAAAGTTACGAATGTAGTTTGTAACTTTTGAGCGGAACATTAGCTTGTTCAGCATTTCAGGCCGTCTTAAATCCATGAATCGATATTTGAGACGAATCTCTTCACCGACTTCTACATAGTTATCCAAAGGAAAAGGTGGGGTTTCAGCAGCGTTTAGAATGGTAAGTTCTTTACCCAAAATTTCTATTTTACCCGTCGCCATATCTTCATTAATTGTGCCTTCTGGTCTTGCTCTTACAATACCTTTGATTTGAAGCACATATTCACTTCTTACACGTTCAGCACTTGCAAAGCTTTCTTCAGTATCTGGATCAAAAACAATTTGAGCGATACCTTCTCGATCACGCATATCTAAAAAGATAACGCCTCCATGATCACGTCTACGATGAACCCAGCCGCAAATGACGACTTCTTGCCCAATGTGCTCTTCATTTACAAAACCGCAATAATGGCTACGCATAAATCTTTCCTACTTAATCTTTTTATTGAAAATGATAATTAGCGGTTAAGGTTTTTAAGCCTTACTCGCGAAATTTTTTAGTTACCTTAATTTTATTGACTAGCGCTCTGTTTTTGATCAGAACCACCTGCTAAATTTTTCTTTTTTCCGGTTTTAAAATCTGTTTCATACCAACCCGCCCCCTTTAATCTAAAGCCAGCGGCAGAGATTCGCTTTACAAAGCTATCATCACTGCATTCAGGACAAATCGTTAATGGTTCGTCACTTAACTTTTGAAGAACATCTTTTTCAAAGCCGCAAGATTTGCAAGCATACTCATAAATTGGCATATTTTAGCCTCAACTCTAACTACTAAACTGTTTTAAAAAGGCCGCGTAGTATAAACAACTTTTGTATTAAAAGCAGTTCCTTCAAGCAATTTGAAAGATTCTAGCTTTAGTTTTTTTAATGATATTAAGTATTATAAGTATTAGTTATATAACTTACCTATATTTAGTACACTTTATGATCATAACCATTTAGAATTGTGTTCTAAAAACTATAACTAAAATAGGATTATTGTGACCACACGCACCGAACAAAAACTACGCACTAGGCGATCATTGCTAGATGCTGCTTTAGAGCTTTTAAGTGCCGAGAGAGTTTTTTCAAGCTTAAGCTTGCGAGAAGTAACGAGAACAGCAGGCATTGCCCCCACTTCTTTTTATCGACACTTTGATGACATGAATGATTTGGGGCTTGCTTTAGTTGAAGAAGCGGGCCTAGCATTAAGACAACTACTCCGAAAAGCTCGTGCTCGTATTAAAGAAAAAGGTACAGCGATTGATACCTCATTAGATACATTTATGGAGTATTTAATAAATCATACCGATCACTTCAGACTACTATTACGTGAACACACAGGAAATTCTAAGGAATTTAGAGCAGCAATCTCTTTAGAAATAGAGCACTTTGTAGCAGAGCTTGAGGAGTATTCCAAGCTTAGATCCAGCGACGCAAACGAAGCGGCTATTTCTGCTGATGAACAACATGCTCTTGCTGAAGCAATGGTTATTATTGCGTTTAATATGGGGGCAGTTGCCTTAGATAGCACAAAAAAAGAAAGAGAAAAAGTATTAGAAAAAGCCAAACTACAACTTAGGATGTTATATTTCGGCGCACACAATCGTATACATCGCTAAACGATATTAACTATATCAAAAAGGCTTGGCGTCTTTGATTGCCAGCCTTTTAAATACAAATAAAACAAGCGTTTTAGCTTCCAACTTTCATACCTAAACAACCGAGCCTCTAATTTCCAGAGGCTGTCATATCTCCGTACAGAATCGTATATTCACCAGCGCTTAAAACGCCATCGTTATCGAAGTCGACCTTAGAAAAATTCTTCTTTAAGTTTTTAGATGTAGATGCTTCTGCGAGGCTAAGCAAGCCATCCCTATCTATATCTAAAGCATTAAAAGCTTTTTCTGATGCAAGCAACTGGTCATCTTGTGCCATGATGCCAAAGTGGGTTTGTTGCTCTAGCGCAGAAAATGCAACCAAATTTGCATTTAGACTGTCTAAAGCCAGTTTGTGTCCTTTTTCTATGGCGGCTCTATACCAACTATCAGAATACTGCATAATCGTAAGTTTGCTTGCACCTAAGGAGGTCGTTTCAGAGCCTTCTTTTTCAAGCAAAGAAGTAAAGCATTGTGCGGTAAAGTAGATCTGATCTTTTGTTAGCTCAGATGTATTGTAGCCTTCAGAAAAACACGCATCAAAGTCGGAGCTATAGATATCAGAAGTACCATCTTCTACAGCGGCACTTACAGATGAAACACCACAACACATAATTAAAACCAACGAGACATTTGATAACTTATTAATTCTTATATTTTTCATAGCCGACTCCAATAAATAAAGGCGAGTTAAAAGTTAACTTAAATTTAGTATAAACCTATATTTTTCTTTTTTTTGGGTGCTAGGTTCAATAAATTTTAAACTTTTGTTAAATATTTCACTTCATAAAAATCCATTTTATGTGTTGATTTTCAACAATTAAGAAAAAAAGCAAAGAATGTACATTTAATTGATACCCGAAAAACTAACTGAAGAACAAAAAATCTATGCAATTACTCTCGAAATTATAGGTGTTTTTCTATAGAATCCCCTTCCGTATTTTAGTGCTATTTAATATAAGTTTAACTAGTGCGTATACATAGCTGATGATGTCACATCAAAATAAAAAGACCTCTTTGGTATTGCATCCTTAACGGCGCTATAACCAAACCTGACTATTATCTTCACATACGTTTAACGCGCCAAATGGTTGTTAAACTCAAATTTTAAATTTCATTAGATACAAAAAACTTATCGATATCTCGTTCAACCTACCTTGTAGGTTTTGTGTTAGTTATAAGTTAAGTATTAGAAGTAAAAGGTCGTAGTTAATATGAGTAAAGTATGTGTTCTGGGTGCGGGTACTATGGGTGCAGGAATTGCACAAACATTTGCAAGCAATGGCTTTCAAGTTGTGCTGCGTGATATTAAACAAGAATTTGTTGATCGCGGATTAGAGATAATTAAAAAAAACATAAGCCGCTTAAGCTCTAAAGGTAAAATTACTACTGAGCAAGCAGATAAGATATTGTCCAACGTGCAGGGCACCACAGATATAACAGAAGCTAAAGACTGCGTATTAGTCGTTGAAGCAGCAGTTGAGAACATGGCAATTAAGAAGACTATTTTTGCCGAGCTCGATGAGGTCTGTCAAAAAGGCACTATATTCGCCACGAACACCTCATCTTTATCCATCACTGAAGTTGCCGCAGCAACAAGTCGACCAGATCAAGTAATTGGCATGCACTTCTTCAATCCTGCTCCTGTTATGAAGTTAGTAGAAATAATTAAAGGTATAACGACTTCAGACGCTACTTTTGAAACAGTGAAAGCAATCACCCAAAAACTTGATAAAACACCTGTTGAAGTCGCTGAAGCTCCCGGCTTTGTCGTGAATCGTATTCTTGTCCCTATGATTAACGAAGCCATCGGCATTTTTGCTGAAGGTGTTGCTAGTGCAGAAGATATTGATAGTGCCATGAAGATGGGGGCTAATCACCCAATGGGCCCTCTTGCCCTAGGAGACTTAATCGGGCTAGACGTCTGCCTTGCCGTTATGGAAGTACTTCAAGAAGAGTTTGGCGACAGTAAATACCGCCCTCAGCCATTATTACGCAAGTATGTTCGTGGTGGCTGGTTAGGCCGAAAGAGTAGCAAAGGTTTTTACGACTACTCAAAATAAATCTTGCTCTGCATATTTGTATAAGCCCCATTAGCACTAAACTATTGGGGCTCTAATAATACTTTTCAACTTGATAGAATATCTCTCAAGTCCACTTACCTGCTTCAACTAAATTAGTTCGTAACTCATTTTCAACAGCAGTGATCACCTTAGACTGCATATCAGTTATAGCATGTTCTATAGAAGCCACCTTAGCTAACATTTTAACTAGTGAATCAGTTTGATCAGGTTTGAATTGCTCCTTACAAGGAGCCAGTATATTTATGACTTCAGCAGGTAGATCAACCACGTCTTGAAGCATATGAGATGATACTGAAAATAACTCAGTTGATTGAGGTTCATCTAGGTTAAATTCATCTTGAAACAGTTTGATGATATCGGCTTTTTGTTCTCTTGTTATTTCGCCTTCAGTTTTGACAATACCTACTAACAATAAACAAGCAGCATCCATTGGTTTGTCCAAACGATGCATAGGTTTAGTACCTAATTGCTGCTCCCACTTCTTTCTTCGTAGCCAAAAGAATGGGTTGAAGGAGTTTAAATTAACACCTGAGTTCTGAAGACTATGTAAAGCCCAAACTAGACCTGCAATAGCAGTAATTATTCCTATGACGATATGCATATATTTCCTTTTATAAGATTGCTCTAACTTATTTAATTACGAATACCTGCTCTAAATAACCAACCATTCAAAGAAAATTGACGATTGTATACATTACTTCAGGGCCGTATTGGTTATCTGTATTGAATGTAACCTCAAGAACGGCATCATCGTTCTCAGCATATTCAGTTTCACCACAAGCTTCCGCATCTATCCAAAGCTGTACTTCTTTAGAGCCGTCACTAATTGCCCCAAAACATCCCCCAGAGCCTTCATACAACCAAAATACCATTTCCCCATCAAGAACAACTGTTTCGGTAGTATTAGTTGGGAGGGCTGGAAATGAACCTTCTGACTTTGAAGGTGTAGGCACGGGATTACTTTCTTTTGTTCCTGAGCAGGCAACGAGTAAAACAAACAACATGCCCAATAGACTAGTTTTAAATATAAAACTCATAGATTATCCATATCATTTAATTCAGTGTAAAAAAGCCATCAGTCAGTTTGTTAGTCAGTCATTTTATCACTTAACTTATACAATTTAATTGGCAATGGGTATTCAATATCCATAACAAAGCTTGCTCTCAAGTCTGGTGATAGCAACTCATTAATCTTATTAAACAACTTATTCATATCAGTTTCAGAAGCATATGCTTTCGTTAACTGCTCTTCTTGCTTTTCATTTACAAAACAATAGTTAGATAAGTACCGAATAAAGGCTGATGCACTAGAGGTGAATGGTACGGCTAATAGCGTATGCTCCATATCATAAAAATCATCTTCTTTGATCTTTTCAATATCACAATACTCTTTCAATGCAGCTTCATGCCATTGATACAGTTCGCCTTCTTTAGTGGCAATGAATGCTTCTTCAATATCCTTTTTAGAACTTTTGAGTGAGGTTTCCTTTTCAGTGGCGATAAACTCTTCATAACTGATGCCACCATTTCGATTCTTCCAAGCAATGTCCTTTT
>Ga0209184_1002101_pt1 | contig 10870 bp, 10 predicted proteins | sample EN8Hudsemesocosm_2_FD_184627 | JGI IMG/M metagenome (GOLD analysis project Ga0209184, IMG submission 184627) | Methane-oxidizing microbial communities from mesocosms in the Hudson Canyon - EN8C Hudson Canyon (SPAdes) (version 2) | ecosystem: Environmental > Aquatic > Marine > Cold seeps | place... | reverse complement strand
ATTGGATCACGTATGAAAGCTCAACTGGTTTGTGATGCGCTAACGATGGCTATTTGGCAACGAAGACCGAGTGCAGGCTTGATTGTCCATACTGACCGAGGCTCTCAATATGCCAGTAAAGTTTATATGACGTGGTCTAATTGGTTCGACTACCCCAGATAAGAGATAATGTTCTTAACTGGAGAAAGTGAAATGACACGTAAGAAGAAATACTCAAAAGAATTTAAATTGGATGCTGTTAACTTAGTTCTTGAACAAAACTATAGCAGAGCAGAGGCAGCGAGAAGTCTTGAAGTTAATCCTAACCTTCTAGGTCGCTGGGTTAAAGAATTTGAAGAAGATGATGGTCATGCTTTTAGAGGTAACGGTAAGCTGACACCAGAGCAGTTAGAGCTTAGACAGCTTCGTGAAGAAGTCAAACGCTTAAAAATGGAGAAAGAAATCCTAAAAAAAGCAACGGTCTTCTTTGCCAAAGAAATGAAGTAAAATACTCATTTATTGCTCAGCATAAGAAGACTTGGCCAATAACTCTGATGTGTAAGGTATTGGAGGTTAACAGCAGTAATTATTATAGCTATCAAAAGCGAAAAGCTAACCAAATTGAAGACCTAGACCATGATGATATTATTGGATGGATCCAAGATATTGCTAAATTCAGTGGTTACACTTATGGCGAAAGGCGCATTAAAGCAGCACTCGACGCATTAAGTTTTCCAATGAGTCGATATAAAGTTGCAAAGTTAATGAAAGAAGCGGGTGTTTGGGTTCGTAGCAAAAAGAAATATAAAGTAACTACTAACAGCGATCATAAACAGCCAGTATTTGATAATTTACTTAAACGTGAATTTGATGTTGCCCAAGCTGATCAAGCCTATGTCGCAGATATCACTTATGTTTGGACACAGGAAGGCTGGCTGTATCTTGCTGTTGTCATTGACCTTTACTCAAGGAAAGTTGTTGGTTGGAGTGTAGGCTCACGCATGAAAGCCCAGCTAGTTTGTGATGCGTTAACTATGGCAATTTGGCAACGTAGACCGAGTGCAGGCTTGATTGTCCATACAGACAGAGGCTCTCAGTATGCTAGTAAGCTTTATAGAAAGTTATTACTTGCCAATGACATTAAAGGCAGCATGAGTCGTAAAGGTGATTGTTGGGATAACGCTGTAGTTGAAAGTTTCTTTGGTAGTTTGAAACAAGAACGAGTTCAGTGGAAAAATTACCAAACACGATTTGAAGCACAGCAAGATATCTTGAATTATATTGCTATGTTTTATAACAGTCACCGCTTACATTCTTATCTAGGTTACAAAAGCCCAAATGATTATGAAAGTGAAATGATGAAATTGAAAAAAGTTGCTTAACTGGGTTGTCTGAATTTAGTTGACCACGTCAATCCGCTATGATTGAAAAAAGCTATTAATTTAATAAGTAAATACTTCCTCTCTCTCCTCCTCGGTGTTCGTCAGTTATCTCTATCAATTAATCAAATTTATAAGCATAATCCACAAATGCTTATAAAATTTACAGATTCAACTCCTCAATTCGAGAAAGCTATCAAAATACTTAAACGTCGATATAACACTATAGCCAGTTAAATAGCAGTTTGGCGCTGCGCATTATAATTTAGCCGTAGAGGCTTAGTTTAAGAATATTTATTGGAAATTATCGAACTAAAAGATAGAAAAACACTGCACATTAGACTGGTAAATGAAAAGATGATCGAGTATCAAAGTAGTCCATCTCCCCTTTCATGATTTAATTTATGGGCACTCGAACACCAATATTATAAATTTAAAGAACGTTGCGATTAATCGAAATTAACTTAAAAAACAGACCACCGATTAATTATTTCTTCTAGTTTTCCATTTTGCTGCAATGAAATAATTGCTTGATTTATTTTAACTAAATCAGCTTCAGTGCAAGTTTTCTTACTCAGCATGATATATATATCACCTTGGTAAATAGGCATTGGATGTACTTCAAATTCATCTTGAAATTTATATTTTTTAACAAAAGACTTCATAGACATTGGATCAGCTAAAAAACCATCAATATGTCCTTTCATCAACATTTTTACATTCTGCTCTATATCAAGAACACTATTTATTTGAGAAATAAATTCTGGAATCGTTTTTAGATTTTGATAATCTTTACCATAATAATATCCATTTTCTACACCAATGAGATATTTACTATTAATGAGGTCTGATAATTTGTCTAATTTGATGGATTGAGACATTCCTTTTCTGACAAAAAAATTAACTAACTCTTTACGGTATGGCACAGAAAAATAGGCTGTTTCTTCACGCTTTTTAGTATGAGATGCGCCAAAGGCAATATCCACCATGCCACTTTCAATATACATTAGATGACGCTGCCAAGGTATTTCTACATAAGAAACGGACATTTCTGCTTCTTTGGATATTAAAGCAAACGCTTCTATGTCGACGCCTGTTAATTTATTCTCTTCATTATGAAACTGATAGGGATACCAAAGCTCCCATCCAACCGAAAAATCTTGACTGTGAACAGGCAAGATTAAACAAAGGCTAAGACCCACTTGCTTAACTAGTGTTTTAAATCGGTTAATTTTCATTTAGTTTCTTATTTTTTTATGTAAATTATAGCTCTTTTATTTTTAACACTAATGCAGGATCAATTTTCACATTAAACCAATTTATACGCCAATCTAAGTGTGGCCCGGTAACTCTTCCGCTATTACCAACGGAGGCTACTACATCACCTTGTTTCACTATAGCGCCTTGTTTTACAAAAGAATGACTTAAGTGTAAAAAGGTTGAACTAACACCTTGCCCATGATCTATGATCATAGTGCCGCCAGAGTAGAACATATCTGGCACCCAAAGCAAAACTTTACCTGATGCAGGAGCTTTCACTGGATCGCCAATTTTTCCTGCATAATCCAACCCAAAGTGAGGCCTTTTAGGTACGCCATTATAAATTCGCTGACTACCATAAACACCCGTAATTGTGCCTTTAATTGGTTCAATAAAGCCGCGTGCAAAACTTGTTGTGTTACTAGAAATTTTTCGCGCCGCTTTTATTTGCTTACTATCTTTTTGTGATCTCGCAACGGCTTCTGGATTCGGCTCCATGATGCTTTTTTTAATACCTTCAATACGCTGCAATTTATAGTCACGCTTAGAAGGTGTTAATGTTTTTGTTACTTGCAAGCCATTAGGCTCTGTTACAACTAGGTTATAACTAGTTTTGTCGTCACGAGAAAAACCAAAAACATAATCACCATTTTCAGAAACAGTTAATGGTTTATTATTTAAGGTTACACTATTGTTTGAGTTTGTTTTTCCAACGATCAGACCGCCCTGCTTTATTTCGCCAGACAATTCAATACTTGGTTTTGCAATAGCACTATTTACACATAGACTTGAGCACAAAAAACTCAAGTTTATAACACCGCAAAGTAATGATTTCTTAAACACTTACAATAGCTCCTTTAGCAACCCCTTCATAACCAATAACTTTAATACTATTATTTGGTTGTTCTTTATGCAATTGTCTTGCGATAAACTCTGCGAGTAACTCAACTGTTGAGTCGCAATCTACTACATCAAGAACTTTGCTCTCTACAGCGATATCAAATCTTCCTTGTGGAGCTGTATAACTGAAGTATTGGTGATCGGGTGTAAGATTTAGCATTGCCGTTTCTGATAATTCAATTTCTGATTTAGATACCCTATCGGCTTCGCTAGCTATATATATGTCTTGCCAACGTTTACACCATAGTTTTTCTAATTGGCTGTTTTTTACTTCATCTACAAATATTTGAATTTTAGACCGGTGACCGTGGGCTATACGTTGACAATTACCATCGTGTAATTTTAAACCATGAGTATAATGATAATAATCACCAGCAATATTTTCAGGACGTAAGGTTAACGTTAAGCCCTGCACATTGCTTGGCAGTTCTGCCATGATAATTTTATTTAAATACTTGGTAACCGATGCAATAGTAATTTCTAAGCAATCTATTAAAGCAAAAGCGCACTTAGGAGATTGTAAATAATAACTTGCTCGCTTGCTTATAATGTCGAGCGTTAGATGGTTTTGATGATGCTCTGAATCCTTAACGGTTAACGCTTTTTCTTGTATAGGCAATAACAATTTATGATCTACGGCATCATCAATAATTGCTTTGATTTGTTTTTTCACAATAGCAAAATCTAACACCATGCTTTGATCGTTTAATGAACCGTCAAGTAACACATCAACAATCCAGCTTTCACCAACAATACCGCGTTGTTTACACAAGTATGAAAAATCTATAACGGTAAGATCATCTACAAATAATTGCATTTTTTTCCTTAATTTACTTTTAGCTATCTGGTTTTCAACGGACTAACTTAGTCTACAAATATTTATTCTTGTACTTTCCATAAAATATCTTCATTAGCACGAACAGGCACAACAACATCATCACCAAAAGTCATAGTTGCTGGTACTTCCCAAGCTTTTTTAACGATAGTGATTTTATCTGTGTTAATTGGTAATTGATAAAAGTTACCACCATTAAGACTTGCAAATGCTTCTAATTTGTCTAAGGCATTTTCTAATTCAAACACTTCAGCGTACAACTCAATGGCGGCAAAAGATGAATAAACCCCCGCGCAACCACAAGCTGACTCTTTTGCATGTTGTGCATGTGGCGCAGAATCAGTACCTAAAAAGAATTTTTTGTTGCCGCTAGTTGCTGCTGCAATTAACGCTTGTTGGTGAATATTGCGTTTCAAAATAGGTAAACAGTAATAATGTGGCTTAATACCACCAACTAACATGTGGTTACGGTTATACAATAAATGATGTGCTGTAATTGTAGCGCCAACATTGTCCCCTGCTGCTTTTACAAAATCTACCGCATTTTTAGTGGTGATATGCTCTAACACTACTTTAAGGTCAGGGTAGTTAGCTACTAACGGTTGTAAAATAGTATCAATGAAAACTTGCTCTCTATCGAAAATATCAATATCAGCCGTTGTTACTTCACCGTGCACCAATAATGGCATTTCTACCGATTGCATTGCGGCAAAAACTTCTGTTAGGTTGGCAACATTGGTTACACCCGATGAAGAGTTGGTTGTTGCACCTGCTGGATATAGTTTTGCTGCATAAACCAAACCAGACTCTTTCGCCTCAATAATATCTTCTGCGCTCGTGTCGTCTGTTAAGTATAAGGTCATCAGTGGTTTAAAGTGTGTATTTGATACATGCGCCATAATTCGTTCATGATAGCTTTTTGCTAACGCAGCGTTAGTAATAGGTGGTACTAAATTTGGCATTACAATAGCTCGGCCTATATAACGGCTAATGTCTTCTACCGTGTTTTTTAAAACCGCTCCGTCACGTAAATGTACATGCCAATCATCTGGACGTGTAATAGTGAGTGTGTTTTCTGTGCTTGATTGGTCATTTTTCATGGTTAATCTCTTTTTTCATTAATTCATCAGTTTATCGTTAACTCACTGATATTTCGATGGTAACTAAGTTCGCTTTGGTGCCGCGTTACCGGTAATTTGTTCGGTTGTGCTTTTATTTAACTAGATATCTTCAATAGTTTCAGTATCATTTGTTGCTAATAAAGCCTGTAGTTGTTCTTTCAAATTGGGTGGAACTTTAAAAATTGTTATTGAGTCATTATGAGGGTTATAAACAACATCTTGACCAAAATGACTACGTTCAAAGCTCAAGCTGATGCCATTACCATAGCCTGAATATTTGGTTATTTTATTGACGACAGTTTGATCATGAGGAAAAGACTCTTCAATTGGATAAGATTGCTGCTGACAAAATTTATAAAAATCTTGTTCATTGCCATCCGAGTCAGTTGATGTATGGCCAATAACTTTTCCAACTTCTTGCATAGACACATCTTGAGAACTTGCTTTTTGCTCTTTACAGTAACTTAATAGTTCTTTACGTGTTTGCTGCTTTTCACCAGCATCAAGTTGATTAACTGAAACAAAATCTTCTACCGCTTGTACTAGTGTTTGTGTTTGTTCTTTTGCATTTAATCCTTCTTCACAGCCTAAAAAATCTAAAAAGAAGTCAGAAACTTTACGCCCAGCGCGGCCTTTTATGAAAGAAATATAGCGATTACCACTGGCATTTTGTTGGTAATCAAATAAGTCGATACGTGCAGCTAGTTGTAATTTATTGGTGTCTAAGTGTTGATCGGCAGAAATATTTAATTCACCGTCGACGCTATAATGTTCTGAAACCGGAATAACAGCCACTAACAGATAACGTCCGCCCATATATTCATAATGACAAACAACGAGATAACCACTTTCTTCGAGATCATATTTTTCTATCTCATTTTTTAGAGTATTAGCTGCTTGTGAACTAAATAAGTAAAAACTTTGGCGCTCACCTAGATAGCTCTCCATTAAATCAACAAAGCATGCTGCACTGGTTTCACCACTTTCGTCGGTATTTCCGTGTGCAGGCATAGTAGAAAAGCTACCGTAAGCCTTACTGCCTTTGGCATTATAAATAGCGTGTAAACCATCAACAAAAGCGGTGATTTTAGTACTGATTTCTATATTTTCAGGGCCTAAGCGTACGTTCACTTCTCCTGATTCTTCTTTTTTGGAAATAAAATGTAGTGCTATATTAGAAATAATTAAACTCATAATTAAGGGTCTATGTTAAGGGATATATTAGTATATTGTTCAAGCATTTGATAAACTGGCAAAATACTATTTATCATCAGTTAAGTGTCATTATGCCCATTGTATCGAAATACTCCAACGAACGTGTAGAAAAAATTATCCAAGAACTTATGGATGTGCTTGTTAATGAAGAAGCAACAACCGATTTAGCTTTAATGTGTTTAGGCAATACAATAACCAATGTTATTAATAAAGTTCCAGCAGATAAGCAAAGTGCTATTGTAGACAATTTTACCCGTGCATTAAATCAATCTATTCAAAAAACACACTAGTTTTATTTATACCTTTTCTACCTAACATAATAAGAAGAATAAATTTCAATGGTCTCTTTTGATACAAAAAGCTATAGCAAAAAACTATTACATTTAATTAGCTGGAGCCATTGGTTCACCTTTTTTAACATTATTGCAGCGATCGCTTTATCTTCTTATTACCTTTTCAGTGAAACAGCACCAGATACTCTCTTAGGTCAAGTCTATCTAATTACTACCTGGGTAAGCCATATTGCATTTTTGACTTTTATTAGTTTTGTATTAATTTTATTTCCATTAACAATTATTTGGCCAAATACAAAGGTTATCCGAACAAGTGCTTCAATAATATTCACATTCGGGCTGTTGCTGTTGTTGCTTGATGGATTTATTTATAGTCGTTTAGGCTATCATTTAAATGCATCATCTAGTGCACAAATTTACGGCTTAATAAAAGAAATTGCTCAAGAAAACGCCCTCTTTTATACCGTTAGCGGCATGCTTGCAATTATTATATTAGGCTTTGAGTTTACCATTAGTAATTATGCATGGAAGCATCTGAAACAATTACAAAAAACAGTTTTTGCACGTTTTGTAATATTTGCTTTAGTGTTGTCTTTTTTCTTTAGTCATCTAACCCATATTTGGGCTGATGCGAATTTAGATTATGACATATTGCGTCAAGATACCGTATTGCCTTTGTCATATCCTGCAACAGCTCAAACTTTGTTAACCAAATATGGCTTATTTGATGTTGAAGATTATATTGAGCGAAAAACCAGCCCAATGTCTTTTAGCAGTGCTATTCCTCAATACCCTGATTTGAAAGGTGAGCAATGTATTTCAACAAACACTTCAAAGTCTGTATTTTTGGTTGTTACCGACGAACAATTAAATGAACAGCAATTACAACATTTTAGTCGACGAGTAAGTAGTAACAGCTACCAACTGAACAATCATGTTGACTCTGCATTACTTGATGACGCTTGGTTTAATTTACTCTACTCGTTGCCGAGTATTTATCAGCAAGATATTTTAAAACAACAAGTTAAGCCATTATTATTTCAAGCTATCGAACAGAAAAATCTAGCGAGCTCTTATACCTTAATAGATGAAAATAAAGCTAATATAGAAACGAATGTAGAAAATGTAGAAGATACGACAGAAGATAGTAGTGAGTTATGGTTCAGTTCATTATTTGATAAGAAAAATCATCTTAATAATATATCAACTCTCGTCTTTGCCGATAAACTTAATAGTAAAAAATCAGGGCTACATTTAATTTATTTCAAAAGCTCAGTAAAAGAAAATGATAAAGACAGTAACAATCGATATCAGTTTGAGTTGTTTGTAGATGCATTGTTATTAGCACAACAGCAGAAAAAGCAAAAGGACATCATTTGGATTAGTTCGATAGGAAATCAAACAAAAGATACACAATTATCAACAAAACCTGCCTTAATAATTATTCCCGAAAATACGTCACAAACGGGTTTGAAAAAAGAAATTATTAACGAACTAACGAGTCATATGGATTTACAATCGACTCTCATGACAAATTGGCTTGGCTGCACTATCAATAATAACAATTATAGTAATGGTTCAGATCTTATTACGCTAAATAAAGATCGTGTTATTGCTAACACATCTGCCGAGGGGTTAATGGTATTTAATAAAGATAAATCTGTTCTTATTGATCAAAATGGTAACTTTCAGAGTTACTCAAGCCAATTAGCTGCCCCGATCACCGTAAATAAAGATTTTCCATTAATGATTGATGGCGTACATTTTATTAAGCGGTTTAGTATGCAAACTGAAGAAAAAAGTAAATAACTGTGCATTAGTTAATCGGTTAATGGTTATTGCCGAATTGATCGAACAATTGTCATTGCATTAGCTAAATAAATCATTAATATAGGCTGCATAAATCAAGAGTACTGGCAGTAATCATCCCTAGATTACTTTTATAATGCTAAATATTGATTTGTGAGTCGGGGTATAGCGCAGCTTGGTAGCGCGTGCGTCTGGGGGACGTGAGGTCGCAAGTTCGAATCTTGCTACTCCGACCATATTCAAGAATCAAGACGTCCTAGGGCGTCTTTTTTTGTGCCTACTCATCAATAAGAATAACTAATGCATAGAATTATAAGGGTTTTTTAAGACCTATCTCGAATTGTATTATCCCGCTACTAATGTAACACTCTATGTAACACTATCAATAACTCATAAATCTGATGTTACTTAGATAGGTTTAATTGTTTAATTATTCTACTAGTGGTGTGTCATGGCTAAAATAGCAAAACCGTTAACTAATACAGAAGTAAAAGCAGCTAAAGCAAAAGAGAAAGAATATAACCTTGCTGATGGCTTGGGCTTACAATTAAGAGTTAAGCCAAACGGCTCAAAGTTATGGCTGTTTAACTATCAAAGACCCATTACTAAAAAGCGGGCCAATTTAAGCTTAGGTAAGTACCCTGCTTTGACATTAGCTGATGCAAGAAAGGTTAGCGCTAGTGCTCGTGAGTTGTTAGGCAAAAACATTGACCCTAAAGCCCATAGAGATAAACAAGCGCAAGAAGAACAGAATACTATTGAAAATACGTTTATTAAATATACGGTGGCTTGGAAAAAACTCAAAGAAACAACGTGGAAAGAACCAACAATCAGGCGTGCATATCAGTCGTTAAATAAACATGTTATTCCAACATTAAAAGACTATCCAATAGATCAAATAAAGCCAAAGCACTTAAAAGAAATAATGAAGCCAATCGTTGCTGAAGGCAAACATGAAACAGTAAAACGTTTATGCACTTTCATTAACGGTATTATGAAGCTTGCTGTCGCTGATGGGTCAATTGAATTTAATCCACTTAAAGATGTAACAACACTCTTCCCTGTACCCGTAAGAAAGCACTTTAAAACTATTGCTCCTTCGCAACTACCCGAATTAATGATTGGTATGGCAAATGCCAACATATCACGTATAACAAGGTGTATGTTTTTGTTGCAGCTCAATTGCGCTACAAGACCTGTTGAAGCAGCAACCGCTGAATGGTCAGAGGTTAATTTAGAAGAAAGACTTTGGGTTATACCTGCTAATAAAATGAAGTCTAATAGAGAACATAGAATACCTTTGTCAACGCAAGTTATTGAGTTATTTGGATATATGCACACTATTAGCAGCCATAGAAAATACGTTTTTCCTAGTGCTAAGAACCTGCAAAGTCATGCAAATAGAGAAACTGTTAATAATGCACTTAAGAGCAATGGTTTTGAAGGTATTATTGTAAGTCACGGGCTTAGATCCTTATTTTCAACAACATGCAATGAACAAAACTTTGATTATGACGTTGTTGAAGCTGCCCTTGCCCACCAAGACCCAAACGTTACTCGCCGTTCATATAATCGTTCAGACTATCTTGAAAGAAGAAGAACCTTAATGCAGTGGTGGTCAGATCATATTCAAAAAGCATCCCAAGGTGATATGAGTATGATAAGTACATATAAACATTTACAAGTAATTGGTGAATAGATGTAGACGAGTATATTTTCACGGTTATCGCTTAAGCCTAGTGTGCTATTAAGTTAAAAGCACCGGCAAACACTCTTCATGCCCACACTAAATACGTGACTCTTATTTAGCGATTACGCTATTACGAAATTAAATTGCTGCCATACTTAACAACTGATTTTATTACTTTGTTATGCAATACGCCTATCAGCAACATCTGTTCTTTTACAATACGCTAAATAAAGCTCGGCCACCTCAACATTGCCAAACACACGAAGTAAATGTTCAGTTGTGACGTGGTTTAATTGATTCACTTACCCCAGATAAGAGATAATATTCTTAACTGGAGAAAATGAAATGACACGTAAAAAGAAGTATTCCAAAGAATTTAAACTAGATGC
>Ga0209184_1002099_pt1 | contig 10892 bp, 6 predicted proteins | sample EN8Hudsemesocosm_2_FD_184627 | JGI IMG/M metagenome (GOLD analysis project Ga0209184, IMG submission 184627) | Methane-oxidizing microbial communities from mesocosms in the Hudson Canyon - EN8C Hudson Canyon (SPAdes) (version 2) | ecosystem: Environmental > Aquatic > Marine > Cold seeps | place... | reverse complement strand
TCGGTATCACAGACATCACCATCCGCATCATCATCGGTATTTAACTGGTCAGCGTTGCTGTTGATAGGACAGTTATCCACATTATCAAGATCCCCATCATTATCGGTATCGGCTAATAGTGGATCCGTGCCTAAATTAAACTCTTCCAAGTCGGTGAGACCATCTCCATCGGTATCGGCTAACAGTTGATCTGTGCCTAAATCAGCCTCTTCCACGTCGGTGAGACCGTCATCATCATCATCGGTATCGCAAACATTACCTTTCGTATCATCATCGGTATCTAACTGATCAGCATTGGCATTAACAAGGCAGTTATCAACATTGTCATTAACTCCATCATTATCGGTATCAGCCATCAATGGATTTATACCTAAATTAGCTTCTTGAAAATCTGTTAGACCATCACCATCCGTATCGGCTAACAATGGGTCAGTCGTTAAATTAAATTCTTCGAAGTCTGTGAGGCCATCGCTATCGCTATCGGTTAATAGTGGATCTGTTGCTAGCTCGACCTCTTCTGTGTCTGTTAGACCGTCATTATCATCATCGTCATCACAGACATTACCTTTGGTATCGCCATCGGTATCTAATTGGTCAGCATTGGTTTCGATAGGACAATTATCGACACTGTCTATGTAACCATCATTATCGTGATCGTCTGACAATGGGTTTGTCCCTAAATTAACTTCCTCGAAATCTGTGAGGCCATCTCCATCGGTATCGGCTAACAGTGGATCTGAGCCTAATTCAAGCTCATCCAAGTTTGAAAGTTCATCACCATCTTTATCATCATCACACGCATCTCCTTCCCCATCACCATCGGTATCTAATTGGTCAGTGTTGGCATTGAGAGGACAGTTATCCTCAATGTTCGACGCCTCGTCAATATCCAACACCCTGTCATTATCATCATCGTGATCGCAGGCATCCCCTTGCAAATCTTTATCGGTATCTAACTGATTAGCGTTGGCATCGATAGGACAGTTATCCACACCATCAAGATCCTCATCACCATCCGTATCAACAAGCAGAGGGTTAGTCCCTAGTATAGATTCTTCGAAGTCTGACAATCCGTCATTATCATCATCACGATCACACGCATCCCCTTGCGTATCACCCGTATCCTCATCAATATCGTAATCAGTGTTTAATTGGTCAGGGTTGGCATCGACAGGACAGTTATCCACCCCGTCAAGATGCCCATCACTATCCGTATCGGCCTCATCTGCGTCTGACACACCATTCCCATCATCGTCAGTATCTGCATTGTTACCGACGCCATCACCGTCAGTATCAACAGATTCTGCCTCATCTGATGGAAATGCATCCGTATCATCATTAACGCCATCATTATCTGTATCAACAAGTAATGGGTCAGAGCCTAATTCAGCCTCATCTTCGTCTGAGACCCCATCATTATCATCGTCAGCATCCGCATTGTTACCGATTTTATCACCATCTGTATCAACAGATTCTGTCGCATCTAATGGAAACTCATCATTCACATCAGACACGTCATCATTATCATCGTCAACATCCGCATTATTACCGACACCATCACCGTCTGTATCAACAGATTCTGTCGCATCTAATGGAAGTTCATCATTCTCATCAAGTACGTTATCATTATCATCATCGGTATCTTCATTGTTTCCTACACCATCATCATCCGTATCTTTTTGCTCAGCGCTATCTTCAGGAAAGGCATCATAAAGATCAGGCGTGCCATCGTTATCTTTATCGGCATCAAGACCAATGACCTCCGAAGCACTCTCAAAATTATTAAGCGCCTCACTACTTGAGATTAGTTCAACCGTATTAATAGCCGCTGTGAGAACCTCTTGTAGATTAGAGTCCTCTGCAAAACTTTCACTAGACTGATTAAAATTAATCTCAGGAATTTTGATAGCATCATCTATATCGGCAAGCGATATACCATCTTCATGATTATTGTTGGTATCAAGTGTTTGCAAAAAACGAAGAATATTAACCAAGGTCGACTCATGCTCACGACCAGTTAAAAAGCTTCTAGGCGTGATAAACGATTGGCCATTAACCAACCCTACTTTTGCTTCGCCTATTTTTATCCCTTCATAGCTGAAACTAGTACTTTCACCGACCGTATAACGGAACTCTCCACTTGCATTAGTAAACCCTTCAAGAGCGCCTGATTTATAATAGAGCCCTGACACTGGGCCATCAATAAACTTCCCTACCCCCATGATTGCTAAATCGCCAGCAGCACTAGATTCAGCACTACCGCTGTCTACGTCGCTATTGTTATCGCTACAACCCGTAATCACTAAAGAGCAGAGCAGCATAAATGCCTTTATAATTTCGAGCTTAGGGTTTTTCATCAGTAATTATCCATAAAGTGATAAAATTATTCTTCGTAAATATCAAAAATGTACACGTTTAAATTCAATAGACGTATAAACAATAAATCCAGATTAATATCGCACCATCAACCTGAGTTACGCCTTAAAAACTACAACTACGCCACAGCTTCTGGAAGAGTCATTTAAAGTCAGCAAGATCAAATTTCACCAACGCTTTTGAATAGAGGCAAGCTCTATTTGAAGATCTAGACTTTCAGCATGTAGAGCTCTTTCAAGCCTGCTGAACAATGTGATGGTCATCAATGACTAGAATATCCACGTGACAGCTTCTGAATATTAAAAAGAGCATGATACTAAAGTGGACAGTATTTAATCTATATACAGTTCTCATTTCAGCCCAATTTTATAAGTAGAATATTCCTCTGTAAATTAGCCCCCTACACAGAGGAAAGGAAAAACTACAAATCATTTAATTGAAACCTAGAGAATTTTTAAAGCACCCAGAAATAGAAAAGCTCCGCATCTCGGAGCTTTTGAAAATATAAATAAGTAAAGAATACTGTTAACGCTACTCTACATTCTGGATCTGCTTATTTATATTTAATTTAACGTATTGACTTTAAATGACTTTATCAGAACATACACCTATTCACCTACGTTTTACCCACCATTTTACTCACCAAACAAAATACACTCAGATTTTATACAGAAAATTGATAAGTCCAATATAGCTTGTGTATTAATAATACTCCCCTAAGATAATTAGACTAGTGAAAATTATAATCGGAGTAATAAAATGGAAAACCCTACGTACATTATTCTTGGCTTCACTATATTCATTTGCATTTCATGCTATTACTTAAGCAAGCGTAAAAAAAGAGAATTCATAAACTACGTCCCCAGCGACAATGACGAATACACGCATATGTGCATTTTCACCTCAAGCCACAAAGATAACTAGCCTTAGCAGTATTAGAAGCCCCCCTTGCCTTCGACTTCCTTAAAATGCAGCTTTGCAGACACTTACTACCTATCAGGCTCTATATCTTTTTTTTAGATAGTATTGGTCTGGCAGTCCGTAAAGTCACCCTTCTACAAGGCTGTATAATTCAGAGTATTTCAGTCAATTTTAAATTCGAGACAATGAACGATTTTCGCAAAAGCGATACCTTTGGGCGCATCGAAATACCCGTAGCTTTGAGTTAGCGCTACCTTTTAGATCGTCAAAAAACCGCGAGCAAGATCCCGAAAGCGATACCTTGTGAAATCATTTATGGGCGCTGGCCCATCTTGCCCAAGCGACTGGTCAAACTTGCTCAGCCAAGCCAGTTTACTTTGCGCACCTCGCTGGATAACTTGCATACTTTCTTTGAGTTTTAGAATGTAAAAAGCCCAACAGGTGTCGGGCTCATAGTTGTTCAATTTGGCTTAAATAGGTCTGTCACGTTTTATTATTATTTAGTGATATAAAATAACCACCTTTGCTAGACTTTTTTAGGAAAAAAAACTCGATAATTGTAGTTAAAGGCAGGCATAAGAATAACTACCCAAACCACCGTCATCATTAGCGAAGTTTCTTTATCTAAATATAAAAGTACGATTTCGCCAACACATGCAAAAAAGAATGGAACAACCCAATATTTTATTTGCTTTCTTCTTAAAAAAATCAACAAACCTGCGATAAACACAATATTGACAAATAATTCAGCTGTTAGCATTATCATATTGTCATTTACCCAAGTAGATATAACACTAGTTAAAGCTAAAATTATAAGGACATTAAAATATAGCCAAAAAAACACTTTACTCATCTCAACTTATTTCCCTGGAGTAGCAAGTTCAACGCACTTTTTATAATACTGCTTAGTTTTATTCCATGCGCAAGACTGCATACTGCCTCCCCATTGCCCTTTTCCACATTCGTCCTTACATTGTTTATTAAGCTCTTTTGTATCAATTTGAGATACCTTCCAAATACATTGAACAAGTTTAGGCAGGTCTTTAAATGGATTGCCTTTGAACTCTCCAAATGGGTCAACATTATTCACTGGGTTTTGCTCTACATAACCAAATATGTGATTTACCCCTATTAACTCAACATCTGGTATTTGAACCCCCATCTTATTAGCGATCTGCCTTTGAGGATCACTAAAGTCTAATAATAGACCACGAGGATCACTCTGAATATACCGCCCTAATGTGGGGTCGTAATCCCGATAGTAATTGTAAACTAAACCACTTAATGAGCTGTAAAAGTATCAGTGCAATCAGCTATCCAAAAATATTTGAGAATATTTCTTCGAACTCTGTTGCTCTCCCTTCAGACAAAGGAAGCGACAGGTTTATAGCCATTTCAGCACTCACTATATGCTCTATGACCTTCACAGCCCTTTCAGGCTTAGAGCAACTGACAGTAACACCTTCTGGATAGTAATCTTCAATAGCACCCTTACTTAAGATGTAAATACCTTCTGAGCGCAATATATCCAACAAAGCTACTAAATCGTTTTTAATTGTGTCGTTTGTTGATAACACGATATATCTAGCTTCTTCGCTTTCCCATATAAATAACGAATTCAGACTTTCTATTTGATCTGGTGTTACATTACCAGATTCGGAAATCGTCTTAATTATATCTTTTGCCGTTTCGTATTTTGCAACCCACCGAGGATTCTTAACTTTATTTTTTACTCGTTTTCCCGTTAATTCCGCAGTTACTTCAAACTCACTAATGTGATTATCTAGCCTCCGTATCAAACCTTGCCTTAATTGTTGTGCCGCTTCGGATGCCCCCAGATGATGGAAATCTTTTATCAATACATCTAAATCGCACAATATTGATACCTTTAAACCAAATGATTCAAAAAAACGTCGAAATTTACTAAAGTTACCTTTACCTCCTACTTCAACCAACCCAATATTATTGTCTTCAAAATTCCAGTTTGTATCTATAGTTTTAGCTACATATCTAAAGAAAAAATCATCTGATTCTCCTTCATACAGAACAATATGAGAACTGAAAAACGCGGCTTCCGAATGATCATATTTAGCCATTCTAAAAGTATTCAGATTCTCTTGATCTAATTCAAAATCAACAGGGTATAACTTACCTATAGGCTTAGGCTCACAGTTTTCTTTAGCTACCCTTACAAACTGAGCTGTTACTCCTGGTTCAAAAAACAAAGGGCTATGGGTTGTAATTACCGTCTGATAGAGAGTAGAAACTTTTGCTAGTGTGCCAAATAAAATCCGTTGCGCTTTTGGGTGCAAATAAAGTTCTGGTTCTTCAAATAAAAATATAAGAGGCCTCTCGATTACTTCTTCAGAATTATCGCTTTCCTCACTCTGAGATTCCGCCCTTTTACGAGAGAGAAGGTCTACATAAGCTCTCAACAAGGAAAAAGTAAGAGAACGCTTTACGCCATCACCCTTATTATCAACGAGATCTCTCGATCCATCATCTATATATATTTTTGCCGTATTTAAAATTGTTTTTAATTCCGGAGGAGGTATTTCAAGATCCACAGAAACATTAGGGAAATTCTCTGCAAGAAATTTTTCAATAGTCCCTTCTAACTCAACAACCTTAGAAAGCCTTTCGTCCTGAATGATACCTCTATCATCAACATAGCAGTTAAGTCGTTTCTTTAGATCGACAAGGGTTTCATTTATATCTCTCAATTCTGGGGTTAGGTCCTCCATTAAGAGTCCTAACAATCTACCAAAACTAGTTGATTGGGTTGTTTTTAGATCATCTTCAAAATTTTTAACTGCCGGTATATAAATAGGCTCAGGAAGCAATGAAGATATTGACGACGGTATACCAGATGGCAAAGCCCTATCTATGTACTCAAAACTCTCATCCGGCAGAGCTTCAATACAACTATTTAGGTATTCTTTAGCCTGTAATACTGTTGCAGCCTCTGGGTAATTATCAATAAATTCATGATATTCGTTTTCAACGACACTTCTAGCCTGAACCACACTTCTGTTACCTCGAAAGAAATTATTTATTCCTTCTTCTCGGTATTTTTCTTCGATTGGTACTAATTGAGATACTAGAAGGTCTAAACCTTCATTGATTGTATATTTGGAGGTTAACGTCAATTCACCTCCGTAAATGAGAGGTGCTAACTTAGCTCTATGTTCTTGCTTTAAACGCTTTAAATCCCCATCAACAATATTTTCAAATTTGAGTATAAAAACAATAGGTTGCGACTCATCATAGAACATTGACGCGGGGATATTCTTTGGTCTATTCAGAGCGTAAACAAGAGCCTGCAAAACAGTAGATTTTCCAGCATTATTTTCCCCAACTAGACAAGAATACGACCGTGGTTCGAATCTGGCATCCTTCAACCCTTTAAAATTTTTAATACAAATACTACTAACATTCATACATTTACTCGTCTCTACATCTAGCTGTTTAAGTCCTTTTACTTCTCTACAGTGAGGGCAAGTAATTTTCTCTTCATACACGCTTATTTCATATGGTGGGCTTACGTGATTATCATTAATCATAAAGGCATGTATATATGTAGAATAATCCGTCATAACAGGTCAGTAATCCATTTCAATTTAATTTTCATCATCAACATCTACTTTCTTGTAGGTCAGATTTTCTCTGAACTAATTGAATTTTATAGTTATTTTAAACACCTATTATTAGATAATGCTTCTGTAAACGCCACTATTATTAGGGCTGGTATTCGTACTACTTTTTTCGGTTCAAAAAAATAAGGGCTTATCACCACTTCCATCATGTAAAGCTGCTGGATGAGTTTGATGATAAACCTTATTCAGGTCCTTTATCGTCACTCTTGCATAAATTTGTGTACTCGAAATATCTAAATGCCCCAACATCTCCTGTACATGGCGAATATCAGCACCATTCCTCAACATCATTGTCGCGGCTGCATGGCGAAATGAATGGCAAGCCCCTTTCTTTCCAATACCCGCACGCTGAATGTATTTTGAGACCATTTCTGTAAGTATTTTTGGTTTAATTCTATTGCCAGACTTTGTTAAGAACAATGCAGCTCCAGAAGCTATCGTTGCATGCCTAGGTCTAAAATCTTTCAAATAAAAAGACACACAATTTAATGCTCGTTTTGCTATGGGAACACGACGATCTCTCCGCCCCTTTCCGGCACGAACAGTAATCATCTTTTGCTTAAAATCGATATCACGAATATCAAGATTTGATAATTCACTTCGGCGAATTGCAGTCGCATAATAAACTTCTAATATAGCGCGATCTCTGCAAGAGTAGCGCCCTGTCAGGGCTTGATTCAGAATCATCTCAATTTCTACCTCATCTTCAGGAATATCCTTTGGAATAGGTCGATAAGCTTTTGGTAATTCAAAACGCTCTGCAAACTCTGGATCTAAAACATCGAAATATCCGAGTCGCTTAATCAACCCTGTGACAGCCATTAGTCGCATACGCTGAGTGGATAGCGATAAAGGTTCACCATCTTTTGCTTTTCTATGTTTGGCAATGTGTCTTCTGTATTTTTCTAAGACGAATTTATCCACATCATGAATAGAGTGAATATCTAAATGAGCGCACCACTCAACAAAAATTCTAAGTAGTGTCTCTTTGGATTGAGCTGTCGCGTTGCTTTGTCCACGAGCCAAGCAATCCTCTAAGTAGAACTCAACGCACTCTACCAGTACGCTGAGTTTCATATCATCACTCATTAGAGCAGTCTTTTTTAATTGATGAAAAGCCTTGTTTGCAGGTCTTAGACTTTTTCACTAAACCTTCAAAGTACCTCTGAGACTGGCGGTTAAACATAAGGCAATCATTAGCGTCACTTTCTTTTGGGTAACGAATACGACGACAACCAATGTCAAAAGCCGATAAAGCTTGTGACACTAAACGAGCGGCTGAATTACCCTCTCGATCATTATCAAAGGCAACTAATACCTCTTCAACACCATACTGCTGAAGCGCAAAGATATGATGTTCATTGAATTGCCGTAAACCTAATGTAGAGACCACATTTCTAAAGCCAATAACCCAATACGAGAGTGCTTCTAGAGGTGTCTTGCATAGAATAATGCTTTTAGTTCCAATGAGTGCTTTTTGGTTGAAAAACACCGCTTGATTAGAATTCCAATGAATATGATAAACGGAAGGAGACCGTAGCTTATGTGTTATCCGCCGTCCATAACCGCCTGTTACTTTCCCATCCTCATCAATGAATGGAAAAACAACTGAACCATGAAAGAATTCATGGCCACTTGGTTTAAGTAAACCAACTAGTTGCAGCTTTCCTCTCGTTGCTTCTTCTTGCTGGCTTTCAAGCCGTTTCAAGCTGAGTCCCAAAGAACGGTCAGAGAAACCAAGGCGGAATTCCCGAATAATATTAACATCCGTTATGCCTCTATGGGCCAAATAACGCAGAGCAACCTCATTGTTCAATAAACAGTCGGTATAATGTGCTAGCACCTGATCAATCAACATCGTTCCACTATCAAATCCAGCATTATTTCCGTCATCAAAGGTATTAGAATGAAAGGACGGTACCCGCTGCAACACACTGACATTATCAATATTTTCAAAGTAGTACATTATTTATCCCCCTCTAGCGACAAGGCCTGCTTACGCATGGAGTCACCCTGTGGCTCTAAACGATGCGCTCGATGAATCAGCCTATCTAAAATGGCATCCGCAACCGTCGGATCTCCAATATAGTCATGCCACTGATCCACAGGTAATTGGGAAGTTATGAGAATTGATCCAGAACCTATTTTGTCTTCCACAATTTCTAGAAGATCATGACGCCCTTTTTGAGTAATAGGTGCCAAGGCCCAATCATCTAAAATCAAGAGCTGGGATTTTGCTATCTTAATTCTTAGTGATGGTAGCGATCCATCGCCTCTTGCCACCTCCAGCTCCTCCAATAGGCGCGGAAGACGTTTATACATCACAATTTTACCTTTCCGAATTGCTTGATTACCAAACGCACAACCCAACCATGTTTTACCAACTCCTGTAGGGCCAGAAATAATTAGGTTCTGTAAACGATCAATCCAACCGCATGTTGATAGCGATGAAATTGTGCCCTTGTCTAACTGCCTGTTCGCCCTGAAGTTAATATCCTCTATACAGGCATTGGGATACTTTAATTTGGCAGACTTCATAAGCCTTAGTTGGCGACGCTGATTGCGGTCTTGTATTTCCGCGTCAACCAGCATACCAATACCTTCTTCCAGTGAATCCGGCCGCATTGATGGATTTTCTTGAATAACTTCAAGTTGACTCAACATTCCATGTAACCGGAGCTGTCTTAAATAATCATTAGTTTGTTGGTTAAGCATGATTAGTCACCCCACTGCCATAATAGTTTGCACCACGAACATTGTGATGAAGAGGCAATTGCGCTTGAATAGGTTCTTGATCTTCAGTGTCAAACTTCGAACGCTTTAATATAGAATGTATACTTGTCACAGTCAGCGATGCTAGTTGTTTAGCGCGTTCACAAGCTGTTTCAAACTTATCTCGACCATACAATCGCTCAAGCTTTTGAAGTTGATCACACGCCTTGCACGCACTTGTTGAATGCTCATCCTTCCCAGCAAACTGAGAATAGATAGCATCTTTTGCAGCTGAACCAATACCATCGGCCCAGGATTTATATTGGTTAAAATTTCGTTCCGCATATTTGCGGTGACTGACAGGCATATGACTTCGGTCCGTCGTAAATCCACCCTGCTTATGAGAACGAATGTGAGAAGCAATTCGTTTATTTAAATGCAGTATTTCAACTGTATTTGCAGATACACGAGCCTCAACTCTCTCACCGACCAATTGATATGGAACTGAGTAAGCATGCTGTTTGACATATATATGATAGTCACGCCCAACTTTCTGCTCTCTGACCCACTCAGCATGTTCAAAACGTTCGTTAGGTAACGATTGAAGTTGAGGTTTGTCTAACTCCAAAAATTGAGATTGGCGACTTCCTTGTAGTCTTTTAAATGGCCTGTCATTCAGTTTCTTCAGAAGTTTCATTATTGCTTCGTTTACTTCTGTAAGGCTGAACAACCTCTGCCGTTTTAGTGCAACGGTAATCCAGCGTGTCACGAAAAGCACTCCGAGCTCGGCTAAAGATTTATCTTGAGGCCTGTAAACTCTGGCCGGCTGTACAATACAATTATAATGTTTTGCTAGGTCGGAATAGCTTTTGTTGACCTGAGGTATTACTCCTGATGACGTTACTGCTGACTTAAGGTTATCTGGAACGATTGTGCTTGGAACGCCACCAAAGAACTGGAACATTTGTACGTGAGCAGTTATCCAATCTTCAAGCTTTTGGCTATCAGACGCCCACGCGAATGTGTAATTCGAACAGCCTAATACACCAACAAAGACTTGAGCATTTTTCGCTTCACCGGTTTCTGGGTCAGTCCATGCTATTGTTTTGCCAGCATAGTCAACAAAAACACAATCCCCTGCATAGTGGATTTGCCGCATAGTCAAATCTACTTTGTTTAGATGTCGCCTAAAATAATGCGTGAATTGCGAATAGCTATATGCATCAC
>Ga0209184_1002095_pt1 | contig 10898 bp, 10 predicted proteins | sample EN8Hudsemesocosm_2_FD_184627 | JGI IMG/M metagenome (GOLD analysis project Ga0209184, IMG submission 184627) | Methane-oxidizing microbial communities from mesocosms in the Hudson Canyon - EN8C Hudson Canyon (SPAdes) (version 2) | ecosystem: Environmental > Aquatic > Marine > Cold seeps | place... | reverse complement strand
TTTGTAAGCGTAGAGTTAATCGGTTAGACTTTTTCATAAGTTAAGCTTTTTTTCTTTTGCAGCTGGAATAACTGCTTTGTAGGAAATTCAATTATATCCAAAAAGAGAGGGAGCTTAACTTTAATTAGCTGTTTTTTCTTTATATTCAATCAGTTAATAGTCGACTGGTAGCGGCATTAGAGTCTGGATCTAAATTTTTAAACGTATGCCAGCGAAACTTTTTATGTGCTTCAAGATAAATAGGCTTGTCAATGCTAATACCCATCATATTCGCTTTCTTTTCAGCTAATAGCTGACTTTCATCTAAGCGACGCAGAAACAGTAAAAAGGTAAATTGCTCAATAACCGTTAGCGGATTACTAATGCCTCCTGTCCAAAATGCTTCCCATATTTTATCAACTTGGCTTTTCAGTTCACCGGTTATCATGCTGTCCTTTGTGGTTGTGTTTGTTAGGTTGTCTGGTTACCGCACGTTGCATCACTACTATTAAGTTAAAGCTTACCTTAGTACGTAAACTTTCAGCCTCCTCTTGTAGCCCGTTATGGAGCTTGCGGAATACGGGGATTTCGGAGCAGCCATTCCCCGCATTCCGTAAACTTCATGCGGGCTACAATGGTAACCCATTTGATTTAAAAATATTGTTCAAGGTAGCTGAAGCTTGCGGGTAATCAGGAAGCTTTATGTAGGGAGGGCAATCCCCTATGGTTATTCTGATAACAGCTTGTTATTAAGAGCAGGCACAGGGTTTTAGCTTTACGGGTATGCCAGAAAACGGACGAATAGTCAGCTACACAGCTGTTTTCTCGCGCAACCGTGAAATCAAACCTAGGTATTATTGAATTCTCACTCCTTAGATAAGGAGCAAACTAAATTGATTGTATTACTTTATTTTAGGCATAAAAAAAGCCTATACAATGATAGGCTTATTTTAATTCTTATGGCGGAGAAGCAGGGATTCGAACCCTGGGAGGGGATAAACCCTCAACGGTTTTCAAGACCGCCGCTTTCGGCCACTCAGCCACCTCTCCTTAAGAACGAGTATAATACTCAATTTTTAGATAAAAGAAAAGCCTTTTATCTAAAAAAATCCTAAATTTTTATTTTTCATCAAAATATCAATTAGTTAAGTTGGTACTCAAAACATAACAAAGAGCACCTAGCAACTGAAGCAATGATAGTTATAAGCCTGCAAAAAAAGAAGGCGACCTACTTAAGGCGGGACAGATTATAACTCGTAGGGCGGACTTCAGTCCGCCATTACTAAAAAAGCGGACTGAAGTCCGCCCTACAAATGACGAAATTATTTTACCCTCGAGCCAGAAAAAAACATAGACCTTCAAGCTTTCTGCTTTTTACGCAAGGTGTTGTAAATTTTAAATGACAAAATTGAAGAGGCAAGTAAAAACGTCACTGCATTTGCGTAAATAATGGCTTTATCTGAGATACAGATACCATAAATAAGCCAGAGTAATACGCCTAAGGTAAAGCTACTGTACATTCCTAAAGATAGCGATTCTGTATCTCTGGTTTTAAGTGTCATGATGGCTTGCGGCAAAAAAGAGATTGTCGTTAAAGTAGCAGCTACATAGCCGATCATTTCCGGTGTAATTACCGCTAGGACTTCATTTAACATGGTGTTTTATTCATTAATAAATTTACAACTTCATCACTGCAAAGCCTGGTTAATAGCATCTGGCCTAAATATAGCAATTACGTATCCCCTTCTCTACGCCCATCGTCTTGATCCTCTACTAAATCTTTAACAAAATCACTTTTTCGTTTAAGTGTTGGGAATAAATGTGTTTTTTCCCAATAAAAACCTAGCCAAATAAAGGGAATAGTAAACAATAGATCAATACCAAAGTGAGCTTCCATTAATATAGTTAAGCCCGCAGTCATAAATAATAAAGCACCAATCAAGTAAAACCGAAAACCTAAAACAATACCACTTAAAAACATAGTATGCGCTAGTATTATATGAATGATAATACCCGCTGCCTCCGCTTTAATAGTTTCGGCATGCCAGCTTAAAAAAACTAGCAAAACAGCAAAAAAAGCACTACCCCAATAAAAAATTTGATACCTAATTAAGTGCTCTGTTCTATACCCAGTGGCAATCGCTTTCGTTTTTTCGCTCAAAATAGAGCAAAAACAAAAAAATGGAGTCATTAATAACCAATAAAACACACCAGCTCTATCAGAAATTTCTAATAAAACCTCCCCAAAAAAACATAAAAAAACCAATGAAACAAAAATAATTTCATTAATATAAATATGATTTAAGGCCGCATCCATATTCCATTTATCTTGTACTTTGTTCTGCTCACTCATAAATAACCCTCTATTAAATAACCTTTGAAAACTGCGCGGTATTTGACTGTAAATAAGCATCAAATATCATACAAATATTGCGTATTAATAAGCGCCCAACTGCTAACACTTCAACTCCTTGATCACTTAAGGTCAATAGACCATCATCCTGCATTACTTTCAACGCACTTAATTCTGCTGAAAAATACTGTTTAAAATCTATATTGTAAGCTTGCTCAATGTCAGTAAAAGACAAGGAAAAGTGGCAGATAATCTGGGTAATCACTGCACGACGTAACTTATCATCTGCATTTAAAACGAAACCTTTAAAAACAGGCAACTCACCTTTGCTAATTAATGCATCATAAGCCGGCAAATCTTTGACATTTTGCACATAACTATCAGCCACACGCCCAATAGAGGTTATGCCTAAACCAATTAAATCACAATCAGAATGGGTGGAGTAACCCTGAAAATTTCGATATAACTTATTTTCTCTTTGCGCGATCGCCAATTCATCATCTGGCTTGGCGAAATGATCCATACCTATATAAACATAGCCTGCTTCGAGTAAGCGCTGAATAATCATTTGTAGAATATCCAGTTTCACTTCAGCATTTGGCATATCTGCATCATTAATTTGCCGCTGCGTTTTAAATCGCGCGGGTAGATGTGCATAGTTAAATATGGAAAATCGATCAGGTGCAACGCTTAAGATTTTATCCAAGGTCACAGAAAACGATGCAACCGTCTGCAAAGGCAATCCATAGATTAAGTCGATACTGGTAGAACGGAAACCTTCTTTTCTTGCTGACTCTAATACCGCAAAGGTTTGGGCTTCTGACTGAATACGATTGACTGCTTGCTGTACTGCCGGATCAAAATCTTGCACCCCCAAACTAATTCGATTAAACCCTAGCTCTCTTAATTGCTTTATCGTTTTATCATCGGTCGCACGCGGGTCAATTTCAATCGAATACTCACCTGTGTCATCATCTTTTAGATTAAAGTGCTGACGTGTCGCCGCCATAAGCCGACTCATCTGCTCGTAATCTAAAAAGGTCGGCGTGCCACCGCCCCAGTGCAATTGATTAACAACCCGATTTTTATCAAATAGCGCACCCTGTAATTCAATTTCTTTAAATAAATTAGCCAGATAAGGCTCGGCATGCTCTCTATTTTTGGTGATAATTTTATTACATGCACAGTAATAACAAACGGTATCACAAAAAGGGATATGAAAATAAAGCGATAAAGGTCCACCGCGCTCATTAGAAAGTTTAATTTGCTGATGATAATCCTGCTCAGTAAAGCCATCATGCAATTCTAAAGCGGTAGGATACGAGGTATAGCGTGGGCCTGATTTATCGTAGCGATGTATTAAATCTAGGTCGAATTTTACAGATTGATCCATATTGATTTTTTAAAAATTGATGATTACAAGGCGCCTATAAGTACCTACGTAAAATTAAATTAACACTTGATAATATCCGAAAGTTTACGTTCTAATGTAGCCTGTATGGAGTTTACGGAATACAGGGAGCACAGTGTATTCAACTCCCCGTATTCCACAAGTTTCATACGGGCTACACAAAGTTTCGAGTTTTATTGAATCTTGTTCCTAAGGAATTAAGTTCCACAGAGGAGGTAGTTCACCTAACTTCTATATCTACGCGCCTATTTAAAGCATGCAGCCCCTTATCATTACCTTGATAGCGTAACTGGCTATAACCTCTCCCCTCATAGTTCAGTTGCCCCTCCAATTTTGGATAGAGCGTTTCCAGCACAGCAACAACTGATTTCGCCCTATCTTCAGATAGTTGTACGTTTGACTCTTGATCGCCTGTTTTCTCGCTATGCCCGACAATAAGAACTCGCCTTCCCTCTTCTACATAAGGCATTAGCGCGAGCCCTAGCTTTTTTATTTTAACTAAACCCTTTTCATTTATTGCCACACTTTGAGGGTCAAATAAAATATCTATATCAACTTTGGGTCTAGCCTTAGGTAAACCCGCTAATCTTACCTTCTCAATATCCTTGCTAACATAGTTCGCCCACTCTGGCTTATCTATCTGTTTATCTGTATATATTTTATCTGCAGCTTTCATAGCGGCGAGAGCATCTGGTAAGTCATCCAACTGAATATATGAACTCGCCATTCGCCCTAAAAGGTTCGCTTTTCGCTGCGCATCTGAGCCAAGAAATTGCTGCGCATTAACAAAACTTACCAGCGACTGAGGGTATTGCTTGAGCTTTTGCTGGTTCAGGCCTAGCTCATAATACACATCATAATTTTCACAAAGCACAGCAGAACGCTTTAGTAAATGCTCAGAATCCACTGCAGTCTGGCCTTGAGCACGCAAATACATAGCTTTTGCTTGATACTGATCCAAACATCCAGCATTAGCAGCAAAAGACATGGCACTACAAAAACAAAAGACCCAATATCGCTTAATTTTCATTACATTCCTCTTGCCTTATAAGTACCTACATAAAAATTAAATTAACACTTTTAATAATATGCTTAAGGTCCATGATATACCCATAGACTAAGGGGCATTACACCCCCTTAACTTAATACCAGCCAGCTAACAACTACAGCTCGCGAGTCGCACTAAACTTAATATCTGGCCAACGCTCTTCTGTTAACTGCAAATTCACTCGGCTAGAAGCTAAATACACCAAATATCCGCCGCCATCTTCCGCTAGATTATCAAACGCTTTTTTCTTGAATTCCTCAAATTTCACTGCATTATCGGAACTTACCCAACGCGCCGTATTAATAGAAATCGCATCATAAACACATTCAACATTATATTCAGATTTCAAACGATAGGCGGTCACATCAAACTGCAAAATACCGACTGCGCCTAAGATAAGATCATTATTTTTTAATGGCTTAAATAGCTGCGTCGCACCTTCTTCCGTTAACTGCACTAAGCCTTTTTGCAAGGCTTTACCGCGCAATGGATCTTTCAGCACCACACGACGAAACAATTCAGGGGCAAAATAAGGAATCCCTGAATACTTTAAAACTTCACCTTCGGAAAAGGTATCGCCGACCTGAATCGTACCGTGATTATGTAAACCAATAATATCGCCCGAATACGCTTCTTCTATATTTTTACGGGTGGCAGCTTTAAAGGTAATGGCATTGGATACTTGAATTTTTTTACCAATACGTACATGATTAATTTTCATGCCCTTATCAAACTTACCGGAACAAACGCGTAAAAAAGCAATTCTATCGCGGTGAGAAGGATCCATATTCGCTTGCACTTTAAAAACAAAGCCAGAAAACGCTTCTTCTTTAGCATTCACAAAACGTTGATCGGCCTCACGTCCTTTAGGTGCTGGCGCATAATCAGCAAAGGCGTCTAGTAACTCTGAAATACCAAAATTATTCACCGCCGAGCCGAAAAATACGGGGGTTAAGTTACCCGCTAAATATTCTTCTAAATTAAACTCCGTACTAGCGCCTTGAACTAGCTCAATCTCTTCACGCAACTCTTCGGCCTGATCACCTAAGATGCTATCTAAATCAGGGTTATGTAAACCTTTAATGGTTTCACCTTGCATGATTTTTCCGCCATGCGTAGCACTAAACAAATGCACGGTATCTTCATATAAATGATAAACCCCTTTAAAGCGTTTACCCATGCCAATAGGCCAAGTTATCGGCGCACATTCAATATTTAATACCGTCTCAACTTCGTCCAGCAATTCAATAGGCTCTTTTCCTTCCCTATCTAACTTATTAATAAAAGTGACAATCGGCGTGGTACGCAAGCGACACACTTCCATTAATTTAATAGTCCGGTTCTCTACCCCTTTCGCGACATCAATAACCATTAATGCAGAATCGACGGCGGTCAAAGTACGATACGTATCTTCAGAGAAATCCTCATGCCCCGGCGTATCTAATAGATTCATAATGCAACCTTTATGCTCAAACTGCATCACCGAGGTGGTCACCGAAATACCCCGTTCTTTTTCCATTTCCATCCAATCTGAGGTCGCATGTCGATCAGCCTTACGCCCTTTAACAGAACCCGCCTGCTGGATAGCACCCCCGAATAATAATAATTTTTCAGTTAAGGTTGTTTTACCGGCATCAGGATGACTAATAATAGCGAAGGTACGCCTTTTATTAATTTCTTTCGTGTGTATAGATTCTAATTCTTCATTCATTCGATTGAGATACTCGTTATAGATTGTGCCTAATATCTAGCATTGCGCAATTATACTAAAAGATAGAGAAACTTTCTTTTATCTTAGGTAACTCGTAATAAATCCCCCCTCAATTCTTCTGGAACACAACCTAAAAACTTACTTGATTACGGATATGCTTCAGGCATTTTAAAAATAGCCAACTAAACACCTCGTCATCCTATGCTCTCTTAGCAGGAATCTATAGTGTGCGCATGGATTCCCGATTAAAGACTTCGGGAATGACGTAGTGTTTCTCATTCCCACGATTTCTCATTCCCACGGTCTCCGTGGGAATACATACGGGAACGCTCTGCGTTCCGTGACGCAGAGCGTCACTCACTGCATTTCCACGCGGAGCATGGGAACGAGATCCCCCTAGAATGTCCCGTGTTAAAGTGGTAGCCAAATAATGCTTCGACCTTAACAAAATCTTGTTCCCCAAGTTCTACTTGGGAACACATGCTTTAACAGCTCTGCTGTGTCATGCCAAACTACACAAATCGTGAAGCAGAGCTTCTAACCACGCATTCCCAAATAGAGCTTGGGAACGATAAAAAACCACAGGTCTTTGTACTTCATAGAGAATGCGAATAGTTAGGGGCATTAAAATCTAAAATGTGTGCAACCTGCTCTTCAATGGCAATCAGTTGCATTGAGGTGAGCTGCAGTAACTTTGTCGACTGTAAACGAGACAAACTAATCGCTCTGAGCTGGTCACACAAAACATCAGAATCTTTTTCTAAATTATCTTTTGCTAAAAGACGAAAACGCAGAGGGTAAGCCTGATTAATAAGCTGGCTTGTTAAAGGTAAGACAATAACGGTTGAGTGATTCACTTCATTAAGCGCATTCGCTTGAAAAACAATAACAGGGCGCGTTTTACCTGGTTCACTCCCCTTATTCGGGTTCAAATTTGCTAAATAAACGCCACCACGTTCAAACATCACTGAGACCATCAAAAATAAGTTCATCAAACTCATTATTTAAAGTCGCATTTGCATCGCGCACTAGGAGAGAAGCGCTTTGCAAAGCCTGTTGCATTTTGTTTTTAGATAAATTTTCTTGATAGGCAACTAACGCTTTACGAATAAGTTCACTTTTTGACAGATGAAGCTCCTCTGCCATTTGCGAAATCTGTTGATAAAGTTGATTATCTGCTTTTAAAGTGACGGTATGCATGATATTACCTTTAGAATCTTTAAAGTAATATGCATTGTATTCCTATAAGAGATAACTCTCAACAACAGGGCAGGAATAAACCTTGTTCGCAAGCTCTGCGGCAAAAAAACAAATGGTAAGCTAGGCAAAGCCTTAAGCTTGCCCAACATTAATAACCATGCCCCCTAGCTCCCAAATTCTACTTGGGAATACATGCTTTAACAGCTCCTGCTATGTCATTAGCAACTCAGTGAACCGTGAAGCAGAGCTTCTAAGCACGCATTCTCAAGCGGGGTTTGGCAACGAGAATTGTGACAAAATTCGTCACAATACGCCCTAACAGGAAACAAAAGGCGCCCGCTTAACGTTACGCCAAACGTTCGCTAACATCCATTCATCAACGAGCATCGACACTTTATGCACTCACTCAGTCAGGCTAAAATCCCGCCTCCGTTAGCGATAAACCCCACTAAAATAAACTATTCCCCCTACTTGAGAATACTTTGGCATGAACTATGCTTTATCCTGTATGAGCTTCACTCATTACTATTTTTTTATTAAATAAAGGAAAACATTATGAACATGAAAAAAGTACAACAAGGTTTTACCCTAATCGAATTAATGATCGTTGTAGCGATTATCGGTATTTTGGCTTCAATTGCGATTCCGGCTTACCAAGACTATATTACTAAAGCTAAATTTCAAGATATCGTTGCTAGTGCAGCAGCTGTTGAAACAGCAGTGTCGATGTGTTTGCAAGAAAATGCAGGGGATCCAGCTAGCTGTGATACAGAAGGCGAAATAAATGTAACAATCATTGCATCTAAAGAAGCCGCATCAGGCACAACTTATGCTCTTGCTACTTCTGGCTCAGGCGTTTCAGTTACAGCTACAGCCTCACCTGCAGCAGGAGGCCGTACCTACATTAATACAGCGACAAGCACAGCTGGTGAAACACAGATTGAGTGGTTACAAACAGGGACTTGCCTTACAACCACACCAACAATGTGCAAAGAGTAACCCTAACGGATTGACAAAACCACCTAAGCTTTTACTCGCTTAGGTGGTTTTTTTTTGCAAAATACTCATTAAATAACGGACCGAAAAATTTAGTAATGCGGGCTTGGAAGGTAAATATGAATTTCAAAGGGCTTGATGCACATAAAGTATTTGCACCGCAGAAGCACTTACTTTTATATTTTGGCATGATTGCTTTATTTTTCCCCTTGTATAGTACACCCAATATAGGGGGAACTGGCTTGGCTGCCACGTTTAATATTTCTACTTGGATTGTGGCTAGTTGGGGTATGTCGGCTGGTTTGCTACTGATCATGCATAGCAAGAGATTTACTGTCCCACGCTTATGGTTTTTTCTTATTATTTTCCCAATTATTGCCGTTATTAGTGGCTTTCTAGCTGATATTAACCAACCAGTTGCTTGGCTATTTAGGGTTATCTATATCTTAGGTGGCCTACTATTTATATTCGCCTTATTTCAATTCAATCTCACAGAAAGAGTTATTGATCATTGCCTCTTTATTATTACAATAGCTTCAGGATTACATGCTCTTATTGGCATCGTGCAAATTTTTATCCCAGATTCATTACCATTATGGATTCCAAGGCAACCAGGATTTGCACCACGAAGTTTATTTCAACAGATTAATACGCAAGCTACTTTTTTAACAACAAGTTTAATTATTACACTGTATTTAATCAGTCGCCCTAGCTTTCGTTTTAGCTCATTACTGGTCAAGACAGTTATTGTCATTATTTTTACTTTGGCAGTTTATGTCCTGGTTGCATCGGGTTCTCGTATTGGCCTTCTATCCCTACTATTAGGAATTCCACTTATTATATGGAGTCGGTACAAGGCATTACGATTCCATAAAAATCTATTAATTATTTTATTTATTGCAAGTTGTTGTAGTTTTGTTGCTGGTCAATCAGGACTGCATAGAACAATAGATAAAATGGCACTGTTAAAAGAGAACTCTTATTCAAGCGCGCGTATTGCCATGTACACCATTGGATTAGAATTGGTTAGCAAGAGCCCTATTCATGGCTATGGTATAGGAGGTTTTTTAAGCGCATGGAATAAACAAGCATCAGATTTTGTTGGCCGCCACCCCGAAACATCAATGCCAGAATACATACTTCACCCCCATAATGAATTATTATTTTGGATGATAGAAGGTGGATTATTGGCACTAGCAGGAATTTTAGCTGTAGTAATAGGGATTGGTATCGCTTTATATCGCTGTGGTTTTCAGCGCGGCGGGGCTTATGCCGCTATGTTACTACCTATTAGCTTACACACTCAAGTTGAGCACCCCTTTTATATTTCCTCAGTACACTGGTTTTTATGGCTATTTTTGATCTTTTTAGCTTTAAGGCATCAAACTAAAAGATGTAATGTTAATTTAAGTTTATCTGCCACACGATTAGTGCAATGCGTAGCTATTTTTTTAGCTATCGGCGTGACCCTATTTATGGTTAATACTACACGCGCCCAAACCGATTTATATAACTTTCTTTATGTAGAAAACCCACAGCCACCTCACTTACAAATAGCTTTAAATAACCTATATTTCAAGCCTGAAGCCGAGCAAATTGCAATGCGAGCAATGTTATATTCGAGCATTTTATCTAAAGATACTTCTAAAGTTGAAATATTCGAAAAATGGGCAAAAGACTATGTCAATATGAGTCCAGAACTTAAAATGTATGAAGATCTCATTTCAGCCTCTATTTTTCTGAGGCCGGAAGGCAAAGGCTGTGATGCTATTAAAGCGGGATTAGCAATGTATGCCCATAATAAACCTCTACAAGAAGCATCTTTAGTATGCTTAGAAAAACAAAATAAACAGCTAAGTATTCAAGGGGAGTATTCAAGGGGTCAGCCAACTTGATTTAACTTGAAGGCACACACAAATCAAGCCTCGATAGCAATATCGGGGCTTTTTTATGCCTTAAACAAATTCAAGCTCGGTAGGATGTGGTGAGGTGTGATTAAAAGGGGATAAGGGGTCAGAGCCTAATGCCGCTACCAGTCGACTATTAACTGATTGAATATAAAGAAAAAACAGCTAATTAAAGTTAAGCTCCCTCTCTTTTTGGATATAATTGAATTTCCTACAAAGCAGTTATTCCAGCTGCAAAAGAAAAAAAGCTTAACTTATGAAAAAGTCTAACCGATTAACTCTACGCTTACAAA
>Ga0209184_1002093_pt1 | contig 10924 bp, 8 predicted proteins | sample EN8Hudsemesocosm_2_FD_184627 | JGI IMG/M metagenome (GOLD analysis project Ga0209184, IMG submission 184627) | Methane-oxidizing microbial communities from mesocosms in the Hudson Canyon - EN8C Hudson Canyon (SPAdes) (version 2) | ecosystem: Environmental > Aquatic > Marine > Cold seeps | place... | reverse complement strand
CCTTAAATACTTTACTTAGGTATATACACTTCTATGTATATGGCCCCTTAGCTCAGTTGGTTAGAGCGCCCGACTCATAATCGGTAGGTCCAGTGTTCAAGTCACTGAGGGGCCACCACTTCTACCAGCGCTTTCAGCGTAATCACTTGCTAACTTAAAGTCTTATCGATATAGTTTTGTAGCAAATATGTAGCTTGATGGTTGAAAATTCAGATCTTGATATTATACCAATTTCATTAATTAGCTTCCCACTTTTACCTAGTCTTATCACATAGATTTATAACTCTAGATATGTCGGATACAAAAATATTCCAAGCTTAACAGCATTTATCAATCTTCATATCCATATAAGGCGCAGTTAACGCTTCTATTGCAAGTTTAATGTGTAGCACATATGTAAAACAACTCAACAAAATGCAATGCCACGACTACTTTAAAGTAAACCGAGTAGAAAGCTTCAAGTCCTTTCCTATGATTATCTATTGTAGAGATGTTCAAACTTGTTGTTCTAAAAGTCTCCCAAAAGGCGCTATAGCAATTAATTGTGACTAAATAGTAGACTCACAAATAATTATAGTTATAATTCATTGTCTTAAATTTTACAATGGAATGTTCTATGCGGTTTTCACTTCTAAGTATTCTTCTTTCAATGTTTTTCGTTTCATCTTGTGGTGGAGGGGGAGACTCACAGACAGCACAGACAGCACAGACCGCACAACCAGAAAAAGTAAACACACCTCCTGTTATCTCCCCTAATATAAGATTAAAGGATGATTCGGCGGACGGTCTTATTGAAACGTCAGAGTCATTTGTGATCCTACTAAAAATTACGGATATTGATAATGATGTTATAACGGGGTATGTAAATATTGACGACAACAGAGCAGAGCTCACTGAATATACTGGCAATGAAGATTTTACACATCAAGCAAATTTTTTAATTGCAACAAAAGGTGAAAAAACAGCAAGCATAATCGTATCTGATGGTAAAAGTGCTGATGTCACCTCAAGTCAAATCGTTTCAATTATACCTAATACCACTGAAGTTCAGACCATTTTAGCGGCTGAAATTCCAAACTTCATATTGGGTGGCGAATTTGAAGGGAATGCATTATTAGGAGCAATCACTGATGAATATGATAGAAATGTAGGTTACATGTCGACGGCATTAACTGAAGATAACCTTCAACACAATACGGCTCCCGCCGGTGAATGTGGAGAAAATACGCCACATAAGCTACTTAGCGTTAACATCACTACGACAGATGTTATCGTTCCTGAAGCAGGGTTAATATTCCCGCTTGAATGTATAAGCGAAAGCCAGACAGATAAACTAAAAGCTAGCAATGAAAAGCGAACAGCTTCAAATAAAGAGAACAAAACCCAAAATAGTTATATTGCGCAAAATTTTGTCATCAATAAAGATTCAGAAGAAGGGATGACAATTGATCAAACAGGTTCAGGAATTAGCGTCGAAGGTACTATCAGCGACATCATTTGTGATGACATTGTTTTACCCTTATATGAAAATGAATATAGGATAAATAACGAGCAAATATCTTCTGCTTTAGATTCATTATTTGCTACTAGCAATAACTTTATTTTAACTTGCTATCGAACAGTTGAATATGAAGGGGAGGTGAAAAGTTCACTTCTATTGGCAACAATCACTGGCGAGTTAACTGAAACAGATTCTACCTCACCAACAGGTTCTATCGATAGTGTTACTTTCTCTATTCCTTTTCAAGATGGAGGCTTAGACCAAGGTGAAATTTGCGCGACAACCACTGCGAATGACAATAGCGTGGCGCTTATTGAAATATTAACCTTGCACGCTAGCGATGGTTTAGTTGAAGATGTTGTTATGGCCCTTCAAGAAAGTACAAACAAATATTGTGCATCTCTTTCCGGTTTTGACGGTGGTGTCCATGTAACTCAAAAAATTATTGATGGTGCGAATAATGAGCTTACTAATACAAGTGAAACTTATGCTGTAGAGAAAAATGATGCCCCTGTCTTCAGTGAAGAATTAGCAGGTAGTATCTTATTAAGTACAAATCAAGGCGTAGTTGTTTTAATTAAAGACGAAGATATTAGTGATCCTGAAGGGCAAGAGGTCACTCTCAATGGTGAAACGACTTTTGATACAACTCTTGAAGTCGGAACCTATAGCATTACGGCAATAGCCACAGATCCCTACAATGCGCAAACTAGTAAGACCATAACAATTGAACTGTCTGATAATAGTGCTCCAACAGCACAAATGGCATTAACAGGCCAATACAGCATGATTGGTAATGCTTTAAGAGATATTAATGAAACCATTACACTTACTCTTTCATCGGAAGATATAGATGGTCATATTGTTGGCTCTAAACTTGAAAGTCGGTTGAATAACGAAAGTTATAGCGAAATTACCAATTATTCATCAAGTTATACTCAAGACATCAGTACGGAAGGAGGAAATGCTAGATCATTTAATTATCAAGTTACGGATAATAACGGCTTAGATTCTGAGATTGCAAATATTGAATTGGATATACATTTAAATACTGCTCCTAGTTATCAAGGAGAAACAAGTTATGCAACTCAGAGGGGGGATTGTATTACTGTAGATAAAATAGCAGAGGACAGTGAGAGTGATGATATTAACTATGAAATTGCGGGTAATAACTGGCAGCTGTGTTACAGCAGTCCAGGTTTAAAAACAAAAATAGTTACTTTGTCTGATGTATTCCAAGCCAGTAGCTCTGTTACGATCAGTATAGATGTTGATGATTGTCCAGCAGGCCAAGACTGGTACAATAATACATGTATGGTAGTAGATAACACACCAGATTCGTTTTCTTTTAACAGTTTCAGTGTTCCTGGTGGAAGTGGGCCGTCGTATTACTACACACAATCCATTACTATTTCAGGTATTAATACAGAAGTTAATATCGGTGTTGCAAATGGTTGGTACGAGATCAATAGTAGTGGCGGTTACAGTTCTGGATCTGGTAAGGTGAAAAATGGCGATGTCGTTAAAGTACGAGTTGACATGAATGATGCTGGAAAACAGTTAACTTTAACCGTAGGGAGTTATAGCGCTGGTTTTACCATCCAAGATTATGGCGCATAATAGTGAATATACTGGCGACAATAGTTCTTATCAGTCACCAATTGAGTATCAAAAAGCTAATCTATTAAGGTAATCTACTACGATAAGAATTTTTATCAGTTGTGGCTAGGGTGATGTAAGTTGATTCCTTAAAGTTGAATTACAAATTTTTTGACTATTCAATGAGGAATCACTTAAATTTGATTGGGTAGTACAGTTATTTACAGAACTCCAAGTGCCTAGTAAGCAGAATGTAAAAAATCTGTTTATAGCTCTCCCACCTATACCACCTCTCCAATTAATTGTTCATGGGATAGGTGGAACAGGTTTAACAGGTCTAATCAAAAATTTCTCTTTGTGAATGCCCTAACAAATTACTAAATTTTTCACGAAAGACGGAATCGTCAGGTAGCTCATAGAGTGCACCGCGTCCACTTTTACCCTTTGATTCTATGCCCATTCGATTGAGCAGTTTACCCAGAGCACTTCGGACTTTAGGTAAAGAATCCTGATAACCATTAGCATCTAACCAATGCTGACATTTCTTAGTCATTTGTTGGGTTTCAATACGACACATACCCTCAAACGGCTTTTCTTGGTTAAGCTCACTAAACATAAATTCTTGATAAGGGGTTAAATTGGCTTTCTTTTCTTCCAATAAAGCCGTGGTTATCGGTGCCTTTCTGGGGTCGAGGTTTAATAAGTCATAATTCAATAAATATTCAAATAAGTAATCTGCGCCATTGGTATTTATCCAGCCCCATAAATAATTAAAATAGTCCGTGTTTTGTGCGTATTTATTTGATGGTTCAAGTACCAAATACCGTCGTTCACGATTACCTGCTTTAATCACAGTTTCATGGTTGCTGGCAAACATAAACCGACAAAAGTTAGGCACTTGTATCGGATCTATGCCTTTCCGTTCCATGCTTAATCTTGGCTCACTGATCATCCCCTTGAGTTTATCTGCCGTTCTGGGGTCGGTTAAATCAACCTCGTCAGTAAACACTAATAGTTTATTAGCAACTACAGAGTTAAAACGCCCTGATAGTTGATAAGCACCGTTAACTTGAACAGCCAATGCACCAAGTATTTGCATTAAAGATTCAAGCAAAGTACCTTTTCCTGTTCCTTCAACGGACTTCATTACTATTGCCACACTCGGTTTTTCATCAGGTTTTTGAATCATATGAGCAAAGAACCCGATTAAATAATTCGAAGCAATTTGATCGCTATTACAAATAACCTCAAATACATGATTAAGAAAAGGGGTTACATCACCTTGTTTTGGCGATAGCGCATATCCCTCAAATAGATTGTAAATTGTGGGCGGACATAACTTTTCATTAGGATAAAAACTTATCCCATCAGGTTTAAATACCTTCCCTTTCCATGCTAACCAAGCTTCTCCAGTATTTACTCCTGCAATTTTATTATCAGATAAAAAATAGTTTTTGAATTCAGACAAACTTTCAATATGCAGTGACTTACCGTCTACAGGACAAGGTTTAGTAGAAACAATTTTATGCTTACCTCCTACTGTCACATGAGCATATTTTTTATTTAAATCTAAAAGAGTTTCTATTTCTTCATCAGATAATGATTTGTTATTGATAACACTCAATTCGTCAGGTGATTTTTCTATATTGATGTTAGTCATTATATAGCCTCCATCAAACTGTTATGTCTTTGAAAGCTATCGAGCCAAGCGTCTAAGTCTTCACGCATATAGCGGATAGAACGGCCAATTTTAATAAACGGTGGGGCAGGTGTTCTATTTTCTCTATGTCCTTCCATACGCGATTGACGTAAGAAAGAGCGGCTCATACAAATATATTCAGATGTTTCTTGTTCAGTCATTACTCGTTTCACAACGGCCATGATGCGCTCCTTATTTGAGCATAATTAATTTTAAAGTACTTTCTGGTACATGCAGTACCATTGATTCGAATCCTATCATTATGAAGTCGAATCTTGTCAAGTAGTTTTTTTAGAAATATTTCGGTTTTGAAAATACAGTCATGTATTTCAATGTAAAAAATACTCGAATAAAAAGTCGGTTAATATGATTTGAATTAGGTTGCAGGAATTATTTTAAGGGTTTAAGTGTCGAGTTAGAAAATAGAATTACTTATCTTCGAAAATTTCGAAACATTTTTCGAGTTAATTCGAGTGATAATATCCTTTGATGGTTTTCAGTCGCATTCCTTTCGACTATAGAGTCGAACACAACCAGTAAAAACAACGGCTAGAGGCTAGCAAGCTTATTCGAAGGTTTCAGCTTTACGAGTCGACTTTTTTTCGAATAATTCCGTCTTAAAAAACTGTTGAATAACATGTGTGATTAAATTCGACTCCGCTCAATAAAACCAACGGCTAGCGCTTAATTATAGCACTCGAATGTTAAAGATAAATACTCGAGTTTTAATTTGGTTTGAATCGATAAAATATAGAAGGTTATTTATTTCTTAGACTGACAAACCACATAAACTAGTCCAATTATCGCTAAAATTCCAAGACCTGTATTAATAACTTGGTTACTCTTGGATTCACTTTTTATTGCACGATTAACAAAGCACTCACAATTGTTTGTTATAAGGTTATAAATTCCTTTTCCTCCCTCTTTGATTTCTTTAATTGCCCTATTAGCGACAGCAACATTATCAAAATCACCATCATTTGCAGATACTATGATATCTCCGTTCCCTGCATATCGTTTATTAAAATCATCGAACGTTGCAACCTGATAGCCGAAATGCATACTCTCTGCAATATAAACTTGATCATCACTTTCATTTTTACCAAGTACTACTGCATGATGTTTCGGTCCGGCATGTCCTAATTCCTTCGTTATTGCCCCTTCAAGCCTACAGCCAGTAACATCAATCTGCTTTAAATTCATTAATACTCCAATTTAATTATTATATTTATTTTCAATAAGTTAAAAACTTGTGGATTATAAAAAAATGAATATGAACACAAGCTGAACAAACAAGATTTTCAAGATAAGTGAACATTATGTTTTGAAAATACAGTCCATTGTTCAAGTCACAGTTCAGTGACTTGAACTCTGTTGGTCAATATTGTATCTAACTTGCAATTATAAAGTTTATTGACGATAACTCTAAATATAAGTGAACGTACTATTTTTAGAGTTGCTTTACGTCATTAAATTATAATTACGTCCTTTGTAATTATTGAAAATGTTTGCTATACCTTAATGCATGTATGAAATTCAGACGATCATTTCCATTATAAGATCGTTCTTAAGGATATATTTTGACTCTAAGGATGGATATTTGCGTAACAGACCTATTTATAACTAATAGCATTTTAGGGAAAACACAAAAGCCAAATAAAGATGCCCTAGGTATTATTGGAATAAGTCCTTTTAGCTCTTTTTTTACTTATGAGAAAATAAAAGATGTAGTTGAGTGGGTCGACCACCATTGCAAATCATACAAGTTATTTATTCCGGATGTACCAACTGTATACTCTCTCCAGTCGTTAGGCTATAAAGAACATGACGCTATAAAAAAAGCAAAGAAACAATGTAGATATTTAAAAAATAAATGTGAAAAGGCTTTAATACAAATCAATAGACATAATATCGCTGATTCAATTATTGATTATGACTTTTTACAAGAAGAGTTAACATTTAAAAATAAACTCAATGAAATACTTTCTCTATATAACTCATCAAAAAAATTTAAAGATGCCGTTGATTCTTTCTCTTTAGAATTTCTTTTAAAAAATGAAGTGGTACCTTCAAAATTATCAATAAAGTATTCATCTTTGTACCTTCTGTATGAGTTGCCTATTTTTATATATGCAAATCAAATATTTGAAGTAGATGATTGTTTCTTCATGTACCCCCAATGCCCCTCTTTTATAAAAAATATATTGAAAGAGGAATTAGATGTTGGGATAAAAACAAATCAAGATTTTTTAGAATATAAAATTTGGAGGTAAAATGGAATTTATCGATTATGTTGCTATTTTAATGCTAGTTGTTAGTGCCTATATTTACATATCCGCTGCAAAGTTTGACACTTCAATTAGCTTAGACACTTTTTTTTATGATTCACATAATACAAAAAGTAAAAGGTACGGTGCATCGATGGCAGCAGCTAGTACCTCATTAGCTACTGTTGTAATATTTTTTATAACCGGAGTAGAGCAATATGGAATATTTCTCTTTTGGTGTGGTTTGACATATTTCGTTGGCCAATATGGTTTATTAATAATAATTAAAAAGTCGAATATAGAAACTAAAAACCTTACAACCTTAGCTGACTTTTGGAGTGAATTTAGTTCATGTAAACAATCTTCAAAAGTTATTGCTTATTTAAGTGCTACGGCATTTGTTTTTATATTATTTCTTGAGCTATTTATTGGTTCACAAATTCTAACTTTTTACCTCGATGAACCCTCTAAATTAACGTCTTATCTATGTTTCATTTCATTACTTTTAGTTGTTTCTATATATATATTCAAAGGTGGGATGCACGCAGTAATAAAAAGTGACCTATGGCAATATATAATGATGTTGCTGTCAATTGTGATACTTTTTATTTCAAGCATAATTTATACAATTGAAACCCCATCTCCTTTAAACTTCAACTTTGAATTATTGGGTGCAAAAGATAATATTGAATTAACATTCTTTTTAATATGGGTGACTATTCAAAACCTAACTCTCCCATTCACACAATTATCTTCTTGGCAAAGGTTAGCATCAACTAAAAGTGTCGATACAGCATTTCTTGGGTTGAAAGAAATTTCGATTGGCTTCATATTACTTTGGTTTCTTCCTGTAGTTTCAATGTTAATTTTCAAAGCTAATTCGATATATTTTTCAGGTATTGTCGAATTTTTTAATTTTTTAAGAACCTCTAACATATTGCTCGTTTACTTATCATACGCAATAATATTTGTTGGGTTTTCTTCTGCACTATTTTCTACAGCGGATTCAGCCCTAATGGCAATTGCTCTTTCATTGACAGATAGAAGCACCTTCAAGAACTACATTGTAAATAAGTCTCAAGGACAATATAAGAGTTACTTTTTTGGTTTCATTGTTATTTTATTAATAGTTGAAACTCTCTTATTTATTTTATTTAGCGCGCAGGCTGATTCTGAATTTTTATCCATAGTTTATGTTATTTTTTCTCAGCTATCTTTGATTGCTCCTCATATAGGATATGCCCTTTATTGTAAAACTAAAAAAATTAATAATATTACTTTAGAGTCAACTCAAGATTTAATATTATCGATAGGTTTGTTATTCAGTTGGATCTTGCTCTTTTATTTTAACTTCTTTGGCGTTGATTTTGGGCTAAACAGAAACTTATCAATAATAATAGGATCGTTAATTGGCTTATTTACATCAGGGTTTTCATTAATGATCACAATATTTATTAAGAATTTCAAACAGAAAGAAATTAAGGAGTTCTAAAATGATTGAATCACCAAGTGTTTTTGCTATATTACTTTTAAGTATCAGTTTTCTTTTTTATGTATATAACCAACTAAAAAAAGCCAACCTTAAAGAAAAATATTTAAAATTACTAATAAGAAGAAAAAACCTGTTTAAACAAGATTCTGTAGATGAATGCTTAAAGTACCAACAAAACAAACAACTTTTAAACTCATACTTCTACAAAGTAAATATCGTTGATTTTTATATTAAAAAAATTATTCCATTGATAATATTTATAAGTATAGTCATTTTTTCATTTTCATTTATTGGTATGGATAAAACCTATAACTTTAAAATTAAATCACTAGATGAAAATAGCAAAGCAACTTATTCGATAAAATCAGGTGTAAAGGAAGATTTAAAAGAGGGACAGATACTATACTTATCTCATAATGGAAAATTATATAACTTTACAATAGAGTCTGGTGAAATGATTAGCTTTGGCAACCAAACACTTATGAGAATAGATTTACTGCTAGCCTTTTCTGTTGTGGGCTTACTTGTTTTAGGCGCTCTAGCAGTTGCATATTTTCAAAACTTAAACTCTATAGAACAACTATGTCAAAACTTGTATGAAGATGAACAACACATATTAGATGAGCTAGATTCCGTAGATAGTTTTATAAAAGAATTTCCCACTAAATCTGCTACAGATTATAAATCAGATAGGCTAAATGCTTTACAAGATAAGTTAGCTAACCTTAAAAAATGTTTAAAACTCACAAAGGAAATGAAAAATGAAATGAAATCTATTTAGTTTAGTTTCTAAGATTAAAGCAGGTATATGACCTACGATTACATTAATTTGCTAATAAATAAATAATATTACCCAATCAAATTAACAGCGGCGGCTTTGTGTTCTGGCGCTAAATGGGCGTATCGTAGTGTCATTTTCAAATCACTATGTCCCAATAAATCACGAACAGTATTTAAATCAATACCGGCTACTACAAGCTTACTGGCAAAATGGTGTCTTAGATCATGAAATCTAAAGTCATAAATCTCAGCCGCTTTAAGTAAGTTACTCCATGCTTTTTTAATGTCTTTTATTGGTTGATCATCAACACCTTTAAAAACATAACCTTGGTTACTGGTATCATCAATCCAGTTTATTAACGCATCTTTAGCTGTTTTATTTAATAGGATATGTCGCCCTTTTCCAGATTTAGAATTATCAGATATCACAGTCAAAAATTCTTTCTCTAGATTGATATGTGACCACTCTAGACCTAGAATCTCACCTTTTCGCATTCCAGTATTTGCCGCTAAAATAATTAACGGCTCTAAATAATCACAATAATTAAAATTCCTCAGTTCTGGTAATAATGCAAAGTTACGCTGTTGCCTAAACAAATTACCATTTTCACGTTCATTTTTAACTTTACGATCACGAGTACGTAAAGTGCTAAACAATGATGTTTCTTCAATATTGGAAAGGTAACGTACAACAGCATTATCTATTTTTAATGACTTAACTATACTCAAATCATGGCTCTCAATGATGCCCCATTCAACGGCACGACTTAACGCGCCTTTTAAGGTATTAACATAACCATTAATTGTTGATGGACTCATACCTGATTTTGTTTTTAAGTTTCGCCATTTTTCAATATCCCATGCCAAAATGCTAGAAAGCTGTTTTTCTAAATAATCAGGAAAACCTGTCTTTATGCTTTTAACTATTTTATTAGACGTTTTAGCATTTCGAGTTGTAAGCCAAGGTAAATATTGTTGGTCGAGGTATGAGCCAAGTTTGGTATGTTTTGCTAATTCAGTTTGACGTTTAGCTTCTTTTTTTACTTCTTGTACATCAACGCCATTTGCCACTTCGCCTAGCTTAGATTTTGCTAAGTCTCTTGCTTGTGATGGAGTAATTTCAGGATGCGAACCAAGCTTAAAATTTACTTGCTTACCGTTGTGTCGATAAAACAAATAATAGGTGATTTTTCCCTTAGGAGAGATGCGTGCATGGAATCCTGATAGTTCTGTATCATTGACCCTCCCATCATCCACGTTTAGAGCCTTGATACTGGAATTCGTTATTTTTAGGCGCTTTGTCATTTTTGTCCTTGAATTGTATTTTGTAGCAAATATGTAGCAGGGTTATTGTGCTATAAAAAACAACCATGAACAATGGTGAATTTATTTTGTTTTGTATGTGGTTGATTTGTAGGTGTTTATATTTGTGTTTTCGTTTTTTGTTGTTCACTAAAGCTCACTGAAAAACACTAATTTCACCGACTCATAATCGGTAGGTCCTGTGTTCAAATCACAGAGGAGCCACCATTTTTCCAGTGTAATGACATACTATTTTAAATCAAAAACATTTGATTTTTTAGTAA
>Ga0209184_1002092_pt1 | contig 10927 bp, 9 predicted proteins | sample EN8Hudsemesocosm_2_FD_184627 | JGI IMG/M metagenome (GOLD analysis project Ga0209184, IMG submission 184627) | Methane-oxidizing microbial communities from mesocosms in the Hudson Canyon - EN8C Hudson Canyon (SPAdes) (version 2) | ecosystem: Environmental > Aquatic > Marine > Cold seeps | place... | reverse complement strand
GTCGATTTGACGCTGAAAAATAAGTTACCCCTAGACCAGCGCTAAACCAAATATTATTTTCCTTTGATATGGGGTAGTTACTGCCAAAATGTAAATAATGAAGTTGTATCTCATTTTCTGCGTTAGGATTTACTTGCGACGCTAACATGGCTGAAGTGAATACTTGTTGATAGTGATTAAAAAGAAGGTTGCCATATTGAGGGGAACTGATTTTAGGAGAATTGTTCTGAGGGGAAAAATCAAAAGAGAATATGTCGTTACCGCTCTCGTCAAAATTAAAGTTAAATTTAATTTCTTGTTGCTGCACTAACAGGTCATCGTTTTGAGAAAACATATAACCTGAAGATAATGAAAACTCTAACGGAAAGTCGTCACTGGCCCCTGAAAACAACGGAAAAACAAAAAATATACAGACAACAAGTTTATACATTAAACTTCGCATACAGCTCAAAAAACGAACAACCAGTATTACCTATTATGAGAAAAAACACTAGCGATTTGTTTGTTTTTTGTACGATTTGAATATGTGTATTCTTTGTCGTTGATAACATTCATTTTAATAAAAGAAGGTAATTGGTTGCAGTGCTCTTTACAAAACAAAAGGGTCGGTGTCATTTAAGAATAATATGTATACTCATGTGTCACTGACTCCTTTTATTTAGAGCCCCCAAATTTACGCTAAGTTTATTCAAACCTTTTCTTGTTCAAGTAACTTTTTCAACCTATTCAAATCACTAAAAGATACGTCAGGCTTATAGCTGCATAGCTCTAAAGATGGTTTATGAATCATCACTTCCATACCTTTTCTTTTAGACTGAGCTGTGTATGTTAGCCCAAAAGATTTTGGACTAAACTCACTATAAATATCATTTATTTCTGGTGTGTCATCATAAGTAACAATCCATGGCTGACGTATTCTTTTAACACTTTCATATAAACGATAATGATCATCGTACTCAAAGAAGTTTTGATATAAGCCTTTCCCTTTAACGAAATAAGGGGGATCTATATTTATCAAGCATTTATCATCTACATACGGTAATACATCATCTAGAAACTCAGCTGCATCAAGGTTATTAAGACTTATTTGATCTCTTCTGTTGGCTATCGCTTCAATTTGACCGATCAACCTTTTCTTATTATAACGACAATCAATTTTGTAATTACCTGTTTGTTCTAATCCTCCAATAACTCCTGCTTTAATAATACCTGAGCGATTTGTCCGATTTAAAAATAATGTAGAAAATCCTCTTTGTAATAAAGTTGCATTATCACTACGCTGTATTTCTCTTTGAATATGCCACTCATCAATAGTTACATCTGTTTCTTGAATAAGCTTGCACAATTTATCCGTATCATTGAGAACGCAATACCAAAAAGCGTGAATTGATGGATTAAGATCGTTAATATAAACCTTATTAACATGACCTTCTATTAACAAGTACCACGCAATAGCCGCACCACCAGCAAAAGGCTCAACATATGTTCCACCTTCTAGTTGGTTTATCTTAATAGTTTCCAAAACATATGCCGTTAACTTGGACTTACCTCCTGGATATCGTAAAGGGGAATAAAACATTAGGCTTCTTCTATATCTACTAAAATACTTATTAATGGGAATAAAAAGTCCCAAAAACGGTTAAGAAATTTACGCTCTACGTGATGAACGTTGTTCCCATGAATATAACCATTTAATGTATCTAAACTGAAGTCATTAGATGGGTTTAATAGTTTTTCTACTATTTTATAAGGTTGTGTCTTCGCTTTTAATATATTAGCTTTCAAATACTCTAACCTATGTTTTAAAACAACTTCTTGAAAATCTCGTTTGTAAACTTTACTAATATCGCTTTTTAATCCTTCTGAAGTTATATATTCAGCAACAGTTAGATCTAAAAACACCCTGAGTGAAGAAGCTAAGCAGTTCCGGTAACGATCCATAGGAATTCTTTTTAACTCACCAAATAAAGCATTTAATTTGAAATTTTTCACATTCAATTTACACGTAGACACAATTATATTTCGTCTATCCGGGTTTTGATACAATGATGGTTTTTCATTTTTTGGAGGTAAACTATTATTATCTTCTTCTTGATTATCATTTTCTGCATTGTCAGATTTGTCATTAAAAGTAGTATTTTCATTATCGTCTTGAGCATGATCTTCTATTTTTTCATCAGGTTCAAATGTCACTTTAGGTAAAGCTTCTAGCAAAGCATCTAGATTGCTATCAATTGTACGGGTGTTAATTTTAACTTCTACCCCCAATTCATCTTTTCTTATAACATATTTTAACCATTGCAAATAAGCTGCATAAAAACTTTTTCTATTTGAGGTTATTATTACTTTATCAACTTGAGCGTTTATTCCCCAAACTTCTTTCACTTTTGAATTTAAAAACCACCTTTCAAAAATAGTCATCGGGACTCTGTGCGAGGAAACACTCTCCTTCTCTTCATCTGTTAAAAAATTGAATATTTGTTTATGTAAAGCCAAATCTCTGATTTGCAAAATACGCAATGTATGATCAAGTTCACCCTTCGTAAATTTTGTAATTAACATTACTTTGTTTAGATCACCTTTATACTTATCATACAATTCAGCAATCCATCGTTGTTGTTGCAGTCTTGACCATCTTCTTTGTAAAGTACTAGTTGCATGCCTTTGATTTATATACCACTCACAGTCTTCAAATGTAGGAGCAACATTAACAGCTATTTTTTCTATTGTATCTCTATCTATCTTTCTTGCTTGTTTTGTAAAAAAATCTCGAATTGAAATTGGAGCTTTGTCTGGATTTCGTAGTAGCTTCAAAGCAAGAACACGTCTATTCCCTTCAGCAACATAATACTTTTCATTTTCAGGGTTTTTCCAAACGATAATAGGATCAGCGGGTATAAAGCCATCATTAACTATTGCTTGTACTAACTTTATAAAATGGTCTTTCTCTGTATTATCAGTCATCAAATCAGCTACAAAGTCAGATATGTTGATATGCCTGTCTTCAGGAGCAAGTCTCGGATTATCAGCCCACAATCGCAACTGTTCTACAGATCTCGGTGTTCTTTTTTCTAACCAATCGTACTTACTCATTTACTACTCCATATTACACATTTCTTTTGAACACTAAATTAAAATAATTATTAATTTACACTACGGGTTAATACATTTCTTAATAGGACCTCTTAGCCAATAATCACTTCATTTACTAATCAGCAGGATTCACTTCAACCCACTCTGAAAATTTATTTCTTTGAGAATCGTAAAGCGCTCTTTGGTATTTAGCTGGATCGGATTGATATAGCACATGCCTTAATTCCGTATAGGGATTAAATGCATGTTTTCTTGTAGGGGTTTCGCCAATTGAACTTTTATACCTTTCTACATAGGGAAAGTTTGCATCAATTATTGATTTAAATTGACTGGGTGTAATATCGCCATAATTCAATATTTCAGATACAAATCCATCAACTTTATATGGATGAAATTCATATCCTTGGAATAGGTCATCCGCAATAGCTAAGAATGAGAAAACATTTAAGACTTCATTTTCTGAAGGAGTCGCTGTTTTGGCTTTCTCTTTTTCTTCTTCGGCCGCTTTAATAGTTTTTTCTCGAATACTAAAAAATTCTCTATCTGCAAGTTCAAAAAGGGCTGCTAACGTATTTATTCTTCTTTTTAATGGTAATGGGATTGATTTTTTATATTTTATTTTATGATCAAGTACACTCCAAGCATCTTGGATAATTGTTCTAATTTGAACTTCAAAACGGAAATCAGAGTATCTAGAATACTCTCTCATTGTTTCTCTAGGAGCTTTTAATTTTAGGTCAACATGCAAACCTTTATAACCAAAGGAAGATTCTTTACTTTCAATATCCTTAATTTTGTCTGTTATCTCAATTACTTCAAACTCATTGGCTAATACGTCCTTTATTTTTTCTACATCTGATTCATATAGAGATACGACTCTAAGACCTATTAGGTCTGTAATATGATTTTTAATTTCATATTCTTCAGCCGCTTCTTCTAACTTAGACTGATACTTCAAAGTGAATTTTTTTAGAGATTCATCACGATCTTTTACACGTCCAGTAACTGCAGAAATAGGACAAACGTCAGCAAGAATAGAGTTTACAATGGCAATAAAAGCACCTTTAGCGGCTTCTATCGTTTCGTGCTTTTCGTTATAAAACTCTCTAAAATTATTTTTCTCTTCTTCAAAGTCAAGTGATGCCATTATTACTCCTTAGAGGTTCCCTTGTTTTGTGCACTAATCAGCAATAATTCAATACACAAATATTAAATTTTATTGATAGCGGGGGTTATCAAGCCACACAAATCCCATACTTTGGCAAAATATAAATACAACAAAGAATTAAAGGGGTCGGTGAAAATTAACAATTAATCTCATTTCCCTTTTAGTTTTTTATTGAATTTTTCTTGCAAAACCTTTCTTTACAATTTGTCCGATAAAACTATTTAGCCCGAGACCAGATCTGGCTAAACTATGCATTTCATTAATGTTTTCAGCACTTGTACTTTGGTTTGTATAATGACAAATAGAGCCATCACCAAACTGGACAATAATCTCACCGTTACCAATACCATATGAGATTACATTTGAATTTCCGCCTAAATTTTTATAGCGTTCCATGTATTTTCCAATGTAAATTCTATTTATGATGACGTTTTCAAGAATTTATTGAGCAACAAAAAATCATTTTTTGTTGCTTAATATCATCAATAATTGTCAACGTTTTTATAAACAGCCATATTTGTTATTTAATGGCACTTTCGAACTTCTTGTTTATCAGAGATACCATCAACTTCAAGAAAATATTTCCCACCATCTTGCCAAATAATTGCTTTAGGTCTGTAGTCATACATATAAGAATGCACACATGAAATTAACTCCCATTTACTACCGTCATCCAGTTCGTAAACAGTATCTTCATTCCAACCTTCAAATTCATCGGCTATGCACGAGCTTTTATATTTTTGCACCACGTCCTCCTTTAAAAAGTTATTCTTTAGGTGTTATTTTCAGTATCAACCGAGGGCAAAATTAAGATTTAACACTCATCAAGCCACACAAATCCCATACTTTGGCAAAATATCATCAATAATCGCTAACCGGTGTTTCTTGGCTGCATCGTGAAAGTATTTCCAGTTTGAGGTGATAAAATCAGGTGAAAAGGTATATTCATCATCTCCTTTAGCTCTCATAGTGCCTAAAGCTTGATGTTTCCAAGAGCCATCGCCTTTTGCTATATAATTTACTTGTTCAGCGCCTAACCTGAAGAAATCATTCTCAATGGCTTGCAACCAACGGATATGTCTTTCTTTACCGTTAGGTTGGTTAAATTCGTGAAAACAAACAGAAATGCGCCCTTTAATAGCGTCACTCAAGCCCTCTACCTCTGCCGTTGGGTCACCTGTAAGATAACGCTGATATACTTTGCAGAGTTCATCAGCCGCCGTTAAAAAATCAACAGGGTTATCTCTTACTACGGTATCGCCTAAGCCGTTTACATAACTCCATGACTCATAGGGTAAATCTGGATTTGATAGCGCTTGACCATGCCCTAGCGATGGAATGTTTTCTTGTGTTAATTCACTAAAGTAATGACCAACCTTTTCAATGAGCCCTGCTGCTGGTTTTTCATTAGCTCCTCTTAAATCATCAACTTCATTAATGTTGTGCTGTACACCAGCAAAACCTTGATGCCCCCACGTATCAACAAAAACATGAGATGTAATACCTAAGCGGTGTAATGAATAAGGTCGATACTGATCACGAATACATTCATTCACCATGTCTTGCGCAATGTAGGAGCCTGGTTTACAAACCAGTTTTCTGATGAAGCTACCTTCGGGGTTTTCGCCAGCTGGTAAGCCACCATTGCCGGGTAAAAAGTGAAATGGCACCCATACTTTCATGTTTTTTAATTCTTCAAGATTTTTATAATCAAGCATGCCATGGGCGCTTGGCACTCGTTCATATGCAGCGCCATTGGTGAAGTGGATATAACCGTAATTTGTTGCATCATCTACATACTGGCTGGCATAAGCGATTATATTGGCGTCTTCAACGGAAAACCCTGCAGCCCTAGCCACTACCCAAGTAGTTGCGTGATGAAAGTCAATTTGCATAATAAATTTCCTAATTCTTACCTGATTCTACGGAAAACAACTTATTCGTGTGATGTTGAACGTATAAAACTAGCCCCTCTCAAAGAGTGAACTTAACGATCAACAAGCCTTAGTTCAAATGTTTCACAATTAGAGCCAAAAGAACATTACAAGACATTACAGTGCTACTGACATTGGTAGGATTTATCAAAAAAACCTTTAGCGCAGCACACCAAGGATGACTATTTCAAAGAGAAAAAAGCATAAAAAAAGGACAACTAGCTTAATACTGGTTGCCCCTTTTATTCTATCTTTGATCTATGTGTTTATTGCTCTACACTTTCAAATGGCTTAATACGCTAAGAGCGAGAAAATTGATATTTCCCCTTGTTCAACTTGTATGGCAATTAGCCACCGCCACGAGCTAAACTCAAAATTTCATTTAATATTTTTAAATTATCTTTTAACCAATCGGGTAACCAGTTACCAAGAAGATCTTCTAAGCTACCTTTTACTGTATCCCCATCTTCTTCATCAGCTGAATCTAACTTATTAAAATAATTCATTTCAATGAGCAGTCGCTCTCTAGTTGCTGGCGTTATTTGTGAAGCTGCAAAACTTATAATTTGTTGTGCATGCTCATCAGATGATTCCCCCACCAAATTGCTCAACATTTTCACTAGTTTATCAGCTTCTTCTATTTGCTCAGATCTACGTTTCAGGTTTTTAGAAGCAATTCCTCCTAATTTATCTAAAAATGCAGCATAACTTTGTGCGAATTCAGTCATAATTAACTCTCCTTAGTATGTTTAACAATCAATTGCCTAACCACCATTCCAGTAGTCGTACGATGAAAGTCAATTTGTATAATAAACCCCCTAATTTTTTGGAAAACAGCTTATTAACAAAAACTATACACATCTTGAAGTAAATGAACATTACACGACATTACAGTGCTGCTGACATTGATAATATTAGTGTTTTTTTTATTAATAATATGCTGGTAAAAATGACATTTCATTACGAGAAACCAAAGAAAATAAATCGCTAAAGCAAGACGTTTTTCGCTCAAAAAAATTAACATAAACCATTGTTAAATAATTACTTTTCCAAAGAAAAACAAGATAAACAATCATAATAAAGGCAGATATAAAGTAAGCTGACATTGACTGTCATGGTTTGAGGTAAAGATACCGCTTAAGTTTCTATTCGATTTTCAAGTGAACTCACCCTGAGTATCACAAAAATTGAATAGGAATAGCCATGAACAAGTATTTAAAAATTATATCTTTATCTATAGCTTTAACTGGCAGTGTTTATTTACCTAGCGTTAATGCTGCTAGCTCAACCGATATGTTAATTACTATTGCAGAAAGCAGCCCTGTGTTACTTGAACGGTTAAACGTGATTGCTTTAGATGATTCAGTATTACTAAATCAAGTATTGAAAATGGCTGATTCGAAGCCTGTTCAGCTTGAACGATTATTAAATTTAGCAGAGACAGATCCAAAGGCATTTGAGCAGTTAGTAAGTATTCACAATGCTGAAGCTAGTCAAGAAGAGGAGGAAATTACAACGATGGGTATTAATGATGGTGGAATCATCCGAACTTAATTTAAATTAGAGCATCGCGTGGCATTATCATATTTTGTCATTAACTGTTGAAATTGATTTTCTGAGCATAAAGCATCAAACCAAGGAAGGTTAAACCAAACTGCGCCTACCTTATTTGATAATGCTTTCTTAACTTCAAATATTGCTGAGTTTTGTTCACTTAACACACTATAAATAAGTGCTGCGGTATAAGCTACTTCGCCATTATCTGGTGCTATTTCTTTTGCATTACTTAATGCTTCAATCGCTAAATTGTTTTGCTTTAATTGAACGTATGCCTGTGCTAAGTCTAACCAATACCTGTATTGTTTTTTATTTCCTGAAGCATCAATTATTTTTTGATAATGAATATTAGCTATTTTTACCTTTCCTAAAATCAATTCAATATCTGCTAGATTCAACAGATTTATCCTATTTTCTGGATTCTTATTTATAGCTAATTGTGTAAATTCCAATGATTTTTCGTATTGTTTGTTTAAACCGTAAGCCAAACCTAAGTTTGTTAAATCAGCACTTTTATTATGTTGGGATGCTATTTTTTCATACGCCGTAATAGCTAATTCAAGTTGCCCTTGAAGCAGCCAAATATTTGCCTGTAAGCGTTGTGCATTATAGTTATTAGGGACAATTTCTAACATTTTATTTAAGGTACTTTCCGCTTTATTTAAATCACCCATTCGCCAATAACTAAAAGCAATGTTATATAGTAAACTTGAACTAGGTCGTAACTTGAAAGCACTAGAGTACGAGTCAGCCGCTTTTTTATATTGCCCTATATTAAAATGCATATAGGCTTTAAGTTCTAAAATGATTAAATCATCAGCCCCTCTTTGTTGAGCCTCGGTAATTTGTTGTTTAGCTAATTTCATTTCTCCCATGTCAGAGGTTAGCCAAAATCGTTCTATTGCTTCATAAGCACTGTAACGATACTCAGGCGGTGAACTTTGTAATACAACATCAAGTTGGTTAAAGTATTTTGTGTTCTTTGAATCCCAATATAAATCTAATGCCGTATCTCGATATAAACTATAAGCCGCATATAAATAAGGAGAGCGCGTTAATATTGCTTCAAGCTCAGTTAAACTCTCTGCACTATAATTTCCATGTCCTTTAATTTGGCTATAAAGCTCAATGTAACTACGGTAATCCTCTTCATTAATGGGTCGCTGAACTAAGCCTGATTGATTTACTGCTGGGTGCTGCGGAAAAAGCGAAGCAAACTGCGTTTGGCTGGTGCTGTAAATGGCATTAAATTTCTCTATTGGTGCCAGCCAATTTTTCTCTGATTTTACTGTTAGTATTTCATTGTTATTTGGGTTACTTGTGTTAGAAACCAACCGTGAAAAGCTCACTTTACAACGGCTATTATCACACTCTAACGTTGTTGAAATAATGTCTGAAGCACCTACTGCTTGCCTTAGTTTTTTCAAGTCATCTGGGTATTCTTTCGTTATAGAATTCACTTCTCGTTGCGATACCAAATACATGTTTTTAGTATTTATTACTGTTTGCCGTAGTGCATCTTCAATGGCTGAAATAACCAAGTCTTGCTGCATGGGAGCCATGAAGGGACTATTGGCTAAGGTAGGCTTTAATATAACAATTTGTTTTGCTTCAATTTCCTTCGGGCTATAAAACCAAAAGAATACAATGGCGACTAAGCATAGTAGACATATACTTGAGAAAAATTTAACTGGATTACTTTGCCATTTTTTTGTTGCTAGTTGTGCTAATGGCAGAGTTGGTTGTTCATCCATTATATTTTGCTGCAGTGCGCTTTGAATATGTTTTAAGCGGTTTTCTATTTCAGCAGCCGTCAAGGTTCGTCGTTTAACGGGTTTAACTAACATTTCCATTAATAAGTCAGTTAAGGCGCTTGGGGCATCAAGCATTAAGTTTTTTGCATGCTCTGGTGTGTGTTCACATATTCGACTTGCAACTTCTTCCGCAGAGTCGTTACCTTTAACATTACCATAAGCAAATGGGTGGCTACCCACCATTAACTGATAGGCAATAATACCTAATGAAAAAATATCAGTGTGGTAGTCAACGGTTTGCTGTTTTATTTGCTCTGGTGACATATAAAACAAACAACCGTATTGTAACGGTTCGCTGAGCTTATTCTCATTCTTATTACTGTGCTGTTCGTTGTTCGTTTCATTCATTGATAAACAGGCAATGCCAAAGTCGGTAATTTTTAGCTGACCTTGGTCATTAACCAATATATTGCTTGGTTTTAAATCGCAATGAATAACTCCATTTTCATGAGCCGCAGCTAGCCCAGCAGAGAGTTGGCGCAATAAATCTAATTTTTGTATCAGAGTTGGGTAAGTTTCTTTTTGAAATTGAGTAAGCGTTTTGCTATTGAAGTACTCCATGACCAATGCAGTATAATCACCCTCGTCAACAATATTGTAAATTTGGATTATATTGGTATGGTTTACACGCGCTAATAGACGCGCTTCTTCTAACGCGTGATTAACCTTTTCATCTTTTGATTGGCTTTTTTCTTGGCTTTTGACTAGAGAAGTCAATTCTTTAATGGCAACTTGGCGTTGTAATTGGTTGTCTTGAGCAAGATAAACCTTACCCATGCCCCCTTCACCCAATAATTTTTCACGGGTATAATGAGGTGATTTTTTATCCATGTAAAACCGTGAGTGATACTTTATTTTGACCGCGATTAACAATCAGGTCATTGCCTTGATAAATACGATAACAACTACCAGCGAAACGTATTTTATTACCTTTCCTCTCAATTAACTCATCACCATCGCAAGCACCTGCAAACGTTTCTCTAAATTGCTTTTTAGCGCGACAAACATGGGTATTGAATAGCGTGATATCACATCCTAGTTCTTTGGTTAGCGTTTCTGGCAATCGCCAACCTTGGTTGCATTCTTCTATGCCTTTTTTTGCATCTTCATCACGATGTCTGGCCAAACTTAAAGTTAAGTAATGGTGAGTATGACTGGATAAAGAAAACTTTTTTTCATTCGTTGAGATATTCAATTCAGTATTTTCTTCATCTTGGCTTAAGTTAAAACGATACTTTATTTGATTCGCTAATAATTTAGGTTTGGCCAATTGAACAGTATTTTCACTAAGGCGATTTAATTTCAATTGCCAATTTTGGTTATTAAACTGCAAAAAATCTAAATTTGCCACAGAATAAGCA
>Ga0209184_1002089_pt1 | contig 10943 bp, 6 predicted proteins | sample EN8Hudsemesocosm_2_FD_184627 | JGI IMG/M metagenome (GOLD analysis project Ga0209184, IMG submission 184627) | Methane-oxidizing microbial communities from mesocosms in the Hudson Canyon - EN8C Hudson Canyon (SPAdes) (version 2) | ecosystem: Environmental > Aquatic > Marine > Cold seeps | place... | reverse complement strand
ATCAAAACGTCGGTTTATTGGCCATGCTAGTTATGCTGCTTATGATTCTGATCAGAGTGCCGATTGCTATTTCGATGTTAATCACTGGTGTGGTCGGGAATACCTATTTTCAAGGCTTTGATGCCACGTTAGTGCAGTTTCAATTGCTAAGTTGGGAAGTGGCTACCAATTTTATTCTAATTGCCTTGCCCCTTTTTATCTGGATGGGGCAGCTAGGTTATAGCTCCGGTGTGGGTAAGGATTTGTATAGCTGTTTCTATAAATGGTTTGGTCATCGTCCAGGTGGGCTAGCGGTTTCTTCGATTGTGAGTACAGCAAGCTTCGGTGCAGTCACCGGTTCCAGTGTAGCTACTGTGATGACTATGGGCAAAATGCTCATGCCAGAAATGAAACGTTATCATTATACAAACTCTTTGTCCTCCGGTTCTTTAGCTTCGGCGGGTGTATTAGCGATATTAATTCCACCCAGTGTCCCGCTGGTATTTTATGGTGTTTGGACAGAAAGCTCGATTGGGGACTTGTTTATTGCTGGTGTAATCCCCGGTATTTTACTCACTCTGATGTTTAGTGTTTATATTTGGGGATACTGCTATTTCAAACCTGCATCAGGGCCTGCAGGTAGAAAGTTTCCTTTAAGTGAGAAGTTTACTTCCCTGGTCAATTTAGTACCCTTCTTAAGTGTGATGATATTGGTTTTAGGCAGTATTTATGGAGGAATTGCCACCACTACTGAGGCCGCAGCGGTGGGAGTATCCGGGATGTTGGTGATTGCCTTAGCAAAAAAACGCCTCAATAAAAGCCTATTAGCGTTAAGTATTAGTGAAAGTTCAAAGTTGAGCAGTAATATTTTCTTATTATTGTTAGGTGGCGGTATCTTTAGTCGCTTTCTAGTACAAACTGATCTTAGTTCGATATTAGTGCAGAGCATCGCTGGAATGGGGCTTTCACCCTATTTGGTGATTGCTGCTTTGGTGTTGTTGTATTTATTGTTAGGCGCCTTTATTGATACTTTTGGTATGATTATTCTCACTTTGCCTTTTGTCTTTCCTCTGGTTATATCGATAGGGATTGACCCGGTTTGGTTTGGTATATTTATCGTTATGATGATAGAGCTTTCATTAATCACTCCGCCAATTGGACTCAACGTTATCGTGATGAAGCAGGTGGTGCCTGATGTTCCGCTGATGGATATTTACAAAGGTACCTTGCCCTTTGTGGTAATTTGCCTTTTGATGGTGTTCTTGCTGGTAATGTTTCCCGAGCTTGCCTTATGGTTGCCTTCAAAAATAAAGTGAATGAGCTGCTAAAATTGGGGATTTAAGGCGCATACTTCGCATGAGAAAGGGGTAATCTTAGCTTGTCATACTGGTAGCCTCTTACTTATTGTCATACCGGTAGTCCCTTGAACCGGTATTCACGTTTTCAAAAGAGATGCCGCCCTTGCAACCTTGAAGAGAATGGATTTCTGACCAAGTGACATTGGGAATGATATGGGGGGAGGTAAATGCCTTAAACAAAGACTACTCAGGCCCTCAACTTCCTCCCCTAAAATCAAACTCATCAAAATTTAAGACTGAAATTCGTTTCGATCTCAAAAATACCGTCTATACTTTTAAATGTGTCACACTTTACACCATTGACACCCTAAGTATTATTTATGAGGCCAGAATGAAAAAAATAACGACTCAGAATCCTACACGGCTAATATTAGCTTTTTCTGCTGCGGTAAGTGCTAGTTTTTCTTGCACCTTATCAGCTGAAGAAAAGCCACTAAAACTTGCAGACACCGTTGTAACGGCGACTAAAGCTGGTGAAGTGTCACTACAAGAAGTGCCTGTATCGATTACGGTTGTGAATGAAGATCAGCTTCGAGAATCTGGGGCGCATAATATTGAAGATTTAGCACAACAAACACCTGGTTTAGGCATCAATCGAAACGGCCCTGCTTCAAGATTGTATATGCGTGGGATTGGAACAAATTTAGACTTTATAGGCTCTGATCCTAGTGTGACAGTTCATGTTGATGGTGTTTATCAGTCTCGCATTATCACGGCGTTAGATGACTTTGTGGGTGTTGAACGTGTTGAGGTGCTTCGAGGCCCGCAAGGTACTTTATATGGTCGTAACTCAATAGGTGGTACGGTTAATGTTGTGAGTAAGCTACCAGAAGCTGAGCTTGAGAGAGTTGTGCGCTTTGATGTAGGGACTGAATCGTCAAAGCGTTTTTCTACTTATGTGAGTGGCGCGCTTAATGAGAATGAAAACCTATTAGGCGGTATTTCGCTTATGAAGGCTGACCACTCTCCTTATGTAACGAATGTGAACACACCGACTTCACAGGGGTTGCAAGATGAAGATACCTTTGCAGGTAAAGGGACATTACGTTATTTGGCTGGGGCAAATGGTGAGCTAATTTTGCGAGCTGATTATTCAAATACTGACGAGGCACCAAGAGCATATAAGTCAACAGGTTTAGCTAAAGATGGTAGTGCGGCACCTGCTGCACCTGTTGTAAATATTCCTTCTGATTCACATGAGGTGGATTTTTCTTATCAGGATCCTTTTTTCAAGCAAATTAATAAAGGGACTTCAATCGAGTACATTAGAGAGCTATCACCTAATTGGTCTTTAACGTCTTTGACAGCCTATCGTGACTTGGAATTCAGCCTTATTGAAGATACAGATGGAAGTAATATTGATGTATTAGTAACTGAGTTAAGTGAGGAGCAAGATCAATTTTCTGAGGAGCTTCGCTTAAATTATCAGTCAGATCAATTGAAGTTAGTTACTGGATTATATTATTTGTCTGAAGATCATACCTCCAATGCTATTATTAATGTAAATGCTGCAGGGGTCAAAAGCCTTATTGATACTTCTAATGAAGTCAGCTCTTATGCAGCTTTCGGTCAAGGTACTTATGGCGTAACTAATAGGTTAAATGCGACATTAGGCTTACGTTATAGTAATGAAGAAAAAAAGTTTAACAACATTCGTGCAACTAGTGTTAATGCAAGCGGTGCGCTTATACCAAAACCAATTGTTGATGAAAAGGAAAGCTGGGATTCCTGGAATCCTAAGGCGATACTGGATTATACCTTTACGAATGATGGACCGATGGTTTATAGCGCTGTAAGTCGTGGTTTCAAGAGCGGTGGTTTTAACTTTACTGCAGATGATGCTGAATATAAACCAGAAAAGGTATGGTCTTATGAAGTTGGTGCTAAGCAGGACTGGCTACAAAAGACTCTACGAACAAATTTGGTATTATTTTTATATGATTATAAAGATCAACAAATATCTGAATTTGTTTCACCTGGCGTAACCTTTGTTAAAAATGTCGATAAATCCGAAATTAAAGGTATAGAGTTAGAAACGAGCTGGATGCCAAGTTATGATTGGATGTTAGAGTTGAACTATGCTTTTCTTGATGCAAACTATAAAGAGGCAGAAGTAATAGTTGATCCAGGGGGAGGCGCTCCTGCTGTGTTGGTGGATGTGTCAGGTAATAGTTTGAATTCAGCTCCTGATCATAAAGTAAATGCTGCGGTGCAATATTTTCAAAATGTGAGTCAAGGTACTTTGAGTTACCGAGTTGAATACTTTTGGCAGGATAAGGTTTATTTTACTGAATTTAATGAAGATACTTCTGGCCAAGGTGCATACGGAATTTGGAATGCTCGTATCAACTTTACACCTATAGATGAAAGTTGGGAGCTTCAAGTCTATGGTGAAAATTTGGATGACAAAGTTTATTCCACATCAAGTCGGGAGTTTCCTGCCGCATCTACTGGTGTAACAAAAGACATAAATCCACCACGAACATTGGGCGTAAGATTTACCTATAACTTTATGTAAAATATACACGTTGCGTTTAAATTTCAGTTCTTGAAACGTCTTAGTTTCGAACGGTGAAATGCATTTGACCTTCAGAATAGTTTAAGAAAACGACTATACTTACTTTATCTGTCATTGATGAGAGAGTTAAAAATGAAAAGAGGGTTAATCGCTGTACTTCTCTTATTATTCCCGTTAATTGTTGCCGCAGAAAGCTTTAATGTTGTTTCGGATGATGACTTCCCCCCATACAGCTTCATTGATAGTGATAAAAAAGTTAAAGGTATTGATGTTGACTTACTGCATGAAATGGCAAAAAGACTTGGGATAGAAGTTAATATCAAATTGGTACCTTGGAAACGTCTTTTGTTAATGACCGAAAAAGGCGATATTTTTGGTGCATTTTCCCTTTTTAAAACACCTGCCCGAGAGTTATTTTCACTTTTCACTCATCCCGTTCATTATAGTACATTTGTATTATTTACTTCCAAAGGTAGTGATATTCAGTTTGAAAGCATAAAAGATTTATATGGTAAGCGTATCGGCCTGCAAGCTGGGTTTGCGATTAGCCCTGAGTTTGATGCTGCTAGGGAAAGAGGTGATATAGATGTGGTTGAATTTTATAATCACGGTCAATCCTTCAGGCGTTTACTGAAAGGTGGGCTTGATGCTTTTGTGGGCAATAAACTGGTTGTTAAATACAAATTGAAAGAAAAAATGAATGCTAAACCCCACAGCATTGAAAGCTTATCTAGTATCGTATCTCTGCCAAAACCATTGAAAAAATCACGAGGTGCATTTTTCGTTATATCGAAGAAATTTCCAATAAAAGAACCACTCGTATGGAAAGCTAAAATCACTGAAACCCTGCAGGCTATGGAGCAAGAGGGTGTCAGAGAACAGATTACCCAGAAATATATGCAATGATCGTTCATCAGAGTATTCATACTGTTCACATTCCTTCACTAAATGCCTGAAAAAACTGAAGAAATTACAAATGCTGCTATATTTAATAATAAGGCTATAAATTTTCAGTCTTAATAGAGGTATTAGTATTTGTCTTTAGTGGAGTCAGTAATTCATGTTTGGATCGAGTAAAAGAGTGCGTCGCGATATAGAAAGTCGTATGGCAGAAGCAAGCACTTATTCACAGTGGCACGAGGCGGCTGCTGCGCAAGATGAGTTGTCAGAGGCTAAACAATGGAAGCAACTTGAAGCGACTAATTTATATGATCACACCCAAATTCGTCACCGCTTGAATAACCTGCGTCTACATCGTGCTAAGGGGGATAACCATAGTTTATTGTTTGCCTTGAATGAAGGTATTCACGGCAATATGGGGGGGATGGGAAGTAACGATTTATATGGTGTTGCCAAGTTGGGTACCAAGCAGCTTGTTGAAGATTATGTGGATGAAATTGTCGAGTCGCTTGAACAAATTGCTTGTATGCCGGAGGGTGAGATCAGTCACGCGCATAAACTGGATTTCTTTCGTCGCGCAAGTACCTGCTATGGCCGAACAGCGTTGATGTTGAGTGGTGGAGGTGCATTGGGGCACTTTCATGTTGGGGTGGTGAAAGCCTTATTGGAGCAGGATTTACTACCAGATGTTATTTCAGGCTCCAGTGCAGGCTCTGTGGTAACCGCAATTTTCGGGACGCATACAAATCTTGAATTAACTGAGTTAATCAAACCTTCCAGACTCTTAGCCGAAGTAAAAAAAGAGCGTGGCTGGATCGATAAAATACTCTATGGAAGAACAAGCAAAGCTAATATAAGTGACTTTGAAGAATTAGTGCTAAATCGCTTAGTACCTGACTTAACCTTTGAAGAAGCGTATGAGCTCACTGGCCGAAAAATAAATATCACAATTGCGCCAGCAGAACTGCATCAAACCTCACGACTGCTGAATGCGGTGACTTCACCCAATGTTTATATTCGAAAGGCTGTACTGGCTTCATGTGCAGTGCCAGGGGTTTACCCTTCAGTGATGCTGGAAGCTAAAAATGTAGCCGGCGAGCGACAGGCTTATCTGCCGACAAGGCGATGGGTAGACGGTTCTTTAAGTGATGACCTACCAGCCAAGCGTCTGGCACGACTGTATGGTGTGAACTATTACATCGCAAGTATGATCAACCCAATTGTATTATTCACCAAAGATGGCTGGGAGCACACGCATGTTCCTTCGCTGGTACGAGAATTCAGTCACAGGATTGCAGCCAGATCATCGCGGTATATTAGTTCATTTAGTAAAAACTACACTCGAAATTGGACTCAGTTTAATGTTTGGAGCAGCATGATTGCTTCTGTGTTAAATCAGGAATACAGTGCCAATATTAATGTTTACCCGGATTTTCATAATTTTGATTTCCGAAAAATTCTTAGCCCACTTAAAGAAGAAGAGTTACTTGAATTAGTCAGGCAAGGTGAGTTAGCTGCATGGGGGCAGATGGAACGCATTCGGAATAATACCAAGGTGAGCGGTACTTTAGACAGAATACTGGCTCAGCTTGAAGTGCTCAATTAAGGTGTTTAGTCAAACGGATGTCGTGCAATGCACTCTTTAAGTAATTGATCAATTAAGCCCTGTGCAATGTTTTTATTTTGAATATTCAGTAAGGCATCAAAACCTATGTTGCGCATCCAACCTCCACCAAAGGATAAGCACATAATAGAGTAAGCTGTTTGTATACGTTGTGCTTGAGGGGCATTGGGAATGTGCTTTTTGAGCTCCTGATCAAGCCCTAGGTGAAATGAATCGTAAAGTGTTTTAACGGCATGGCAAACTTGTTCATCATATAAACTAACGGCTAATAAAGCCGCGACGAGCTTTGTTGCAGGTAGGGTATTAAATTCTTCACTGAAAATATAATCCAGGGCGGCATTAAAACGAACTTCACTTTCGAATTTTTCGATGGTTTCAAATACTGAGTGGTTGAATTTTTCGATAATTCTTACAACGGCTGCATCAATTAAATCTTCACGATTTCCAACATAGTGGCGAATCATGCGCCTAGCAAGACCAGCTTCTTCAGCAATATTATCTAAGGTAGTTGCCTGTAGCCCTTTCTTTTCAAGGCAGCGTTCAAAGGCATCAAGAATTTCACTTACCCGTTCTGTTTTTAGACTTTTCCGACCCATCTTTTTTAATTGCTCCCTATAAAATTAGAACTATATTGTGATGTGTCACCAGAAAAATAGCAATATTAATTCCCTTGGGTGGGAATCTATATTGCATTAAGAGATAAATCACTTTATATTCCCAAACATGGGAATTATTAATTGTGCTGTAAAAGCACAGTGCATTCATAACAACAGGCATAACTGCTCTTATGACTACTCTTATAACTACAGGTGATCTGCATGTTTAACAAAAACAAATTTTTAATATCAGGGCCAAAACCTCAAGGCTTGAGCATTCAACGCGACAAAGCCGGTGTACCTCATATTGAAGCCCTAGACCTTAATGGTGCAATTTGGGGTAGCGGTTATGCGCATGCAGTAGACAGATGCACGCAGTTAATGATGATGCGTGTACTCGGACAGGGGCGCTTATGTGAGCTTTTGTCTGATACTGAAGAGTCACTTGAGATAGATCGCTTTTTCCGCCGCGCAAACTGGCATAATAATATTGGTGATGAGGTGGCAAAACTTGACGAAACATCACGGGCTTCGTGTCAGGCCTATTGTGATGGTGTGAATGCAGGCCTTGCTTCAAAAAAAATATATGCGATGAAACTGTTGGGTTATCAGCCTGAGCCGTGGTCGATAAGTGACTCTATTCTGGTTTCTCGCATGGCTAGTTATTTAACCTTGGCTCAGTCACAAACTGAAGTTGAACGCTTCTTTATTGAACTGGTTCAAGCCGGTGTACCGAATGATAAATTAGCTGAATTATTTCCCATTGATGCCGAAACACTTGACCGTGAAATGATACAAAGTATTCGTCTTCAGGAAAAACTAGTGCCAAATGAGGTGATTTGGAATAAAGCTTTACCCCGTATGATGGCTTCTAATAATTGGGTTGTGGCCGGTAAAAGAACAAGTTCAGGGCAGCCAATTATGGCTAATGACCCTCATCTGGAAGTGAATCGTTTACCAAATGTTTGGTGTGAACAAAGCCTTAGATGGCCCGAGCATTCTATTATTGGTATGGGAATGCCAGGCTTGCCTGGAGTAGTTATCGGACGAACGAATAGTGTGGCCTGGGGTGCAACTTACACCTTTATGGATACCGTTGATAGCTGGGTTGAAGATTGTAAAGACGGAAAATATAGACGAGGTAAGACCTGGAATAAATTTATCGAGCGAAAGGAAATCATTAAGCGTAAGAAGCATGCTGATGAAACCATCACTTTCTATGAAAACCTGCATGGTGTACTGGAAGGTAATCCAAATGAGCAAGGGAAATACCTGGCCACCAAATGGGTGGCTGCTGATTCAGGCGCAAATTCATTAATGGCCAGTCTGAAAATGGCGTCTACACAAAATGCTGAGCAAGCCATGGATAACTTGGGGATGATTGAGTCTGGTTGGAATTGGGTCATTTCAGATAAACAGGGTAATATCGCTTACCAAATGTCAGGCTTAATGCCCAAACGTCACCCTGATTGGAATGGTTTCACTCCTGTACCTGGTTGGGAGGCAAAATATGATTGGAAAGGTATTGTTAAGTACCAAGACCTGCCAAGAAGCTTAAACCCTAAAGAAGGTTACATCGTAACCGCAAATCAGGACTTGAACTACCTTGGCAAAGTTGACCCGATCAATATGCCGATGGGTGATTATCGCGCAAAACGCATTGAAGAAGTGTTGGAATCAAGTGAACAGCACGATGTTGAGAGTACCAAGGCTTTACAATTTGATGTGCATTCCAAGCAAGCAAAGCTATTTTTAGATGTTTTATTGCCCTTGTTAGCAAAAAATGGCGATTCAAGTAAGGCTTATTATCTGCTTAAAAACTGGGATCTTGGATATGGCTTTGAATCCAAAGGTGCGCCATTATTCGAACATTTCTATAATGCATTAAGGGCTGAGGTATTTGGTGATTCAAATGAATCAGGGGACGGCTTTGGTAGTGATGTTATTCAACATTTGGTTGATCAGACTGGTGTTTTTATCGATTTTTATCAAAACTTTGATCGTTCAATCTTGAATGAAAATTCACTATGGTATGAAAGCAAAACTCGAAATGAAGCATTTTTAGCAGCGTTTGAAATTGCAAAGAAAGCACACACCGATGTGCTTTGGAAAGAGGTTAATAATGTGACCTTTACTAATATGCTTTTTCAGGGAAAATTGCCCGATTTTATGGGCTTTGACTCAAAAAAAATACCCCTTCTAGGGGGGCGTGCAACACCCCATCAAGGACAGATTTATAGTAGTGGCACACGTAAAACGAGCTTTTCGCCTTCGGTCAGATTGATTGCAGATATGAATGAGAGTGAGTTGCATACTTGTCTGGCGGGTGGGCCGTCGGATAATCGTTTTTCTCGGTGGTATAAGTCAGGTTTGCAGCATTGGATTGATGGGACTTATAAAATTCTTAAGAGTTAGTGTTTTGTGGTGGCTGAAATTGGAATATTTGCTAAGCATGCTTGCCTGTGAACCAGGCAATATTACACTGTCATACCGGTAGTCTCTTAAGCCGTTATCCATTTTTGTAGCCTTTAAGGCATTGAAGAGAATGCATTCCCGATTAAGTAATCTCGGGAATGCCATAGGGATGAATAATCGTCTTCTTTTGTGCCATATTAAGGTTAATAAGTCATTCAGCCTTAATATCTAATATATCTAAAGCAAGCGCTTCAGCTACTTTAATTCCATCAATTGCTGCTGACAAAATGCCCCCGGCATAACCAGCACCTTCACCGGCAGGGTATAAGCCGAGCGTATTCATACTCTGGAAGCCCTTGTCGCGTTTAATACAAATCGGCGATGAGGTGCGTGTCTCTACACCCGTAAGTAAAGCATCATCCATGGCAAAGCCTTTGATCTTTTTGTTAAATGCTGGAATGGCTTCGCGTATTGCCTTTACGGCAAAGTCAGGTAAAGCTTTTGATAAGTCACCGAGTTTGATACCCGGCTTGTAAGACGGTTCAACGCTTGCTTGCTGATTTGAAGGCGTGTCATTCAGAAAATCGCCAACAAGCTGGGCGGGAGCACTGTAGTCTTCTCCGCCTAGGAGGTAAGCTCGTTTTTCTAGTTTTCGCTGTAAATCGATACCGGCTAAAACATGTTCAGGGTAGTCTTTTTCTGGTTCAATACCGACGACAATTGCCGCATTGGCATTACGCTCGTTTCGGGAATATTGACTCATCCCATTGGTTACTACGCAACCTTCTTCTGACGTGGCAGCGACAACTGTTCCACCAGGACACATACAAAAGCTGTAAACACTTCTGCCATCTTTGCAATGATGCACCAACTTATAATCAGCGGCGCCCAGGACTGGGTTACCAGCTTCTTTACCAAATCTAGCAGCATCAATAACTGATTGTGGGTGCTCGATACGAAAGCCGATTGAAAAGGGTTTAGCTTCCATATAAACGCCTTCGTCTAATAGCATTTGGAAACTGTCACGTGCGCTATGGCCAATTGCCAGAATAATGTGCTGGCTTTGCAAGGTTTCTCCTGTACTTAACGTCAGGCCAGTGACACGTCCTGAATTATTAGTTAAAGGCTCGCGATGTAGGGTTTCCACTTTTTGGTTGAAGTGAACGTCACCACCTAAACGGGTGATTTCTGCACGCATGTTTTCAACCATTTTAACAAGTTTGAAAGTGCCAATATGGGGTTTGCTGATATACAGAATTTCTTCTGGTGCACCTGCAATCACAAATTCCTGAAGAACCTTGCGGCCCAGATGGCGTTTATCTTTAACCTGGCTATAGAGCTTGCCATCAGAAAATGTGCCTGCACCACCTTCACCAAATTGCACATTGGATTCAGTATTTAGCTTACGTTCGCGCCATAAACCCCAAGTGTCTTTAGTGCGCTGACGAACATCTTGTCCGCGTTCAAGTACAATCGGTTTTAGTCCCATTTGAGCCAAGAGAAGCGCTGCAAGCATGCCGCAAGGGCCAAAACCTATGATAATAGGGCGCTGC
>Ga0209184_1002088_pt1 | contig 10948 bp, 9 predicted proteins | sample EN8Hudsemesocosm_2_FD_184627 | JGI IMG/M metagenome (GOLD analysis project Ga0209184, IMG submission 184627) | Methane-oxidizing microbial communities from mesocosms in the Hudson Canyon - EN8C Hudson Canyon (SPAdes) (version 2) | ecosystem: Environmental > Aquatic > Marine > Cold seeps | place... | reverse complement strand
GGTTAAGGCTTGAAGAGCGTGCAGGGGCGGGTCAAACGCCTGACATTTCTTTAATCGATATTCGTAGTCGGCCACTGCAACATGGCTGCTCCCAACCTTTACTTGACCAAATAAAAGCAGAATTAGCACAAAACAATCAGGTTATTATATTTCAAAATCGGCGCGGTTTTTCACCGACTCTTCTTTGCGAAGCCTGCGGCTGGATAGCCCACTGCAAACACTGTGATGCACGACTCACGATTCATAGCCGCCCACCACACTTACTCTGTCATCATTGCAACTATAAACAAATTATCCCTAAAGAATGCGAAAGCTGTAAAAGCCCTCATCTCAGCCCTTTAGGCACTGGCACAGAGAGAATTGAGTTTGGTTTATCACAATACTTCCCCGACACAAAAGTCATTCGCTTCGACCGCGATACTATAAAAAAGCAATCCCACATGGAACAGCTTATTAAAGAGGTCAATCAGGGCGAAGCCTGCTTACTCATTGGCACCCAAATGTTAGCCAAAGGGCATGACTTTCATAATGTCACCTTGGTTGCCATTATTGATGCAGATGCCAGTTTTTTTAGTGCCGATTTCAGGGCCATTGAGCGTAGTGCACAACTACTGCTTCAAGTTGCAGGCCGAGCAGGACGAGGCGAAAAAGAGGGCCGTGTATTGATCCAGACAAAGCTCCCCGAACACCCCTTATTCGAGTCCATTATAAAAAGTGATTACACATCACTCTCAGACATAGAATTAGCCGATAGAGAGTGCTGTGAACTACCACCTTTTTCAAAAATGCTTAGCATCCGGGCTGAAGCTAAGTCACAAGCAGACTCACTGCAAGCTTTACACAGTGTAAACAGCGAGCTATTTAAGCAAATCCCTACAGATTCAAACATTGAAATTTCAGGCCCGATTGAAGCCAACATGGCAAGAAAGTCAGGTATTTACAGAAGTTACCTACACTTATTCACTACAGATCTGGCCTTACGCGCCGCAATTTTAAAACAACTTCCCGGACTCTTATCTGCTAAGAAAAAAGGCAGCACCCGACTAACAATTGACGTTGACCCTATGGATTATGTTTAGCAATAAGTCGCAATTCTATTCGAAACTTGAAGCACTTTTGTATATAATCCCGCCCGTTAATACGAGCACGTGTTACCAACGCGATGTTTTGAAACCAGATGATATAGTCTCACCATAATAACTATATCCTTGGCCTGACTCGGGCATTCCCCGAATAGGCCTACCCTGACTATCATCTACTCAAAATGTAAACCTATCTGTATTTGAGTAAGAGACTAAATATGAATGTAGTTATTGTAGGTGCCGGTATTATGGGTATCACCTTTGCAACCTTAGCAAAGGAAATCGCCCCCGACCTGAATATCACCATTATCGAACGCCTATCCGGCCCTGCCAAAAGCAACTCAAGTGTCTTCAATAATGCCGGCACCGGACACGAAGCCAACTGCGAGCTCAACTATACCCCTGTCGATGAAGAAGAGATCGAGATCGAACAGGCACTGCATATTCACGCGCAGTTTAATATCGCCAAGCAGTTTTGGGCTTACCTGGTTAAAAAAGGCATTATCAAAGATGCAGCCAGTTTTATTCACCCCACTAAACACTGCACTCTGGTTCATTCAGACAGTATTGATCAGCTAAAACTTCGCTTTGAAGAAATGACACGTCACCACTTCTTTGAACACATGCACTACTCCGAAGACCATGATGAAATTAAATCATGGATTCCCTTCACCATGGAAAACCGCCCCAAGTCAGAAAAAATGGCGGCAACCATGATCGAAACTGGCACTGATGTTAACTTCCAAGCCTTAACTGAAGGCATGGCAGAACATTTAGCACAGCAAGACGGCATCGACATTCATTACAACACCCATGTAGAACGCGTGCATAAAAGCCCCGTTGGCCGGTGGTTAATCGAAACCAATCAGGACGGTAAAAAAGAACGTTTTAAAGCCGATGCATTATTTGTTGCCGCTGGCGGTGGCGCCTTCCCATTGCTAAAACTTAGCCATCAACCGATTAGAACCCGTTTTGCCGGCTTCCCTGTTGGCGGACGTTTTTTGCTCGCTCCTATCAGTGAAGAAGATGCCAATCAGTATTCAGCTAAAACCTACGGTAAAGCCAAAGTAGGCGCGCCGCCCATGTCAGTACCTCACTTGGATTTGCGTGCTGCCAATGGCAAGCATTATTTATTATTCGGCCCCTTCGCGACCTTTATGCCTATTTTAGAAAAAGGCCGGGGCTTTATGGAATACCTGCTGTCAATGCGTCTTCATGACATCCCCAACTTTTTGAATGTTGCCAGAGAACACTTCCCTTTAATGAAATACCTGATTTCAGAAACGTTCATTGGCAAAGAGAAAATGCTTAAAGACCTAGAAAATTTTGCGCCGGGTTTAAGTAAAAAGTTTGACTGGCAGATTTCACCCGCAGGACAACGGGTACAAATTATCAAAGACGGTGATTTACAAATGGGCACCGAAATTATTGTTTCCGACGACAAGTCTTACGGTACGTTATTGGGGGCGTCCCCTGGCGCGTCTGTCTCACCGGAAGTGATGCTGCGTTTAATTGAACAACTTCTCCCCTCAATACTGGAAGAAGCGTCAGCACAGGAAAAACTGCGGGAAATATTCCCCATGCATAACCTTAAAAAGCTAGAAAAAGACGCCAAGCTTTATCGCGCTATTAGAGACGACATAAATAAGGCACTTAAAATATCGTAAACCCTTCCTGTCATTCCGGTTATAAATTAGCCGGAATGCATGCTGTTTCGTCAATTTTGCCCCCCTTTAAATTTTTACTTAAATGTACCCTGCCTATTTTTGTTAAACAGCCGGTTATAAAGGTGAGAGCTAATCTGGTCTACTTTTTTGGAATCACGGACTGCAATTTGATTCAGGTCGTCTTCTGAGCGCTCAACTGTCAACTTAGGTACAGGCCCAGTTAAAGTCATTCGATGATTACGGAGGCACTGCCCAGCAACATCCATCAAAGGATTTAGATGGTGCTTTACAGCTTGATCGACCTTATATTTAAACCCAGGTTTTCCAAAGTCTTCACAGATGAGATTCACAATCACCCAGGTGTCGGCACTCAGTAAAAAGTAGCATCCTAGCAAAGGGGATTTAGCAAATATACTGCTATCGATATCCCATGGCTTCTGGAAAATCCCTTTAACTGCTTGCATTTCATCCCAGTCTTTCTTAAGCAGATACAATGTAATTAACAACCGAGAGGTCGTCCCCATAATTGCCGCCGCAGTACCCGTTGCAGTCCCCGCATCAAGAAATATACCCGCGCCTTTGGCAGTAGCCTCAACAGCGTGTGACGCCGCATTAGCTGCACAAGCATTACGCTCTCTTTCAATTAGTTTCTTAACGGCCAGAAATGCTGCATTTGGGTCGCCCGCTAAAAGCCCCTGATCCGCATGACGAATACTATGTGCAGACTTAGCCGCTGAAAGTGATAAATAGCCATTATAGGTCGCCATAGAGCTAGAATATGCCAAGCCAATACCGGGGGCGACCTGGGCAATTAGGTCCGACAAACTTTTACCGAGCACATCTAGAATTAGTGATGCCATCATAGGGTCATTTACCGCATTCCCCAAAATAGCATTGACTATTTTTTGTGCTTGAGTATACACGGAGTAAGCGACCGAACCAGCCTGGTAAGTTGCAGTTCCGCCTTGGTAAACCGTGTACATGGTGCTGGATAACTTTAGCTCTCGCCCTTGAAACAAGTGCACAATATACTGCCTTCTTGCATCTGCAAGATGCCGCAGGGCAGTCTGGTCTAACTCCGTCAGATTGAAATCGTCGGCAACCTGCCTAGATAAATCATTTACAGCCCCATTACTATTCCTGATGCTGTTTTTCCACGAAGCGCCCTTCTCTTTCTTCCATGCATCAAGCGCTACACCCACCTCGTTTATTAAGAGGCCCGCTTTCCCGCCTGCATGGTACGCCTTTAATTTTTCATCAATGGCTTTAAGTGCACTACTTCGCGGCTTGGTGATACCGGCTTTAGTTCGTTCAATCCACAGGTCATATTTCATTAGTTCAAGCATCTGGTAGGTCCTTGTTGATCTGAAATTAAATTATTTTTGTTTAACCTTATTTGCATATAGTACGCCAACATTAGAACAACGAAATAACTGTATAGGGTTCAGATGCATTATTCCCAATAATATCTATATAACAAACATAAGCAATCATCCAGCTTTAAAGCAGGTCTCAATAGAAATGTATATCGTAGCGAAACGCCACTTATTCAGAATAGTGGCCGCCCCCAAAAACCACCGCAAAGATATTTGGGTATAAAACTGACATATCACTTTATAAGTGTCATGTCAGTTTTTAAACGAGACAAGCCAAATCAACCAGACCTTCGCTAAACTAAAGGCTTTCAATATTGGCACGCATATTGAAACACCCTGTTCAAGCGCTAACAAATCAAAAACAAAACGATTCGCCCATTGGAGGGTATTAAAATGTCAGCAGATATGTTTTTAAAAATTGAAGGTGTTCAAGGTGAAGCTATAGATCACAAACACGGAGGTGAAATTGATGTAATCTCATGGAGCTGGGGTATGTCACAATCGGGTTCTATGCATGTAGGCGGTGGAGGCGGTGCGGGTAAAGTAGCAGTTCAAGATATCTCGATTACAAAATATGTCGATAAGTCTTCACCTAATCTAATCAATACATGCTGCACAGGTAAACACTACCCCTCAGCTAAAATCACCGTACGTAAAGCAGGAGACAAACCAGTAGAATATATGGTCATCACCATGACAGATGTACTCGTAACATCGATTTCAACAGGTGGCAGCGGTGGGGAAGATCGTTTGACTGAAAACGTATCGCTCAACTTTGCTAAAGTGAAAGTGGAATACACACCACAAAGTAAAGACGGTAGTGCAGGTGCCACGATTGAAACAGGTTTTAACATTGAAGAAAACACGGTAATGTAACCATCAAGCTCCGGGTGACACATGATGATGTTAACCCGGATCATTGTATTTTTATTATGCATTTATCATAACTTCATACCCGTGATAATCAAGACCACAAATCACCCGTTATTAAAAATTGGTCTCTAGATCTGTCTAAAGTATTGTCTCATTAACATTAGCAGCATAAATTCAACACCTTTCCAATGCGTAAAAGAACCTCTAGATTACACCACTTTTTTCCTGTTACTTATTTAACAATAAATCAGCAGAAAATATTAATAGAATAATAACTAACAGTACCGCAATGATAAAAATTGAACCTATAATAAACTTAGAAGCCATCTGGTACCAAGAAGGCACCAATTTATAGGCCTCGGTTAATCCCCTCTTTTCTCCGCTATGCGGAAAACCTAACACTCTCATGAGCATAATTGTTCTCATGGGAGCATACGGAAAACCAGTAAATAATTTACATTCCCCTAATTTGAAATATGGGGGTTTAAAGTAGCTGTCGAGAACCGTTTTCGGCATAAGAAAGTGCATAACAATAATTAATAAAACCACACCCCAAACACTAAATAACACCGACATAAAAACAATAAATAAAGTATGCATATCAATTATTGGCATATTTTATTAACCCCCATTCCTGACACCAAATCAACTTGGTTTCCGTAAACATCATAAACTTTTCGACCTAACTTACCTGCGCCATAACTTATTGCAGTACTTCCAACCGCAATCACAAGCGCTGTTCCCCAACCAATAGGGTTAGAAACTAGAAAATACCCACCATTGCACCGCCTATGAGACCAACACTAGTACTCGTTATTGTTTCAACAAATATTTCATTTTTTTCATTCTTATCAGTCGCGCTGGCTATTTGCATACACGAAGCAGTTAAACCGACACCTACTAATGCAACCCCTCCAAATTTAGATACTTTTGCCAAGTTATTTAGTTTATTTGCATGCTTTGCTATATGAGATGTTGCAGGCACAGCACCTGACCTTGCAATACGAATGCTTTGGTGAGTAGTTTTATTCCCAAAAAGCATTTTTTCCATCGGGCCAATATTTTTCTTTAATTTATTTAAAGATAAAGTTCTACGATAACTATATTGATTTTTGGTTATTTTACCGGCCTTATATTCAGCATAAAGATCACTAACCTCAGTTACCAAACCAACATTTGCAGGGCTCATCAAATTACCATTAGCGCCAAGTGCAATACCACCAGGAATGGTTAACAAATTGGAATTTTGCTCTAACCAAGAAAGCGCCCAGAAATTTTCAGCATCTTGAGGACTCACATTTTTACTAATAGGAGAATTACCGGAAACAGGTGCTTTATTATTACTTTGAGCAAGAGGACTAACTACGGGAGTTGTAGTAGGAATTATGCCTAAACGAAGAATATCACCAGCAAAAATCTTATTCGGATCTTTCAAGTGCTCGTTCAAAGCCATAAGGTGATTCACGGCTACTTGGTAACTTTTTTCTTTTGGTGTAAAGCCAAACATCTTAAAAATGATAGCCGAAAGAGTATCGCCTGCTTTTACTTTATATTCGAAGTCATTGCTCATAAATTTCCCTATTTATTAATTTGAATTAAATTCCTGATATTTAAAAAGAGCCTAACTATTTTCTATAGCCGTCCAGGCTTTCTTCGTTCTACTCTAATACCTATTCTTTGTTCGATTTAATCAATTAAGATAAGCGCTTAGCATCTAAGGATGGGTTCTACAATCAAGTAAATATGATTGGTCATCACACACCAGGCTAAGAGTTTTATATCAAGGTTATTCTTCCATTCTTTGAGGTTTCTTAAGTAATACTGCTTATCCTCATCAGTCACAAATAATGCTTTGCGATTGTGCCCACGCTCTACAATATGGTGTGGGCAGTTTGGTACTAATATTCTCGCCTACCTTGGAATTGTTACTCACTCCTTGAGTATGTTTTAGAAAACGGTCAACTGAAATTACGATTTAGATTGACCTTAAATTGATTTTAAATAGTTGCGCCCCCTTTTATTCCAAGGAAAGTTAAGGACGTGCACTGATGAAAGTACCTTTTTGATTCAAATCTCGACCCAACAACACCCTTGGTAATTTGAAACGATGTTCATGCTCGGCCTTGTTAACAAATATTGCTGCCTTGCGAGCCAATCGACGCTCAATTAATTTGAAACTCTCATAGATCTCGCCTTTGTCATCAACAACATTAGAAGGTGTGAGTAGCAAGGTAGCAACCAGTACAAAGGGTGCTTCGAGTAGCTTAAAGATAGCACCGATGGGCTTGGCTATTTTCTTGGATAGCTTTAACAGATATTCCCTAAATTTAGACTCCATTTTTTTATCAAAAACAGTTCCTTTGCTTCTCATAATCTTCAACACACGGCGTGTAATTGAGTTCATATCCTTCAAGCTTTTTTGCAGATTTTCAACGCCAACACTTAGCACTTTAAGAGCATCCGTAGGACTTTTGCTTTTTATTGCTGTGACAAGAGCTGCGACTGTTTTCGCTGTAAATTCGCTAAGAAGCTGGTCAATTACAATCCAAATTGCATCCTTTAGCGGCTTAACAAATTTCTGATCATCACTCGTCGAGAAGCTATCCACTACCGCGTCGAAAAGCCACGCCTGAAGTGCTGAAAGAGGGCCAGTAATCGCACTTATAACAGCATCATTAATGGCTGAATCGCCCGGAGGGGCCTTGTCACTATCTTTAATGCCGTAGACAGTTTTAATCTCAGAAACTTCATCCATAATTTTAACAATTTCTTCGAACGATGCGGAACAATCAGTGCGTTGATGTAAATATGCAGAAGCCGTATAGACAGACGGCAAGCGCAAAGGCGTGCCATTCGAAGCCTGCCTGACTGTTTTCATAAAGTCATATTTAGGGCCAGGCGTCCTAGTACTGCACCGAGCAAGAGTATCTCGATCAATGTCATCAGACCAACCTAGACCAAAAGGTGAACGATCTCCATTCATAACGTAACACTCCAACACTGTTTTCGTCAGGATATAGTTTCAAGAAAGCGAAAATTTCTCTCATTACAGTTAGTAATAGGTTAATCACGCTAAATTAATACTCTTATTGTGTATGATTAATCACTATTTCTGAATTATTTGAATTTTGCTCGACTTCATTTTACTAACTTTTTCAACAACACGATAAGTTGCCGGTGTAGCTGGAATATTCAAGAAAAAAATAAAAGAGCACGCAACTATTTTTTTAGAGCAAATATACCGCTATCAGGTATTTACAATACTAGGGGCTTGCCAACTCACCCTCCTTGACATCGTTACTCACTCCTTGAGTAATTTCTAGTTTACAGTCAACCGAAATGATGACCAAGGTTGGCCTTAAATAATTGTGCCCCCTTTTACTCTTGCTCTAACTAAGGAACTTTACCCTAGTTAAAGACTATCCAACTCTTCACCTAACCGATCACAAGCTGGCGTGGCGGGGTAAATAAGAGTATCGAAAAAACTCCCAACAGCTTCAGATATTCTTGCAAAATTAAAATCTGGTGAATCATTCAGTCCGTATACCGGCGCTTCACTCTCTTCATCATTTGCTTGAGACGGTCGGTCAGCCTCCGGGCCTACTATCAGACAGATTCTTTTGTCATCGCTTAGCTCAAACAATAAACCAGTAACATAGCAAAGCGAGAACCAAACGAACTCTCGATGAATGACTTTGCCTTTAAGCCCCATAGGCAAGCGCTTTGGTCCCGCATAATTGGTCTGCACCCAACGCCCTTCACTTTTATTGTATATTCGGTAATCATAAGTCCCGATATAATGACTTAAATCCTGAGACAGGTATAATGCCTCTTTAAGTCCAACACGCTTTCCAACTTCCAACCCCATTATAATCTCCCTAACAGTTTTTATTTTAGTATTTGATACAACAGCGCTTAACTCTTTTCGTGCCAATATGTCCAAACCCACCGCGCACTACAGCCGGTTAAGCCTGGTTCATAAAACTAGCATTAACGCGCTAAATGAGGTCAAATCCCTATCTCACGCGATGACTTCAGACACTGTAACTATTTAATCGAGCCGGTCATTATTGAGCCTACCATTCAGTTTTAGCATCTCTTAATTAGCTCTTGAAACAGCTTTATACTTAAGGGCTTTGACCCCATTTAATTTTCTTGAGTAAAATTTAACTCACGGGCGGTCAACCATGATTATGATTTAGGTTGACCTTAAATAGTTGCGTCCCCTTTAATTCCAAAGATATTTTTCCATTCTTTGAGATTGCTTAAGTAATACTGTTTATCCTCATCTGTTACAAATAATGCTTTTCGATTATGCCCTCGAGGTACAATATGGTGTGGACAGTTTGGTACTAAAATTCTCGCATTCCTTGGCATTATTACTCACTCCTTGAGTATGTTTTAGAAAACGGTAAACCTGAAATTCGGTTTAGGTTTAGGTTTAGGTTTAGGTTGATCTTAAATAGTTGCGTCCCCTTTAAATTGTTATCGAGTTTTTTGCTTTTTAAACCGCACTAGCAAAACTTGCCCATCCAAACCATCATAGCGCGCCAGAGATAATCAAACCTCTCATAGCCTCAGTACTTAAACTGAGCGGCGAAATCCTCTACTTCCTTTAACTGCCGATCATCGTAATTCGCATGCAAGTTGGTCGGAAAAGAAAAAACGTTACCGGTAATATTCGCAATTCTAGGGACAGCTTTATCACAAACTCGCAGAACATTCGGAAATCCTGGTGGAGTATCCCCCAAACTCTGAATATCTTCTTTATTACTTAGCATGGTCCCCAGGTAGTAAACTAACCAAGGTTGGTTTATGTAATCCACTAGATCAAATGCAGTATTTAATTCTGGCCCGCTAATAGATGTCAGATATTTTGCGAACTGTTCTCGTCTTAGTGTTACGCCCAACTTTGACAATGCTGCTGCACAAGCAACCATTACCACTTTATCATTTTCCCTTCCGCAATATGGCTCTATGAATGCTGATTGCGTTAGTTCTAGTCGGGTCCCCAGTAAGAGTAACAATCGCTTTAGCGCGTTAGGTTCCTTCACTTTCTCTAACAGACCAAGTAGTGTTTCAGTCTCGATATTTGGAGCTTGAACTTCTACTTTCTGCATCGCAGTACCTGAAACATTAGAATCAGCATCTTTAAGCGCTTTAAACAATAAGCCATGGGCTTCCGTTAAGTTTAGAGCCCCGATAGCAATGACAGCAGTCATCCTCACTGCAGCATCCTCGTGTCCCAGTAGTGCTGTTAGTTCAGGTATCGCCCCCTCGCCCATAATGATGGCTATCTCGGAAGCACTAAAATCCATATCCAATACAGCTTCGCTTAAATGCGACATTTTTCCCTCCTCTCTTTTTTTTGCTGTTGACTTACGATCAATAGAGAAAATCTCTACAGTTTTCTCTTCTTCACCTGCAGCTAGGTCCGTGTATGAGGCAAAAAAGACTGCCGCCGCTAGAACAAGCTTAAGTGAATTATTCCAAATTCCCACGTCATAATTCCCCAGTTTGTCGTACCACATTTTTCCAGAGACAACATATTGATTGGCATATCAATAAAGAACTGCTGCTCCCTGAGCAATGTAGTTGCGCGCAGTTGAACACTGAGCATCTCGCCCGGCTCCCGCAGCGGTACGTACGTTTTTCATAGAAATCAATCCTGATCTATAAGCTTCCACACCACTTGTTCCATATCCAAAATCATTGAAGGAGGGCCAATTATCGCCATTCTGCGGAGGGTTTTCCCTAAATGTTTTATTATAATTGTGCATCATAAAGCGCATTGACCACGTATCTTCTCTACCCCAATTGCTCCAAGGGTCCGCATCATTTGCACCATCTGTGGGGTGCCATAGACTAAAGAAATGCCCCAGTTCATGGGCCAAGTCATTCGCACACCAATAGGTGTTTGAGGATCGGTCATCAGGACCTGACTTCATCC
>Ga0209184_1002086_pt1 | contig 10965 bp, 7 predicted proteins | sample EN8Hudsemesocosm_2_FD_184627 | JGI IMG/M metagenome (GOLD analysis project Ga0209184, IMG submission 184627) | Methane-oxidizing microbial communities from mesocosms in the Hudson Canyon - EN8C Hudson Canyon (SPAdes) (version 2) | ecosystem: Environmental > Aquatic > Marine > Cold seeps | place... | reverse complement strand
TACGCAATCGTTTCTGCAGATGAAACATTCAAAGCGTTAGCATTCAAAATCACTGATGACCGTTTTGGTACATTAACTTTCGTACGTATCTATTCAGGTACATTGAAGAAAGGCGATACCATTCTTAATGCTGCAACAGGTAAAACTGAGCGTATTGGCCGTATGTGTGAAATGCAAGCCGATGACCGTAATGAACTTACTTCTGCTCAAGCCGGTGATATCATCGCAATTGTTGGTATGAAAAGTAACGTTCAGACAGGTCACACACTATGTGATCCTAAAAACCCAATCATCCTAGAAGCTATGGTATTCCCTAAGCCGGTAATTTCAATTGCTGTAACACCAAAAGATAAAGGTTCAACTGAGAAAATGGGTCTTGCTATCGGTAAAATGGTTGCAGAAGATCCTACCTTTAAAGTTGAAACTGATGAAGATTCAGGTGAAACGATTTTATCTGGTATGGGTGAACTTCACCTAGATATCAAAGTAGATATTCTAAAACGTACCTACGGTGTTGAATTAGAAGTTGGTAAGCCACAAGTTGCATACCGTGAAACAATCACGACAGAAATTGAAGATTCTTACACACATAAGAAACAATCTGGTGGTTCTGGTCAGTTCGGTAAAATTGATTACCGTATCAAGCCCGGTGAACCTGGTTCTGGTTTCGTATTCAGCTCTGTTGTTGTTGGTGGTAATGTTCCTAAAGAATTCTTCCCGGCAATCGAGAAAGGCTTCAAAGGCATGATGGATACCGGTGTTCTTGCTGGTTTCCCTGTACTTGACGTTGAAATTGAATTATACGATGGTGGCTTCCATGCTGTCGATTCATCTGCTGTTGCATTTGAACTCGCTGCTCGAGGTGCTTTCCGTCAGTCAATTCCAAAAGCTGGTGCCCAGTTAATTGAACCTATCATGAAGGTTGATGTGTTTACGCCTGATGATCACGTTGGTGATGTTATTGGTGATTTAAACCGTCGTCGTGGCATGATCGGAGGTCAAGACGCGGGTGTTTCTGGTGTTCGTATTAAAGCTGACGTACCTCTTTCAGAAATGTTCGGTTACATCGGATCATTACGTACAATGACATCAGGCCGTGGTCAATTCTCTATGGAATTCTCTCACTACATGCCTTGTCCTAATAACGTAGCTGAAACTGTAATTGCAGAAGTTAAAGCGGCTGATGCTGCCAAACGAGCTGCTAAAAAATAATTAAGCTTTAAAGGTTAATTAAAAAGCCCACTCAGGTGGGCTTTTTTGTGCCTGTTATTTGAAGGGGAAATTCCAAAGGAATTCTCTCAACTGACATTACAGGTGCCTTGTCTTAACAAGCACACGTTCGCCAAGTGAAGAAAGTAATTGCTGAAGTTAAAGCTACTGAAGCTGCTAAACGAACAACTAGAAAATAATTAACCTTTAATTATTTTTGATTATAAAGGATGCTTCTATAATAGAAAGAGGCTACACAGTTACCTAAGTTTCAAAAGCCCTATGGACTTTGAAGCCGAAGGTGATTTTCTTAATTAGTGTCCATTAATTTGGGGCAAGATCAATGTACCTCATTGATGATTTTCAATGTTGAATATAGTGCTTACGAAACTCACTTGGCGTTTTCCCTGTTTCTTGTTTAAAAGCTTTATAAAAAGAAGAACGAGCGTTAAATCCAACCTCAAGTGCGATATTAAGCACGGTATCTTGATTAGCTAAAATTTTCGGCTTAGCTGCTTCAATACGCCACTGATTTACAAAATCAAAGAAGTTAATAGACAGCGTTTCATTAAGGGTTTGCGATATATAATTAGGGGAAATAGCAACATAGCTTGCGAGTTTTTGCATCGACAAGTTTGCATCTAAATAAAGATTATCTTCCCTCATAACGGCATTGATCTTATCCGCGATACGGTCTGATTGCTCTGCACCCAACGCCGAACGTTGATATTTCTTGGATGTGCTGAACACTCTGTCGTCTACATTGCTATTTTCATCATCGCTTTGAGACTTTATATTAATTGTGGCGTTATCACCATTCCCGGTAAGGCCTGGCTTTTGTTGTAAGCCAAAGTGAGCCAGGCTCCATATCAATAGCAATGACAACAGGGCTTCAGTTCTTATATTAAATAAAAAATTGTCAAATAGGTTTGAAGAGAATACCGTGGCTAAAGAAAATAACCAAGTACAGACGGCTACGAGCAATAGCCAGTTCACCCAGTTAAGCTCTTTATCTTCATTATTAGAAAATAAATTTTTTAATTGTATTCGATAAGCCAGCAATCGACGAACAATACTGAAAATAGTATATACACATTGCCCAAGCCAGAGCAGCATCATGACTAATATACTCACGACTAATGTGATTGCAAATGGATCCGTTACATCTACATCTTCAATAAATATGTCGGTATGCATACCTGTTGGTAAAAACATTATCATCACTGAAATCACCAGAGCTGGCCATAGCAAGAAATAGTGACGAAGCTGCTTGATATGAAGCTTCCAAGGAGTACTTGAGGTGATCCCTTCCACGTAAAACCATAAAGAAGGACACAGTATAAAGAGCGTTGGAAATGACACTGCTGTATAAAAAACGTACCAACCAGGGTACAGAGAATTTACCATTGAGCCCAATGCTAGGATGCCGTTAGCCAGTAAAAACAGCGCTAATGGTAAGTACACCGCAGACTTAATTCCACGAGTCAAAAGAAGAGGAACACTTAAACATATTTGCCCTACAATAATCATGGTGAGGGTCATTACAATAGGATCGGCCAAACTCAATACCTTTTATTTTTATACACTTTTATGTTTAAGCGACTAATTCTACTCTATTGTCCGTCACTACCATACAAAAAAGTGTCCGAGCTTCTAGTATCGGACGACATAACTCCTTATAAAATATATTATTTACAACAACCACTGGTAAGTAACTGTATCGATGCATTCATGCTAGTCAGGGGAAACATCAATAAAGCCCTAGGCAAGATAATTATGGCGACTATTGGCACATACATATTTTAGGACTCGTAAATGACAAAATCACAAACAACACATGAAGCAGAAATTAAAACAACCATGGACGTGACAGTAAAACTTTCCACACTCTGGCTTATAGTCATGTTTAATATGATTTATGCCGACATTCTTGGCTTTGTAACGCCGGGAGCTATAGAAGGGTTAATGACTGGATATTCAGGTACAGTGAAACTTACGCAAGAACTTTTATTTGTATCCGCCTTGTTCTTGGAGATCCCCGTCATGATGATTTTCCTATCACGGGTTTTGAAAAGAAAAATAAATCGTTGGGCAAACATTATTGCAGGTGTATTAACTCTTTTGTTTGTTGTCGGTGGTATAGAGACAGAGCCATTCTTTCTATTTTTTGTCGCCATCGAAGTTATTCTAATGCTAGTAATTATTCGAATTGCATGGAAATGGCCCAAGTTTGAAGTTTGAGTTATTTAACGTTTCAAGACACTAATCTAATGTGGCAAATTTAATTATTACATCCAATTAGGTGATAGCTGCTGAAAATTTTAATGCAGATTTTTATCTACGCTTAATGTACGAGTTGTCGCTCAAAACAAAAATTGAAAGTAGAAGAAGAGAAATATGAAAAAGTCAATTTTATTAACACTACTGACATGTGTTCTAAGTACTTCTGCTCACGCCAGTATCGAACAAGGCATAACAGCCTTTGAAAATGGAAACCTACAATTAGCCAAAAAAATACTCTTACAGGAAAGTGACACGAGTTATCAAAAATACCTTTATCTTGCTCGGATAGCCTCAGCAAATGACAAGTTGGATGATGCCGAAGACTATATAAATGAGACTATTAAACTAAACTACAAAGATGCTGAAGTTCAATTTATCTATGCAGATATTATGGCAAAACAAGCCGAAGCTGCCAGTATTTTTAACTTGATGGGCTATATCAAAAAAGTTAAAAAAGCATTCACTGCCGCTGTTGACCTAGCCCCGGAAAATATTGAATACCGTCGTGCACTAATCCAATTTCATATACATGCTCCCAGCATGCTTGGTGGTGATATCGATGAAGCATTGAGATACGCTCAAGATTTAAAGAGAATGGATGTTTTATCTGGTACAAGTGCCTTGATACAAGTTTATGGACAAATGGAAAATAAAGAAAAGTTTGATGAAGTATTGAAAATCGCAATGCTAGATTTTGCCGATGAACCAGAATTATATTACCAACTTGGTCTTTACTACCAGGAACAAGAAAGCTACAGCGAAGCCTTAACTTATCTCCGTAAAGCGGCAAATATGCCAACCTCAACGGATGAACAGCGTAATGCAAAATATAGCGCTATTTTTCAAGTTGGCCGAACAAGCATCTTAAGTGGCAGTAATTTTGATGAAGGTGAAAAGGCCATTATGCAATATATTAATGAAGCCGTTATTTATTCTTCAATGCCTTCAAAGGATTGGGCGAAATTTCGACTTGCTAATATAGCTGAAGCTCAAGGGGAAAAATCAAAAGCAATGCAATTATATAAAGACCTAGTTCAGGAATCTGCTGACAAAGACCTGCAAAAACAGGTTAAAAATCGGATAAAAGAACTCAGCTAATCCAACCTGTAATGGCTGCTATCAAGTCACTGCGGAAGTTGAACTTTAGTATTATTCACTTCTACAATGCGCACCGAAAAACCATTAGCTTTGATAGTTTCAATTAAAATACTATCAAAGCTTTAAATGGGCAGTAGCTACCACAATATGACATTAGCTATTTATATGAAATAGTACATTTGGATTAGATTTTGTATCGATAACGCCCTAAGAATGGGCAATGAAATTGTTGTTTTAAAATAAGCGACGCAGGATCAAAAACCAACTGTGATTTGTCCTGTTAATTAGCTTTTTATGACGAAACTGGCACCGTTACTCCAGGTTCAATTATTGCTTCATGCTTGGGTAAATTGATAGCCATCCATTGTTCAAATTTATCCAATTTTAAATCATTAGGTATACCACTATTACTTTTATGAATGTATATCCAAACATATTCCCTCATATAGCCCGCATCATATACTGACACCAATGCATCTAGATCTGTATCCGGAGTTACACTGTTTTTCTGTCTTAGTTCTTGCCAAATAAGTGCTACTTTTGAACGAGCAAAAACTTCTCGTTTATATAAGTCAGTATCTCCATGTACATCAAGTTCAACAGGCCACATTTTTAATGCCATTCCGTAAAAGAGCCAACCTTTAAATGAATTTTCATTATTCATTACATTTCGATCTAGAGTTATCGAATTTTGACTAACATCTTTTTTTGTACTTGAACAACCGACAATAAATAATGTGATGATAATTATGATTAGATGACGCATATGATACCTTTCGTTATAAAGCCATTCTAAGAGGCATTAATAGCTTGCTAAATGTGAAACGAAGTGGAACCGAGCAAGCTGTTACGAATCCGACTTTAAAACCTTATAGTTTAATGTTTACACAATGATCCATGGCATTTCATTGTATTGAAGTCGTATAAGTTGCTGTGTCCTAAATCTCCCTCAGGGAAAGGGACACCACTTTCTAAAAAGAAATTTGTTCTATGAGCACCAAACAAACCAGCAGGAATTCTCATGGCTTTAAGGATTACATACCCTGTAGCAGAAAATTTACGCTTGTATCTTGACTCCAACTCCCCCTCTGAATCAGGTGGCAAACCTTCTTTAAGTTGATTTAATTTGAGTTTCGCCCACTTATTACTGTCTTGTTTTGTTGCTTTGCGTAAAGAACCTTTTGAAACTAACTTGTCTAAGCCTTTCTCACCTGCAAGAGGTAATGAAGGATCAATATAGCGCTCGATGGTATTTTCTGAATTAGTGAAAAATTTAGTTTTGGTAGTAAAGGTTTCACCAAAGCGAAGTTTACCTTTTGAGCCCGAAGTAACTAAATATACTTTCTTATCAAATAGACGTTTAGAAAGTGAATTTAATCTTTTAAGCTTTTTATTAGGGACTGAGATATTACCGAGACATTTAGGTATTTGTCTAGAACTGCTAGTTATAACAGGAACATTGTTTGGTAAACCAGTGACTACTTGCCTATGATGACCTGTGGCATAAACTGCTGATATTTTTGTTTTCTCTGTCCATTTAATATCCCAAACCGATGGCTCATAAGCACCTAATATTAAAGCTACAGGTGCATTGGGAGAGTTTACTGCAACATTAAATTTTGTTGTTTGATGGCCACTTTGATCAATTTGTATATTTATTTTATTGCCACTGTATGCGCCGCCAGCATAAACAATTAAGTTGAGAGAAAACTCAACATTTGAAAAATCACATTTTTTTTCAATATTAAAACTTTCAAGCTTAGGTTCATGTGAAAACTTTACGTTTGTTTTTACTATTTTTTCAGGGGGGAAACTAAGCTCTTCAATTCTTGATGCGTAAGTAGTCTCTATGCAATTAATATTACTTTTGCATCTTTTATTTCTATCCCTTAACCAGGCACGTTGATTACTAGTTTCAATTGATTTATCAGCTTTGTTTAGCTCTTTCAATTGTAAGGAATATAATTTAGATAATTGTTCATCTAATAAATTAAGAGCTGTATTTGAACAAATGGCTTTTTCCGTGATGTTTAAATTTGCAGAACAATCAAAACTTGCAGCTTTAGTATTTGTAGAAAAAGTTAATAGTAACAATACATTAAAAATAAGACATTTCATTTCTAACAAATTCCTTGATGTAATAAATTTAGTGCACATAACATTTGCCAAACCGAAAAATATTACAGGCTAAATGTGCAAGGCTTGAGCGGAGCTATTGTTATTTTCAATTTGAGTGTCTTGTTATGTGTATTGAGCCTTCTAACTCTAATGTTCATCAATTTTTATCTCTCCATTCGCTATAATTGCACTTATTGATTTTTCACAGATAGACTTTTTATAAATACAAAGCCTAGTGTCGTAAATAATCTTAGAGCTGTTTGGGTTCTCAGGGTACGATAAAATTCCGTATTGGTACTTACGAGGCTCATTATCAAACTGCTTTATAAGAAACTCCTCTTTAAGTTCTTTACAAATTAGCTTCATATAGCGCTCTAAGCGAGGTTGAGAATATGTAAGCATTCCATACTTTCCACTTTTAGCATGTTTGGAGAAAAGGTTAAAAAACTTATCTGGGTTTTTAGTCTTACAAGCTTCTTCTGCTCTATCGAAGAGTTCGATAACTAATTTTTTATTAATATTAATTACTTTTGATGTAGGAAGGTTGCTAGATTTTACATCGTTACGCTCACACATTGTGCCGTGGCATTTCATTGTATTGAAGTCATATAAGTTGCTGTGGCCCAGACCTCCTTCTGGAAAAGACACACCACGCTCTAAAAAGAAAGTTGTGCTATGAGCGCCGAATAAACCTGCGGGGATTGTTATATTTTTAAGTATTACATATCCACTGGTAAAAAATTTAGGTTTGTACCTTGATTCCAAGGTTTTTCCTGACTTTGTTTGCAAATTCTCTTTAAGGTATTTAGCGGTTAACTCTGCCCATTTATTACTGTCTTGCTTATTTGCTTTTCTTAAATATCCTTCCGAAAGTAGCTTTTCTAGTCCGGGTTTACCAGCCAGTGGCAATGATGGGTCAATGAAATCCTCGATTGTACTTTCTGAATTAGTAAAGAATTGAGTTTTGGTGCTAAAGGCTTGGCCAAAGCCAATTTTACCATTTTTTGCAAAAGTCACTAAGGAGGCTTTTTTCTCAAATAGACTTTTAGAAAGCGGATTTATATGACCAAGCGTTTTGCGTGATATATATTGATTACCGCGACACTTAGGAGTATCCCTAGAGCTGCTTGTTATTACAGGAACATTCCTTGGTAGGCCTGTGACAACTTGCCTATGATATCCTGATGCATAGACTGCTGAAATTTTAGTTTTTTCTGTCCATTTTATATTCCAAATTGAGGGTTCGTAAGCCCCTAAAAGTAGAGCTACTGGCGCATTAGGGGAGTTTACAGCTACGTCAAATCTTGTTGTTTGATGACCACTTTGATCTATTTGTAAATTTGTTTTGTAGCCACTGGATGCTCCGCCAGCATAAACAATTAAGTTGGGTGAAAACTCGTTAATTGAAAAATCACATTTTTTTTCGATCTTAAAACTTTCAAGCTTAGGCTTGTGTGAAAATTTTATGCTTACTTTCTCAATTTTTTCAGGGTCTAAGCTAAGCTCTTCAATTCTTGATGCGTAAGTAGTAACTAAGCAATTAATATTACTCACACATCTCCTATTTCTATCCCTTAGCCAAGCCCGTTGCTTACTAATATAGTTAGCTCTACTTGCCTTTGTTAATGCTTTTAATTGTATTGAATATAAATTAGATAATTGTTCGTCTAGTAAATTAAGTGCGGTGTTAGAACAGATGGCTTTTTCCGTTATATTTAAATTTGCAGCACAATCAAAACTTACAGCTTTAACATTTATGGAAAAGCATAATAATATTAATAGTTTAAAAATAATATATTTCATTTGTAAGCCACGTCCTTGATGTAATGAATTGTAATACGCATAACGGTTATCATGGAGACTTCTCAGTAATATAAGTCCCATGATTTTAATTTACTTCGTATTAATATCCCATATTTTCAGTACCTTATAAACTAAAAATATTTTATTTTTGTTAGGTCTTGGATATTACTGAGGCTTCTCAGTAATATCCAAGATATAATTAAAGGCTATTTCAAACAATATCAATTGGTTAGGGTTTATAAAGATTGATTTCGGTTTATAACTAAGACTTCTCAGTAATATGACACTAACAATTCATTAGAAAATATATAGCAAAAAATTTGAAGCTAACTTCCGCTAAGCGCACGATTAAGACATGACAGCAAATACCACACAGCAGAAGTTAGTATTTTAGAATTTATACTAAAAATGTTTGTATGTTTTGATCTACAGCGGACATAATTAATCAACCACCGTATACTAACATTTGCCTGATTGATCGCCTTTCCAATCGATGAAAAGGTGCGACTCATGATGATTTCATTTGCCAATATTCCGATAAGTCTGATTGCGGGCAATACCAAAGGTGTATTTCACAAAATTATGACAGCATGAACTTATTTATGACTTTATTAACAGTAATATTGCCAAATGATATTGTTTATTCAACCCGCCATTAACTACGTAAATCACATGGAAAAATGATAGTGAATTTGATCCCTTTGCCCAGTTCGCTATTGCATTTAATAGTACCTTTTAAGGACTGAGTTACTAAGTTGTAAACAACATTCATGCCTAACCCACTGCCACCTTGGCCTCTTCTGGTTGTAAAAAAAGGATCATATATTTTTTGCAGATGTTCAGGAGCAATGCCTTTACCAGAATCGATATAAACAAATTCAACAGTTTCACCCATTTTACTGACGCTAATATCTATTTTTCCAGTTGTTGCTTCTTCAAAACCATGGATGAGAGAGTTAAGGATTAAATTTGTTAAAATTTGGAAAAAAACACCCGGGTCACCGTATACTTCTATGTTGTCTTCACATGCTATATTTACCTTGTAAGGCAAGTTTTTAAATTTTGGATGTAAACTTAACAAAACCTCATCAAAATAAGCTTTGATATTATACGAGCGTATATTCTCGCTTGTCTGATCTACGGCTACTTCTTTAAAACTATCAATGAGTACAACCGCTCGCGTTAGATTTGAATTGATAAGCTCTGAACTCTGTTCGGCCTCCTTTAGGTAGCGTTCAAAATATTTTCGGGTAATATTATTTTTTTCGAAATTATCTCTGAATGTTATTGTTTCATCGGACAGATGAGAAGCAGCTGTCACACTTATACCTATAGGAGTATTTATTTCATGTGCTACACCCGCAACAAGTCCTCCTAATGAAGCCATTTTTTCCCGAATTATCAACTGTTCCTGAGTTCTTTTTAAATTTAGCAATGATGTCGTTAAAGCTTTATTGACGCGCTCTAAATCGGCATTTTTATCTTTAATTTGCGATTCTACTTTTAAACGTTCAGCTATCTGTTTTGATAACTCTTCATTTGCGGCTTTTAGCATAGATGGACTAGGGATCGCTATAGCTTTTGGCAGCAATGGAAAAATTGCTATTGCAGTTAATACCGAAGCTACCGCAGTCAATAGTTTAGAAAAACCGCTAAGCCAGTACAGTGGTTGCCAAACTGTCACTACCGCAATTAAATGAGTGAATCCACAAGCAATAATAAAGACGCTAAACAAGGTGAATATCCAACTGAAAGGAAGGTCGTCTCTCTTTTTTACAAATATAGCTAAGGCGATGGGAATAGCTGAGTACGATAAGAATATTGCCATATCTGAAATGACATGCATCCAGAGTAATTCAGGCTGCCATAAATAACAGTGTCCATGAGGCATAAATCCTTCATTTGAAAAAAATACGTTTAGCCACTCCAACATTGAGATATCCTTAATGAAAATAGACAGTTTAAGTAAACAGTATAGGAAATATAAATGCTATATTCACTAGGAAGCATAAAGAACCAAGATGGACATACACTCATTGAGTATTGGCAGAAAATAATTAGAGTGGACGTATACATTAACCTCAATCTATAACCGCAATTCATTTTTTTAGATTTTAAACGGAGTTGAAATCGATACCGTTAATTTCAGATATGTCGCAACTGAGTACTTTAGTCATCGACATACTTAGGTCAACTAACTGGTGTAAAGTCGACCTCGATAAACACTCACAATTTAAAACTATTACTTCCCCTTTGCGCTGTGAAGAAGATAAAAAAACGACAAGAAATACCACTTAATTGACTTTAATTAGAAGCTAAGAAATCATCTTGAAAGGACGGCATTGTCGTCGTAAGCGGACAGTTAGTGATAGCTGCACCAAGATATATTAAGTCTGACTACCGTTCAAATTCTACGAAGATAAGTTTTTAAGCTATTATTATTAATATTTCCTG
>Ga0209184_1002085_pt1 | contig 10968 bp, 9 predicted proteins | sample EN8Hudsemesocosm_2_FD_184627 | JGI IMG/M metagenome (GOLD analysis project Ga0209184, IMG submission 184627) | Methane-oxidizing microbial communities from mesocosms in the Hudson Canyon - EN8C Hudson Canyon (SPAdes) (version 2) | ecosystem: Environmental > Aquatic > Marine > Cold seeps | place... | reverse complement strand
AGCCCCTGTGGATAGAATTCGGCCATAACAATCGCTGCCTAATACAAGAGGAAATTTGGGCACTAAAAACTGTAACTGATAACGGCCAGCTCTAATCAGGCAATCGCGTGGGTTCACGCTGGTAGCAAGATTACTCACTAAAATGTCATTTGGGCCACAAGTAGGGGCTGGCAACTCGCCCAATTGCAAAACGTTGGGTTTGCCGTTACGGGTTTGAAATACAGCTTTCATATAACTGCTCCTAATCAATGACTCAAAAATGTATCAAACTATAGTCGCTGATGGTGCGGATCAGTTAAAGCAAGACTGTAAATCAATTTGGCGTTTTTGATTTAAGAATTCTTTTGAGCTTTTAATCCAGTTTTGGTTTTGATTTAGGTTTAACGGCATTCAGAATCATTTCACCAGTAAAAGTAGCATACTTCTGGCGAAACTCTTGATAGCCAGTATCGCCATAGCTATGCTTCAGCGTATCTTGCATCATACCGGGCAACAAGGTGATCGACATAAAAGCCATACGTACCACTTCAGCGTCGGTATCTCGATCAATCTTCCCCTCTTTAATCACTTGCGTAACCCAGCTTTTAATCGTGCGGCGCTCGTACTCAAACATTTCATGAAGAAAGTGGCTTCCAGGACCTTGTCTTAGCAAATAGGTCTTGGCGATGAACTTAAGCATGTTTGGGTTGGCTTCATAGATCGACATCACCTGATTAATGATGTGAGTAAAATCTAACAGCTCTTCTTGCATAATCACACCGTGCAAGATATCTAAAATTCGGCCGTATTCACGCTTGATCATCGCCTCAAACAAACCTTGTTTGTTATTGAAGTAATATTTAATCATGCCGCTGCTAGTGCTCGCTTGCTCAGCAAGGCTACGAATACTTACGCTATGAAAGTCTTTCTCTAGAAATAACTCACACGCACAATCTAATAAACGGTCTGGGATATCGTCTGTCATAGTATTTAGTTGGGTGTAATTGATGGCTTTGTCTAAAACTAGAGTTTGTCAAAAATCCCTACTAATAAAAAGAACTAAATGGAATGCATTAGAAATAACTGGATGATTTCAATTGGTGAATGATATATTAAAAACTCCGTTACAAGAGCGTATGGTCTATTATAATTGAATAGTATATATCTCTATTTTTTTATAATGCAATTCTCTGAAAGACACATGTTATGGGTTATTGCTCTAGAGCTGAATCGTGATGAACATTTCAAAAATAGACAAGTTGTGCCTAGGAATATCTCTGATATTCCTATCATTTACCTATTCTGCTGTTAGTTATAGCCAGAACGTTATAACAATGGTCTATCGTGAGGCGGAAAAATTACCTTATATCCATGCTGCTCCGTCAAATAAGGGGCTATACCAAACTGTTTTTACAGAAGCCGCTAAAAAGATAGGGTTTAGGTTTCAAATTAAAAGACTGCCTAAAAAGCGTGCTTACTCCCACTTAGAAAATGGATATGTTGATTTCTATCCTGGTGCTAGCTTTTCCTCAGAAAGAGAATATTTTGGGTACTTTATTGAGAATGGCATGGCTCTAAAAGGCAGTGCATTGTTATATTCAGATGACTTAACTTTAAAAGATGTGTCTGAAATTAAAGAGTACTCCTTATTATATAATATGGGAGGTACTACGAGTTTTTACGAATATGCAGGCGTTGATTTAACTATGAATTATCTTCGCGAAGTACCTAATTTAGACATTAAAAAAAGCTATTAAAATCTTGAAGAAAAAACAAGCTGATATTTATGCGTATGATATTACAGCGGTAAATGATTATTTCAAAGCTCACGACGTTAAGGGAATCAATAAATTACCGATTCCCTTGGTTAAAAAGGTGGATCATCTTATTTTTTCAAAACGATCTGATTTATATCAGGAAATAGCTAATATTAGCTATGACCCTAGCAAAGAAATAACGATTAATAACTTACCTTATACACTTGATGAAAATAGCATTGCATACAAGTTTCAGCAGGCTATTAAATCCATGCAAATGAATGGGGAGATTGAGCGATTATATCAGGACATGTTGAAATCAAAATGACCTGAATCTCTAGTAGTTAATGACTATCCATATCAGATTGTTTAAATAACACATCACTGCGAATAATGTACTTTGTACCTCGGCTAATAGGCACAGAACTGTGTACTCGATGCAAAGGGTGCATCCCATGCGGGAAGCACAGAACCGACCCCGCAGGAGTACGAACATCAATATCTTTCATCGGTGCATGACGACCTACAGGTTGGTAAGGATCGTTACCATTAACTCGAAAGCGAGTAGCGCCGCCGTCAAAATCTTCGCTTAATAAAATAAGAAAGGTCATTTCACTGTAGCGATCAGGATACGCATCAGTCACTAACTGTTGGTTGATTACGCGGCTGCTAGGCCATGCACCATCGGTATGAAATTTAAAAAAGTCACCTTCTTTATAGCGATAAAAACGAAAACGCGCGTTAATACCAAGCGCCTGTCGACCTTCAAATTGATCTAAATTAGAGCCCGTCATTAAATGCGCGCAGCGTTGCCAAATAAGTTCATCGGTTGTTTTATCCACAACCCATGTAACGTTATCATTATGGCGAACATCTCTTGATAACGATACGGGTGCATCGGGTAAAAAACCGAGCGCTTCGGTGGTATCAATAAAAGCTTGGCATTCTTCTTTTGAAAAAACATTCAACAGTTGAAACGCTCCAGGTACTTCTGGAATCTCTTTACGCAAAACAATTAACGGTGCTTTCAGCGCTAGCTCAGTAGGATTTTCGCTGTGGCTTGTCCAAGTCGGCAATGATGGATTCTCAGCACCGGGCTCACGGGCGACGACGTAAAAATTTTCTAGATTCATTTGTTCACTCCTTATTTCTTTAATGCTTCGCCGCTAATGATTAATCACGGTGACTTGTGAAAATTGGCGATGGCCTTCTGCGGAACCATGGAAACCAAACCCACTTTGCTTGGCACCCACCCAAGGTGCATCACCGCCAGCGCCAACACCTTGATTAATTCCAATCATGCCAGCTTGTAATTGCTGAGCGACTTTTTTGGCATCACGTTCACCAAAGACTACCGCGCCTAAACCATAGATACTGTCGTTGGCGCGCTTAATAACGTCATCCAAAGAAGCGAAACGGTCGATGGCCACCACAGGGCCAAACGTTTCTTCGCTTTCAATTTTCATGCTCGGATTAATATTGCTAATAACCGTTGGTGGAATAAAAGGAAGTAATGGCTTCTTATTGCCAAAAAGAAGAGTCGCTCCTTTCTCAAGAGCATCTTCAATGTGACTGACAACTTTAGCGTGTTGTTTGGCATTCACTAAAGGGCCGATGTTAACTCGGGTATCGCGCCAGCTGCCTGTTTTATATTGCGAAGCAATGTTAACCACGGCTTGCTCAAACTGCTCGGAAATTTTTTCGTCGACATAAACGCGTTCAGTCGAGGTACACATTTGACCCGCATTTTCAAAACTAGAAGCAACCGCAAACTGCGCTGCAGAAAATACATCAGCATCGTCTAAAACAATCATCGAGTCGTTGCCGCCCAGTTCCATCATTAAACGTTTTAGCTGTGGGGCAGCCGTTGCCATAATGTCTCGACCAGTTTGTAGCGAGCCCGTAAATGCCACCATATTAATATTCGATTTTACTAACGCTTCACCGACATCACCACCACCGTGAGCAACTTGTAAAATACCCGCTGGCAATGTTTCGTTAAGAATATTAACCAACATGTCAGCGACCAAAGGTGTTTCTTCAGAAGGCTTTAAAATAACGCTATTACCCGCAACTAACGCAGGAACGATTAAATTGTTCGCCATCGCTAGTGGATAGTTCCAAGGTGAAATCACGGCAACCGTTCCAAGAGGACGGTATTGAATTTCACTATTACCGGCTAAACGTTGACTAGCAAACGCTTTGGCAGTTTCGGCGGCTAAATAGCGACCACCATGCAAAGTGCCACTGGTTTCATAGCCTGCGCGACGAGTATCTTTACCCATTTCACGGCTAATCAACATCGTCATGCTTTCTTCTGCGTCTTCTAGTGCGACGTAAGCTTGCTGAATTAGGCTACTGCGCTCATGCAACGGACGTTGGCCCCAGCTAAGCTGGGCTTTGGCGGCACGTTCTACTAGCGCTTTAAGAGTGTCTTCATTGGTGATGGTTACAGAGCCTACGATCTCACCATTGCTAGGATCGATTGAATCTAGTGTATGTGCTGCTGTCATGATGAAACCTTCTATCTGTGTGCTGCTGTTTAAATAAAATCTGACGCTATGGTAAGGTGTATTGGATACAAGCAAAATCAAGTCTAGGCTGTAAGAGATACAGCTTTTCTTATAAGGGAGGCTATATATAGGAATAAATGGATATGAGCGCATCGAATCGATTGGCCAAGCTAGAGCTTAAGCAATTAAGAGTACTGCGGGCCTTATTGCGTGAACGAAATGTTTCGCGGGTGGCAGAGCAATTAGGGGTAAGCCAACAAACGGTAAGCGAGCAATTAAAACGCTTACGAGACATCTTTGATGATCGTCTGTTTGTTCGTACCAGCAACGGCATTATCCCGACTCCAGTAGCTGAGCGTCTATCGCCTCGATTAGACAAAGTACTCAGCGATGTAGAATTGTTACTAGAGGGCGAGTCTTTCGACCCTGCTTTGGTCGATGGCATTTTAAATATCAGTGCCACCGATTTTGAACAGCGCGCGGTCTTACCAAAATTATTAAAAATATTGCGCCAGCAAGCACCCAAGTTAAAGGTGATTGTGCATAAGTTAGAAATCGATCTAATGGGGCAGCAGTTATTAACTGGGCAAGTTGATCTAGTATTGAGTACACCAAACTTTGTTCCCAATAACTGTCCATCGATGCACCTGTATCAAGAAAGCTATGTGTGTGTTTCCGCCAAGGGATCACAATTGATCAGCGACTTGAATAAAATGCGTTTAACACAGCTCATGTCGCCACAAGAACTCTCCTTGCTGGATCATATTGTTGTTTCTCCTTCACGTGCACACCTGCGGGGAATGGCGGATGATTGGTTTGAAGCAAAAGGGTTGAGGCGCAATGTTGTATTGTCAGTGCCATCATTTTCCGCTGCGGCAGAGTGCGTTGCAGAAACCGATACCTTGGCATTTCTGCCATCAAGGTTATTACCTGACCCAAGACTTCAGCAAGTTCACCTAACAGAATACCCTCCAGGCTTTGAAGTGATTGCCGCTTGGCATCCTCGATCAGGCCAAGATCCGCTGCATTTGTGGATAAGATCACTCTTGGATGAACTGAGTCCCAGTTGGTAAATAGCCCGTTCTACTGCTAAATTTTAAGGTTATGGAGAAAGTATTTAGCCCGATTACCAATATATTCAAAAGTTACTTCAGCTCGGTCGAGAATTCGATTTCAAGACGGTTGCTCAGGTCTGTCTTATCGATCTATTTTGTTTTGACGCTGATTGTAACTTCAGCCCACATTATTAGTGAGTATTACAGTGCTAAAGATGATGTTCAGGGAACACTCGTTGCGTCGGGAAAAACCTTCCACGATATCCTCGCGGCTGACATGTGGAACTATAACTACGAACAACTGAGTATTACTGCTGAAAGCATGATGCGATTACCCTTTATTACAGGGATTGAAGTTACCGTATCGGAAGAAGTTAAACCAATGTTCTCGCGTAATAAAAAAGAGAAAGGAAAGGCGGGTGATGAAAGTTCGTTCTGGCATGAATTTGATCTGAATTATATGGATTCTGAAGAGCTGCATCATATCGGAAAAGTAAGAATTTATTCCGATACCTCAGTCGTTTTGAATCAGATTAAGTCTGGACTATTAATACTGACTATAAACGCGATCATTAAAACAATTGCGCTTCTTCTACTCGTAACCATCGTCTTCAATCGATTACTGACACGGCCCTTAGAAAAACTGGCCCGCCATGCCGAATCCATTGATACTGAAAACCCTGAATTTAAACCCATCAAAGTGGCAGATAACCCTAAAGATGAATTAGGACAGCTGCAGATCGCGATGAATCGTATGATGGGTAAAACCACCGATACTATTCAAAAGCTTGATAGTCTTAATAAAGGCCTTGAAGAAAGAGTCATGGCTCGAACGCAGAAGCTTAGAGAAACCGTTGCTCAGCTTGATAAAGAACAGATCGCACTCAAAAGTGAAGTCGAATCAAGGAAGAAAAGTGAACTCGCACTTTCGCAATCATTAGCCCAGTTGAAACAAGCTCAGGTGAAGTTGGTATCATCAGAAAAAATGGCTTCTTTGGGTATGTTAGCCGCAGGCATTGCACACGAAATTAATAACCCCATTAGTTTTGTACTTAACAATGTCGGTGTGCTCAGTGAATATAACGAAGTATTTCATACGCTGCTTAAAGATTATAAATCTTATGCAGAAACGGCACCGGTAACGGATGATAAAGCCAAAGAAATATTGGAGCGTATATCGAAATATGAAAAAGAAGAAGATATTGAGTTTATTGTTTCAGATTCCTTAGACCTGCTGAGATCTACCGAAGATGGAATCTCTAGGGTGGTTGCAATTGTCAAAAACATGAAGACCTTTAGTCATCCTGACGCAGAAAATGAACACAGCATCGATGTTCATGAGGTACTGGACTCAACCTTACTGTTATTAAAAAATGAAATTCGCACCAATGTACGAGTGATACAAAAGCTAAATGCGCAAGCATTCGTTATTAAGAGCAATCGTAATCAGCTAGGTCAAATATTCCTGAATATAATAATGAATGCTGTGCAGGCACTTTCAGACAGCCCAGACGGGATTATCCAAATACGCACAGAAAATGATGAGCAGTCATTATCGATACACATCATGGATAACGGCTGTGGTATTCCCGAAGATAAAATAAAACTGATTTTTGATCCCTTCTACACAACCAAAGAGGTCGGAGAAGGAACGGGGATGGGGTTATCGATTTCTTATGGGATAGTGCAAAAATATAACGGCAGTATCAACGTACACAGCGCTCCAGGTAAAGGGACGAAGTTTACACTACAGTTTCCATTGGAATAGATGCCCGGCTAGTTAGTCACTTTAATTTAATTTCTGATAACATTATAAAGTGCTGAAGCACCTTATAATGTCCATCAGCTTGGCTTAAGTGTTTTAGCGTTTCATATGTTGATTATTTTTTTGTTGTTTATTGTGAATTCCCCCCCCCCAGAACTTTACAACTTTAATTAATATTAGATAAGAGATGAGCCTTCAGTTATGAACCTGATTTAAGCTCTTTCACTAAGTCGGGCAATAATAAGGCGTTCTTCTCGAATCCTTTTATTAAATCATAACAAACCGTAATGTTGTTTTTATTACCATCCCACCAAGCATCAGGGGTTCTGCAGAAGGGTTCCATATACAGGGTAATATCGTTTTTAAGATTAAGTAAGTTATTCGTGCGCTCAATCAGTTGCGTCAAACTACGGGATTCTTTTAATGTTTTATAAATTCGTTTCTGTTCTGTGGTATCCGCTTTAATCCAAACAATGTTAACCCGCCCAGGAAACTGATCCTTACTGTCTTTCGCTCTCACCAAGTGCCAAGATTCGTTAAATTTAAAATCAGTGACTTGAGTGGCTAACCAGGCCAACGCTTTACGAGTTTGTTTAAACTCAATATCACAATCCCAAGCTCTTTCGACCGGCAGCATCTTATCTTTTCTTAATGCTTCCAATTTATCAGGGTTAGAACCGTACACGAGGCAAGTCACTTCGTAGAATCGCTGAATAGCCAGCGGATGAGTACCCCAGTAGATAGGCGGGCTATTCTTGTTCTCTTTTTCCCACTCCAGCATCCATTCACCGGATATCGCTAACAGCTTATTCAATAAAACGGGGTCGATATCCTTTTTGTTAACATCGTCAGCCATCATTAATAGCATTAATGCGACTTGATCAGCGGCCTGCTCTGGCCGCCTAAAACAGGGATGTCATTGAGATCAATCACGGCATGGGCCAATTCATGCAGTAATGTGAATTCCAGATTACTCTGCACGTAAAAATCTTGATGAAATGCTCTTGAATGATCAAAAGTAACATCGCTTGGTGAGGCATAAGAAAGATTTGAGCCTAAGAAAAATACGAGAGCAACGGCTGTTAAATGACTGATGTTAAGCGAGAATGAAACCATGAAAGCTGACCTTTATTACCGATTTTAATTATAATCTTAATTTCAGAAACAATAATGTCTTTCATCAAGGAAGGGCTATTTATGTATGATTTTATAGCTTCGGTCGTCCAATACGAATAAACCGCCCTGCTAAATTTTAGCAGGGCGGTTTATTATTAAGTTAACTCTCCTCCAATAATCATAATCTAAATTTCAACATCAAGTTAACAACATTCTTGAACAGTCCGCCGTATGGAGGTGACAACATCAGAATTATTTTTGAAGTCAGAGCAGACTGCTTAAATACAGGGCGCAGTTTCGAAAACTCTTTAAAGCCTTCTTCTCCATGGTAGTGGCCCATACCACTGTTACCAATACCACCAAATGGCATATCGTGCTGAGCAACATGGAACATACAATCGTTGATGCAGACGCCCCCAGACAATGTTTTGTAGAATAAATCGTTCTGAGTTTTCTTGTCGTTAGAGAACATGTACAAGCCCAGCGGACGATCGCGTTCGTTGATGTACTCAACCACTTCATCCAATGATTTATAGGTTTTGATCGGTAGCAATGGGCCGAAGATTTCGTCTTGCATTACGATCATGTCATCGCTTGGGTTTACGATGATGTGCGGTGCGATTTTTTTGTCTTGAGTATTTACGTCATCGCCCTGTAATAGGTTAACCACTTCGGCGCCTTTTTCTTTGGCGTCTTCTAGGGTGGCTTGCAAGCGGCTAAACGCGGCTTCGTCGATGATCGCGGTCAGGTCTGGGTTGTTTACGCTGTCGTAACGACCGCCTACGAATTCTTTGGCGTGCTTAACAAACTCTTCAGCTTTGCCTTCTGGTACGAAGATGTAATCAGGGGCAACACAGGTTTGGCCGGCGTTTAAGAACTTAGGGAAGGTCATACGCTCGGCAGCGGTGCGGATATCGTAGTCAGGGGCTACGATGGTCGGAGACTTACCACCCAGCTCTAGAGTCACAGGCGTCAGGTTTTTAGACGCGGCTTCCATCACGATTTTACCCGTTGCGGCAGAACCGGTGAAGACCATGTGGTCCCAAGGCATGGAAGAGAATTCACGCGCTGAGGTGGCAGGAATAACGGCCAATACGGCTTCGTCAAAAACTGCAGTTACTAATTCATCCAGCAGGCGGCACAAGTTTTGAGAGTTAGCGGCCATTTTAACGATACAGCGGTTACCGGCAGCTAAGGCGCTCACGCATGGGCTGAGTGCTAGGAATAATGGATAGTTCCATGGTGTAACGACACCGACAACGCCTTTAGGCTGAGGGATCAGTTTGTTGCTTGCACCTTTAAACGCTAAGCCAACGTGACGGCTTCTTGGTTTAGCCCACTTGTTTAAACGTTTCTTGGCGTAGGTTACTGAACCTAATAACGGGGTTACTTCCAATAGCATGGATTCGTTGGTCGAACGGCCGCCATAATCTTTATCAATGGCTGCGCAGATGCGCTCTGCATTGCTTTCTATTATCTGAGCCAGTTTTTCTAGGTGGTCTTTACGTTCTTTGATGCTTGGGTAAGCATGCTGACGCGAGGCCTTGTATTGTGTTTGGTAGGTGGCCTGAAGTCTTTCTGATGGAGTCATAGGTGAATTCGTTTTGTTAAGATTATTAGAGTAATTGCTCAGTTGAGTGTACCTAATATGGGTTAATAAATCGACAGTAGGTTGCCTTAAGTAAGTTTAAAAACAGAAGAGCTGCTAGCATTTATGGGAAATAGACTCAGCAATCCCGAATGTCCCTTATGAGAGCTGCCATAAGAATACAGTTATAAAATCCAATACAAGGCCTCCAGTGCCACGGCTACCTGAATACGGTTATCTGCTAACGGCCTAGGCAGCATTTCTTCTGCTTTCGTCAGTCGTCTTAATAACGTATTTCTATGTGTATGCAACTTTTTAGCGGCTTCAGTAGCATTACAACCACATTCAAGAAAAGCATGTAGTGATTGCCTTACGGTGGCGGGGGCATGAGCGAGCTCTCCTAATACGTGCTCAGAATAATGCTGAATGGATTTTGCATCTTTCGACAAAAAAGCCATCAAGCGCACACGTTCGTAACTCACCAATTGAATGTTGGATTCTAGCCTTCCCAATACGCGCTGTGCTGCTTGGGCATCGAGGTAGGCGCGGCGAAAACCATCGATTCCATTACTGCTACTACCAAAGCTGATGCGTATTCCAGTGTTTTGCTTTAATACAGTCTCTAGAATTTTTTCATTCACCGAAAATTCGGCTGAAGCCCATACCCAAATTACCGACGGGCTGGCGATAACTTTTAAAGAATGGTTTTGCTGGCAAGCTTTCTGAAATACCATTGCAACATTTTCCAGCGTTGATATTTCAGTATCGATTTCTTCGCTCCAAACAATTGCACTGTGATGCGTATGCTTAAACGAATAATTCAATATGCCTGAAGCTCTGGTTAAATCCTGCTCTTCACCACTGATTATGTTAGCTACTAGTTCTCTTTGCTCTTCGATCCCCCCACGTTTTTTATCGGCAGTGATCAGCTCCAAGCGTTCTAACCAAAGTTCCAGAGAAGCTTCGTTATACGTGCGCATGGAAATAGAAGACAGTTCCAATAATTGCTGCAGCTCCAGCGAGTCTTTTGTCAGCTGGAATACTATCTTCATCCAATACTGCCAGGCAATATCCTGAATAGCATGGGCATTTTTTTGCAGTATCTCAGCCGCTTGGGCTTGATACATTTCGGCGGTACTATCCACCGACTCATAAACGGCATAGGGGGTTACCGTCTGTTCGGGAGATTTGATAA